>Ga0055540_1001291_pt1 | contig 15198 bp, 12 predicted proteins | sample AraplaCvi_mMS_r2_2_FD_55040 | JGI IMG/M metagenome (GOLD analysis project Ga0055540, IMG submission 55040) | Arabidopsis root microbial communities from North Carolina, USA - plate scrape MF_Cvi_mMS_r2 | ecosystem: Host-associated > Plants > Roots > Endosphere | place: USA: North Carolina
CCATAGGTGCACAGCCCGTGCAGGATTGGCTTCGGGAAGCCCGCGAGGTTCTGCGCGAACCACGGATCGCTGTGCAGCGGATTGCGGTCCCCCGACAGGCGATAGATCAGCGGCTGATCCTCGGTGGTCGGCAGCGCCACCGTCGCGTCCGGTTCACGATCGGGGAACGCCGGGGCGGCGGGCCGCTCGCCCGGCTGCCCCCCGAAGCCGCCCTCGCCNCGGATGACGGCNGTCGAGATGGTCTCCGCGACGACCNTGCCCGTCTCGGGATCGGTGCCGGTGCCCTTGAGCACGAGGATNGCGTTCTTGCCCTCGCCCTTGTCTTGGACGTCGACGACNTCGGAGGACACGTGGAGCGTGCCCGACGTCGGCAACGGCGCGTNCAGGCGGATCTGCTGGGAACCGTGCAGCAGCATGGCCCAGTTGAAGGNGCCCACCTCGGCCGCGGCCGCCCATGCCGGGCAGGCGATCACGGCGTAGGTCGGCAGCACCTGCTGCTGGATGTCGTGGCTGTTCTCGGTGGTGAACGCCAGATCCTTGACGCCCGCGCCGACGCCGAGCGCATAGAGCAGGGTGTCGCGTTCGGTCCACGTGAAGGGCTGCGGTGCGGTGGTGGCGCCGATGGCGTCCGGGTTGATCGGCATGCTGTTCTCCCTCGACGGCGGCAACGGCTCGTTCGGACCATAGCGCGGTGTGCGGGTGTCGTTTCACGGTGGGTTGACCTTTGCCGGAACTAGGGCGACCATGGCTCGCATGCGCTATGTCGTTACCGGCGGTACCGGGTTCATTGGCCGCCGCATCGTGTCGGAGATCCTGGCCCGTGACGGCGACGGCGAGGTCTGGGTGTTGGTCCGCCGCGAGTCACTGGCGCGCTTCGAACGGCTCGCCGCCGAGTGGGGCGAGCGCGTCAAACCCCTGGTGGGAGACCTCACTTCGGCCCACCTGGGCCTCACCGTGGCCGACCTCGCCGAAGTCGGGTCGGTCGACCACGTGGTGCACTGCGGCGCCGTCTACGACATCACCGTCGACGGCCCAGACGCTGAAGCCGCAATGCGGAGAGCCAACGTCGACGGCACCAGGGCGGTGATCGAGCTGGCGTCGACGGCCGGTGCGACCCTGCACCACCTGTCGTCGATCGCGGTGGCCGGCACCTTTCCTGGCGAGTTCACCGAGGACGACTTCGACGTCGCGCAGGACCTGCCGACGCCGTATCACCAGACCAAGTTCGAAGCCGAGATGCTGGTGCGGGCCGCCCCCGGTCTGCGCTACCGGGTCTACCGGCCCGCCGTCGTCGTCGGCGACTCCCGCACCGGCGAGATGGACAAGGTCGACGGCCCGTACTACTTCTTCGGGCTGCTCGCGAAGCTGGCCGCGCTGCCCCGTTACACGCCGATCATGCTGCCCGACACCGGGCGAACCAACGTGGTGCCGGTCGACTACGTCGCTCAGGCCGTCGTCGCGATCATGCACGCTCCCGACCGCGACGGTCAGACGTTCCACCTGACGGCGCCGAAGTCCATCGGGCTCGTGCACATCTACCGCGGGGTCGCCAAGGAAGCCGGCCTGCCCGAGCTCCTCGGCTCGTTGCCCGGATCGCTGGCGACACCGCTGCTGGCGGCGACCGGGCGGGCCAAGGTGCTGCGCAACATGGCCGCCACCCAGCTGGGCATCCCCGCGGAGATCCTCGACGTCGTCGACCTCGCACCGACGTTCACCTCCGACAACGCCACGGAGGCGTTGCGGGACACGGGAATTCGGGTACCGGACTTCGCGTCCTACGCGCCACGGCTGTGGCGGTACTGGGCCAGCCACCTGGACCCCGACCGCGCCCGCCGCGACGATCCCGCCGGTGCGCTGGTCGGTCGGCACGTCGTCATCACGGGCGCGTCCAGTGGCATCGGTCGGGCGTCGGCGATCGCGGTGGCCGAACGCGGAGCACGGGTGTTCGCCTTGGCGCGCAACGCCGAGGCGCTCGACGAGCTGGTCGCCGAGATCCGCGACGCGGGCGGCGAGGCCTACGCCTTCACCTGCGACGTCACCGATTCGGCGTCGGTGGACCACACCGTCAAGGACATCCTCGGGCGGTTCGGTCACGTCGACTACCTGGTGAACAACGCCGGCCGTTCGATCCGGCGGTCGGTGTCGGCGTCGACCGACCGGCTGCACGACTACGAACGCGTCATGGCGGTGAACTACTTCGGCTCGGTGCGGATGGTGCTCGCGCTGCTGCCGCATTGGCGCGCGCGTCGGTTCGGACACGTCGTCAACGTCTCGAGTGCGGGCGTGCAGGCCAGCAGCCCGAAGTACAGCGCCTACGTCCCGAGCAAGGCCGCGCTGGACTCCTTCGCCGAAGTCGTTGGCAGCGAGACGCTCTCGGATCACATCACCTTCACGAGCATTCACATGCCGTTGGTGAAGACGCCGATGATCGCGCCGTCGCGCAAGCTCAACCCGATGCCCGCCATCTCCGCCGACCACGCCGCGGCGATGGTGATCCGCGGGCTGGTCGACAAACCCGCCCGCATCGACACCCCGGTCGGCACGCTGGCCGAGGTCGGGCACTACGTCGCCCCCGGTTTGTCGCGGCGCATCCTGCACCAGCTNTACCTCNGCTATCCCGATTCACCGGCCGCACGTGGGGTCACGACGCCGACGGAACCTCAGCCGACGCGTCGGCCGAGGCGGCCCGCGCGCGTACTGGGCCCCGGCCTGATGCACCTGCGCACCCCGGGCCCGATCAAGCGGGCGGTGCGGCTGGTCCCTGGTGTGCATTGGTGAATCCGCCACCCTAGGGTTGGCGGTGTGACGGACGGCGTGGGTACGGGTTCGATCGGGTCGACGCGGTTGCCCGTCTTCGCCGACGTCGACACGGGCGTGGACGACGCGATGGCGCTGGCCTACCTGTTCGCCAGCGCGGACGCCGAGGTCGTCGGCATCGCCTCGACCGCGGGCAACGTTCCCGTCGACCAGGTCTGCGTCAACAACCTCGGACTGCTGGCCCTGTGCGGGATCCGCGACATCCCCGTGTCGAGGGGTTCGGAGCGCCCGTTGGCGGCGCCGCTACGCACCGCGGAGGACACCCACGGCCCAAGGGGGCTCGGATACGCGCAACTGCCCACCGGGGATCTCGAGCTGACCGACTACGACGCGGCCACCGCGTGGGTGCGGGCGGCGCGCGAGCACCCGGGTGAGCTGGTCGGCTTGGTCACCGGACCTCTGACCAACCTGGCGCTCGCCATGCGCATCGAGCCGGGGCTGCCCCGGCTGCTCAAGCGTCTGGTGATCATGGGCGGCGCCTTCGACTACCCCGGCAACACCACCCCGGTGGCCGAATGGAACATCAACGTGGACCCCGAGTCGGGCTCGGAGGTGTTCACCGTGTGGGGTGCGGCATGGGGGTTGGATCAACCGACGCACATGCCAATCGTGTTGGGGCTCAACCTCACCGAACACGTCATGATGACACCGGCGATCCTCAGCCGGCTGGCGGCGGCCGCCGGATCGGCCACCACGCCGATGAGCGTGCTCGACGACCGCGGAACCAGGTCGGCGGCGGCCAATCCCCTGATCCGCGTGCTCGAGGACGCGATGCGGTTCTACTTCGAGTTCCACTTCGACCAGGGCGAGGGCTACCTGGCCCACCTTCACGATCCGCTGGCCGCCGCGGTCGCCCTGGACCCCGAGCTGGTCAGCTGCCGACGGGCGACGGTGGACGTGGAATTGACGGGCACCCTGACCCGCGGGATGACGGTCGCCGACTGGCGGGGACACTGGGGGCGACACCCCAACGCGCACATCGGAGTTGGCGTCGACCCCGAGGTGTTCTTCGACCGGTTCATCACGCGGGTGGGGCCGTACGCCGCCGCCCTGGGGTGAGCGTCAGTCGTCGGTCACCACGAGGGTGACGTCGATGTTGCCGCGGGTCGCGTTCGAGTAGGGACACACCTGATGGGCCTTCTCGGCGAGGGCCTGAGCGGTGGCGTGGTCGACGTTGGGCAAGGTGACCTCCAGTTCGACCGCGAGGCCGAAGCCACCGTTGTCGAGCGTGCCGATCGACACCCGTGAGCCCACCGTCGAATCCGAGACGTCGGCCTTCTCCTGCCGGGCGACCAGTCGCAGAGCCGAGTGGAAGCACGCGGCGTACCCGACGGCGAAGAGTTGCTCGGGGTTGGTGCCGTCGCCGCTGCCGCCCATCTCCTTGGGGATGGCCAGCTGGAAGTCCAGTCGGCCGTCGGCGCTGCGGGCCTGCCCGTCGCGGCCCTCGCCGGTGGCCAATGCCTCTGCGGTGTACAGGGTCTTCATCTTCGATTCCCTTCCTAGTGCGGGCCCGGGTGGCCCGATCGTCGTCATGGGGTGGGTCGGGGGTCCCGCGCGGACACGGCGAGCGCGTCGGCGAGGCGTTGCACTGCCTCACGCAGGTCGGCGGCGTCGCCCTCGGTCATGCCGGTGGACGAGAAGAGTTGCCCGGGGATGCACTGGGCGCGCTCCTCGAGCTCGAGTCCGCTCTCGGTGAGGGTGACCTCGACGAGGCGCTCGTCGGCCCGCGATCGCTCGCGGCGGACGAATCCGTTGGCCTCCAGCCGCTTCAGCAGCGGGGAGAGCGTTCCGGAGTCCAAGTGCAGACGTTCGCCGAGATGGCCCACGGTGACGCGGGCCTCGCCGTGCGGGCCGGCCTCGTCGGCGGCCTCCCACAACACCAGCAGCACCAGGTACTGCGGGTAGGTGAGGTTCATCTCGGTCAAGACCGGCCGGTAGGCCGCGGTCATCGCCCGTGACGCCGAGTACAGGGCGAAGCACAGGTGCTGATCGAGGCTCAAGACCGCCACGAGAAAACCATAGCCTCAAATTAAATTGTGCACAACCGTTACTCGTAGACTCCCTCCAGGAACCATTGCCGCTGCCGGTAGCAGAGCAGCATCGCCCGGTCGACGACGTCTCCCCGACCCCGGGGCTCCTCCACCAGCACCTGCACCCGCGCCGTGCGCCCGGCCTTGCCCGACTCCTGTGGGTCCCACCACCTCTCGTCCACCGCCCACGGACCGGCCCACCACCTCAACCGCCCCGGCTCGCGGCCGTCCCCGGTCAGCCGCGCCGGATCCGCCGAGAACAACCCCCGTCCCGTCACCCGAACCGGATTGCCCTCGGCGTCGAGCAGTTCCACCGGATCGTCGAGCAGGACGGCCGGTGACGGTTCGGGGAGCTGCCCGGGCCAGGGCTGTCCCGGATCGGCCCGAGGCACGGGTTCGTCACCCAGCGGTGTGAAGGTGATGCGTTCGGCGGGGCCACGGCCACCACTGAGCACCGGGACCTGCACCGATTCGGGCCCCAACAGCCCCTGCACCCGGACCAGCGCCCGGCGGGCCCGCAGCCGGTCGTCGTCACCGGAGGAACCCCACAGCGGCAGTTGCAACGCCGAGGCCGACACCACCTCCACGGGGTGCAGCCGCAGCATGGTGATCGGGCCACCCAGCCCCGCCTGGCCGCCGTCACGCCGGCGGTTGAGCCAGCCGTCGAGCTGCCAGCGCACCCGGTCGGCGGTGGCGTCCTCGGTCAGCGGTTCGGCGCACCGCCAGACCCGGTGCATCTCCTCGCCGTTGGCGGTGACCGCATGGATGCCCAACCGCGTGCAACCGACCCCGGCCGCCTCCAACCGGCGGTGCAACTCACCGGCCAGCGAGCGGCCGGCGAAGGCGGCGGCGTCGACCCGGTCCACCGGAGGGTCGCAGTCCATGACCGCGTCGAGCTCCGGCGGCGTGTCACGACCCGAGGGTCCGCGCATGGACTCCCCGCGGGCGAACCGATGGGCCGAGATCGCATCGGCGCCGAACCGGGAGGCCACGTCGGTCCGAGAGAGGGCGGCGAACTGGCCGATACTGCGAATCCCCATGCGCCACAACAGATCGGCCAAGTCGTCACGACCGGGTGCCGACAAGCTCGGCTCGGTGGCCAACTGCCGGATCGACAAGGCCGCCAGAAACGCGGCGTCGCCGTGGGGTTCCACGATGCGCCCGGCCCGCGCGGCGAAGACCGCGGTGGCCAACTGGTCGGCGATGCCGACCTGACACTCCGCGCCCGCTGCGGCGACCGCGTCGACCAACCGTTCCGAGGCCGATTGCTCCGACCCGAAGTAGCGGGCCGCACCTCGCACCGACACCACCAGCAGGCCGGGCCGCAGCACTTCCGCCCGGGGCACGACGTCGTCGACGGCCGCCGTCACGCCCTCGAAGTGCCTGGCGTCCCGGCCGGGGTCGGCGGTGACCACGTGGACACTGGGGCAACGCGCCTGGGCCTCCCGGCGCCGGAGCCCCCTGCGCACCCCGGACGCGCGCGCCGACGCCGAACACGCGACGACGCGATTGGCCAGGGTGACCACGACGGGGTCGGTCGCCGACAGACCCGTCGCGGCCGCGGCGGCCACCGCAGGCCAGTCCATGCACCAGATGGCCAGCACTCGGCCGGGCACGTCATCCGCCCGCTACTCGGGCGAGGCCGACGGAGCGACCGGAGGCCTTGGTGGTCAACCGCACCCGGCTGATCCGTCCGCATCCCGGGACGGGCGCGCCGGCGCCCGCACCCGTGACCTCGAAGCCGCTGACCCTGGACTCCATTCGCGCCGAGGCACCGTGCCAGTCGCCGTCGACGACCAGCAGGGTGCATCCCTTCTGCCGCGCCCGGGCCGTCACCGCCCGCGCCCTGGTCGGTGCGACGGACCGGCCACCCAGGCCGAGCACCACCAGATCCAGTCCGTCCATCAGCACCGCGGCCACCTCCACCGGATCGGCACCCGGGTCGGGGATCACCGCGAGCCTGCTCAGATCGGCGCCCATCTCCACCGCAGCGAGCAGACCCACGTGGGGCTGACCCACGATTGCCGCATGGCCACCGGCCGCCGTCACCGCGGCCACCAATCGCAGCGACAGGGACCGGGCTCCCGACAGCACCGCGACCGAGCCCCTGGGCAACGAGTCCGGCAGCAGTTCCGACAGCGATTCCGGTACCGGCAGCAAACTTTCCGAGGTCGGAATCACGGCGCGGGAGGGTGCGGAACCGCGGTGCGTCGACCCCGCCGTGGGCGACGTGCGTCCCGACACCTCGGCCATCTTGCGTCGGAGGTGTTCGACCTGCTCAGCACGGCTTTTCCCGGACTGAGTCACATCCATCACGACTGCCACGAGAACACCTTCCGCACCATCCGACCCGTTCCCTCATTCGAAAATATGTTCGATTGAACGAGTAAACACTCACCCACCGACACCGTCAAGCGGGTCGACCCCGCCCGGCGGCGCCACTACGCCTCCAGTGAAATAGCCGGGTGCCCGCACCCGTGGTCAGCTAGAGTTTTGGCACCGGAACCCGCTTCGGAATGGGGCTGGTGCGCGCGTCAAGCACCCCGGACGCCGCGGAATCGCCTCGCGATTCGCCGAAGAACGAGCGTTGGCAATTCGGGGATTAGTGAGGACATCATCATGAGGTCACATCGACCGACCCGCCGTGTCGCGGCCTACGCACCGACGGCCGTCCCCGGCGTCGCCTGACGTCGGAGACCGTTCGCGAATCCGACCCGGATCACCACCCCGACGCCATGCCGTCACAGACGATGACCGCCCCACGGACCAGGCACTCCACGGCCTGGCCCTGGTTGCTGCCCGTCATCATGCTGGCCGTGCTGGCCCTGGCCTCCGATCTGAGGGTCACCCCGGGCACCCAGCCGCCCAACGTGATCGACGGACCCTTCGCCTCACTGCTGGCCGCCTCCGTCGACCTGGGACCGTCCCGCGACGAGCACGTCCAACTCATCGCGATGCTGCGCGACGACCGTCGACCCGCCGCGCTGATGGACTGGGCGAGCCACCACGGACTCTCCGTGCAATGGCGCGACGACGACAGTTGGGCCGTCCTGGAGGGCCCGCCCGACCACGTGGCGGCCGCCCTCACCGTCGAGGTCCACGACTACCGCGGCCAACGTGGTCAGCAGTTCTACGCCTCACCCCAGCAGCCGCAGGTCCCAGGACCACTACAGGCGGAAGTGCGACAGCTGGGCCGAATCCTCAGTTACACACCGCATCACGAATCGCGACCCGACTTCATCCCCCTCGACGTTCCGGATCGCGGACTGACGCCCGACGCCCTGCTCAACACCTACAACGCGGCAGGCTTGGCGCGCAGCGGGTTCACCGGCAAGGGCACCACCATCGTGATCTTCGCCTTCAACGGCTTCGGCCAGTCCGACCTCGACACCTTCTCCACTCAGAACGGGCTTCCCACGTTCACCCCCACCGTCGTCGGCCCCGAACTCAAGGAGCCGTACGGCGAGACCACCATGGATCTCGAAGTCGCCCATGCGATCGCGCCGGACGCCAAGCTGGTCGTCGTCAACGCCCGCCCGACCGTCGAGGGCGACGGCGCCTTCCAGAAGATCGGGCAGATGCTCGAGGACACCAACCGCCAATTCCCCGGCGCCATTTGGAGTCTTTCGATCGGGTGGGGCTGCGACAAGCTGCTCACCGCAGCCGATCTGGAGCCGGTGCGCTCCGCGCTCGTCGACGCCCATGACAACGGCACCACGGCCTTCAACGCCAGCGGCGATCTCGCCGGCCTGGAATGCAAGGGCGGTGACGACTGGGACTCCCCACCCGGACCGGCCGACGTCGGCCTGGATTCCATTGCCTCCCTTCCCGAGATGACCAGCGTGGGCGGCACCACCCTGTCCACCGATGCCAAGGGCAAGTGGCTCGCCGAGCAGGCCTGGTTCGACGTTCCGCTGTCCCAGGGCACCGGCGGCGGCGTCTCGACGCTGTTCGACCGACCACCGTGGCAGCAGGTCGCCTCCGGACAGATTCCCGCCGACCGCGACAACGGCAAGCGACTGACCCCCGACATCTCCGCCGTCGCCGACCCCTTCACCGGAGTGAAGATCGTGCTCAACGGCGACAACGTGGTCGGCGGTGGCACCTCGCAGTCGGCGCCCATCTGGGCGGGGCTGACCGCGGTGATGACCCAATTCCTCAAGGAGAACGGCGGTCGCGAGATCGGCGACATCAACCCACTGCTGTACCGGATGGCCCAGGGCGCCCCGCTGCCCGCCTTCCGGGACGTGACACTGGGCGGCAATGCCGTCGACACCGCGGGACCGGGCTACGACCTGGTCAGCGGCCTCGGCACCCCCGACGTCGACAACCTCGCCCGCAATCTGCTGACGATTCAAAGGATTACGCAGTGAGTCCAGAGGCATGAGTACCGAGAGCGACGTCGACGGCCCCACCCCGGGCATGGTCGAGTGCCGGGTGTGCAAGGTCGAGGTGCCCGAGGGCGAATTTTGCGGACTGTGCGGCATACCGCTCAGTGAGCACGACGCCAAGGGCCCGGGGTGGCTGCGGGCCACCGCCTACAGCGCCTCACCGCGCGAACACCTCCTGCGCCCCAACATCGTCAGCTCGCTGTTCCCCCACCTGTCCCCCGGATCCCGCACGCCGTTCCTCGTCGGCCTGCTGGTGATCTTCGGCGCCCTGTTGGCCACCAGCGTGTTTCGACTGCCGGCCGCGCTGATCACCGTCGCCGCACTGGGTTTGCCGCTGCTGTTCCTGATCTACCTGCAGGAGTCCGACGTCTACGACGACGTGCCCACCGGAACCCTGGTGGCCACTGCAGGTGTGGGCATCGGCCTTGGCGTCGGGTGGGTGCTGCTCACCGGTGCCGTCGTCGCCCAGGCCTATGACGTCGGCCTGGGCATGGGCATCGCCGGATCCCGCATCCTGCGCGACGGTCTGGGCGTCCCCATCGGCGGGGTGGTCCTGATGCTCGTCCCCGTCCTGGTGGTGAGATTGGTGCGGCCCGGTTCGCGAGAAGCCCTGGACGGCTTCGCCATCGGCGCACTCGGTGCGTTGATGTTCACCGCTGCGGCCCAGATGACCCGGCTGTCGCCACAATTCGCGGGCGGCATGATCGCCAGATCACGACCGATGAACGGGCTGATCGTCGAGGCCGGCATCCGCGGAATCGCCGTTCCGCTGACTGCGGCAGCCGTCGGCGGTCTGATCGGCACCGCGCTTTGGTTCACCCGTCCGGAGAACAAGAAGCACCAGCACCGCAACTACGTCCGCCTCGCGGTGGCAGTCTTCGCCCTGGTGGTCCTGGTGCTCTACGCCGGGCTGGGCCTCGTCGACGTGGCCAGGATGCCCCAGCTGCTGCAGCTCACCCTTCACCTCGCCGTGGCGGCGGCCGCACTGCTGGCATTGCGCGTCGGCTTGCATCTGGCGTTACTGCACGAGGCCCACGACGAAATCCTGTCCGACCACCCGCTGCTGTGCCCGCACTGCGGACACGTCGTGCCCGACATGGCCTTCTGCGTGGCGTGCGGAGCCGCCACCCGGGCGTCGTCACGGTCGTCACGGCAGGCCCGGCGTGACATCCGGCCCGTTCGCGTCGACGCCGAGGACGACACGGGGTCCGACGACGCATGACCACGATCGCCCAGGGCTACTCCACCCACGCGGGCACCTACACCGCGCCGGCGCTGCGCAAGACCTCACACCGCCGACTGCTCGTCGTGTGGGTCGCCGCCATCGGGCTGGTCGCCGCCGGCCTGGTCGCCATGTCGGGCGCCCTGGAGAAACCCTCGGCCCGGTACGTGTGCCCGCCGGACTGCGGGCGACCGCCGATGGGCCTGCCGGTGACCATCAACCCGCGGTTCACCGCGCCCGACGGCGCGTTCTCGGTCGCCTACCCCGCAGAGGGCACGGCGTACAACGTCACCACCGGTGATCACGGCGTCACCGCCGACCTGCTCGCCGGGGACGGTGGCACCCTGCGGTTGTTCAGCGAGCCCGCCGGCGGCCGCAGCCCGAAGGACATCGCCAACGAGCTGGTCAAGAAGACCTTCCCGGACACCAAGATGGCCTACGAGATTCCCAACGCGATGGTCGGCTACCAGCCGGGCTACGGCCTGGTGGCCGACTGTTGGCCACAGGGCTCCAATGCCAGTTACAGCCGGATGCGGTTGGTCGTCATGGTCGCCGTCAAGAACGACCTCGCCCTGGTGGCCGGTGCAGTCGGGCCGTATCACGCGTTCGGTCCCGACTTCGGCTCCGGCAAGCCGTCGGCGGCCAATCTGCAGATAGCCCTCGACATGGGCAAGTACGTCAACAGCTTCCTCTGGCGCGGCGACCCCCTGCGCTGATCAGCCGCCGGANCCGGTGTGGCCGCGATCTCCCACGGCCGAATGTTGACATTGACAAATGTCACCAATCGCTGTTGTACTTCGGCGGTGATCATCGACACCATGCCGAGGCGAGGCTCCAAACGCTCGCGGGCCGCCGCCGCGGTGAGCGGCCAGACCCTGCGACGAGTCAGCGCGGTGTTGCCGCCCGAGCGCGCCTGGGGGCTGTGGACGTCACGCCGGATCGTCGAGCGGATCATGGACACCTTCGGCCCCTCCCTGGCCGGCACCGAGGTCGACCGGGTCGACGTCCGCCTCGACGACGGACGCCGCGTCGTCGGCGAGTGGGTCAGGGGCGCCGGGGTCACCTCGACCTCCGACGAGTGCGTCTACTTCCTGCACGGCAGCGGTTTCGCGCTGTGCTCGCCTCGCACCCACCGCAGGCTGACGGCCTGGCTGTCGCGGCTGACCGGCCTTCCCGTGTTCTGCCTGGACTACCGGCTGGCTCCGCGCCACCGCTTCCCCGCCGCCGCCGACGACGCCCGCGCCGGCTGGGAATGGCTTTGCACGACAGAGGGTTTCGCACCCGAGCGCGTCGTCGTCGCGGGCGACTCCGCCGGCGGACACCTCGCCGTCGACCTGCTGCTGCAACCCGACGTCGCGCACCCCGCCGCACTCGCCCTGTTCTCCCCTCTGCTCGACCTGACCTTCGGGCTGGCACGCACCAGGGAGGAGCTGCGCGCCGACCCCGCCATCCGGGCCGTCGACGCCGCGAAGCTCATCGGCTTGTATTGCGCCGGAACCGACCTCGCGCATCCCCGGCTCACCCTCGACGTCGCGGGTGGCCGGCGGATGCCGCCGACCCTGGTCCAGGCCGGTGGCGCCGAGATGCTGGTGTCGGACTCCCGTCGCCTCGCCGCCGACATCACCGCGGCCGGCGGTGATTGCGAGCTGCAGGTGTGGCCGGATCAAGTCCACGTCTTCCAAGCCCTCCCACGGTTGACCCCCGAGGCCGCGCCGGCGATGCGGCAGGTGGCGGCCTTCATCGAAGAGTCGTTGCGGGGCAACGCGGCCGAGCGGGCAGTCGGATGATCCGGGTCCATCCCTTCACGCACTCGCCCAAGCGCAGCCACGGCGCCGCAGCCGTCATCACCGGCGCCGGCAGCGGAATCGGAGCGGCCTTCGCCCGTGAGCTCGCCCAGCGCGGCGGTCGCATCGTATGCAGCGACGTCGACGAGGAATCCTCGCGCGCCACGGCCGAGGCCATCGTCGCCGCCGGCGGTCGGGCCACCTCCGTCCGCTGCGACGTCTCCCAACTCGACGACGTCCGCCAACTCGCCAAGGAGGCCCAATCCTGGCTCGGCGGACCGCCCACCCTGGTGGTCAACAACGCCGGGGTCGGTGCCGGCGGCGCACCGATCGGCGAAATCGACGCCGACGACTGGAGCTGGGTTCTCGGCGTCAACCTGTGGGGTCCGATCCACGGCTGTGAGGTGTTCACGCCGATCCTGCGCGCGGCCGGCGGACGAGCCGGCATCATCAACGTCGCCTCGGCCGCCGCATTCGGCGCGGCACCAGGCATGGCGGCCTACAACGTCAGCAAGGCGGGTGTGCTCTCGCTGTCGGAGACGCTGGCCGCCGAGCTGGCCGGCACCGGCATCGCCGTCACCGTGCTGTGCCCCACCTTCGTCAAGACCAACATCCTGGACAACGGCCGGATCTCGACCCGGTCCACCCAGCTCGCCGACCGCCTCATGCGGTGGACCGGGTTCTCACCGGAGCGGGTGGCCCGCACCTGTCTCGACACCAACGACCGGGGCGGCCTGTACTGCATGCCGCAGCCCGACGCCCGCATCGGCTGGGGCATCAAGCGTTTCACCCCGACGGTGTACACCCGCGCCGTCGGACTGACCAACCGCGCAACCACTTAGGAGACGGCCGTGGCAATCGACATGGATCTGATGCTGGCAAAGATCAAGGACCGCCAGTGGGCGCTGGCCGACATCGACTGGGACGCACCGGGTGCCGAGACCATCAGCGACGAGTTCCGGCCCAAGCTCAAGGCCTTCATGGCCGACCTGTGCTGGATCGAGAACGTCGGCGCCCGCGGATTCGCCGCGCTGGCCAAGAAGGCGCCGACGCCGACGCTCGCCGAGATCTACCGCTACTTCCACGCCGAGGAGCAGCGCCACGCCAACGCCGAACTGGCGCTGATGAAGCGCTGGGGCATGCTCGAAGGCGGCGAAATGCCCGAGCCCAACGTCAACATCCGCCTGGCCATCGAGTGGCTGGACAAGTACTCCGACGACATGTCGCTGTCGGTCCTCGGCACCGTCATCCCCATGCTCGAGGTGGCCCTCGACGGCGCATTGCTCAAGTTCCTGCTCGACGAGGTCGACGATCCGGTCTGCCACCAGGTGTTCGAGAAGATCAACAACGACGAATCCCGGCACATCGCCGTCGATTTCGAGGTCCTGAACATGATCGGCCACGCCACGGCGCGCAAGCTGGCGGTCGACTTCGTCGGTGGCATCGCCTCGCCCGGCCTGATCATCGGGATGATCATGTACGTCCCGCTGCTCAACCGGATGCGCAACAACATCGTCGAGATGGGCCTGGAGCCCGAGCGCCTCTACAAGGCGATGATGCGGTTCAAGGATCTCGGTGGTCGTGCCGAATACACCTGGCGCGTCCCGACCTACCAGATGCTCAAGCTCCACGCCCGGATGGTGGTCAAGCCGGACAACCCGTACCACTGGATCGCCAACCCGATGGTGTGGGCGTCGGACCGCTACCCACGCAGACTGCTGAAGCCCATCCCGTCCTGGTTCAAGGAACTCACCCACGAACCGGCGGCCTGACATGGCGCAGAAGGTTCTGGACACCCTCATCGTCGGCACCGGGTTCACCGGCATCGGCGCGGCCATCAAGCTGACCCAGGCCGGCGTCGACGACTTCGTCATCGTCGAGCGCGACCACCGCGTCGGCGGCACCTGGCGCGACAACACCTATCCCGGTGCGGCGTGCGACATTCCGTCGCTGCTGTACTCGTTCTCCTTCGTCGCCAACCCCGCGTGGTCGCGGGCCTACTCCCCCGCCGAGGAGATCCGACTGCACATCGAGGATCTGGTGGACCGCTTCGACCTGCGGCGCCGCGTCGACTTCGGCACCGAGGTGAACGGCCTGTCCTTCGACGAGGACGCCGGAGTGTGGGACGTGAAGACCACCGGCCGCAAGCGGTACCGCGCCCGTACCGTCGTCCTCGCGTCGGGACCGCTGCCAGACCATAAGTGGCCGGACGTGCGCGGTATCGACACCTACGAGGGTCACAAGATCCACAGTGCGCGGTGGGATCACGACTACGACTTCACGGGCAAGCGGGTCGCGGTGATCGGTACCGGCGCCAGCGCCGTGCAGATCGTGCCAGAGCTGGTCAAGCAGGCGGCGTTCGTCAAGGTGTTCCAGCGCACCCCGGGGTGGGTGATCCCCCGCCTGGACGTCGCCACCCCGGCCAGGGCACAGCAGCTCTTCGCCAAAGTGCCTGCGGTGCAACGGGCTGCGCGCCAAGCGTTGTTCTGGGGGCACGAGGCCAGCGCGACCGCGCTGGTGTGGAAGTCACCGCTGAGCGGGTTGGTGGCCCGCCTGGGCAAGGCACANCTGCACCGGCAGGTGAAGGACCCGTGGCTACGGCGNCAGCTGACCCCGGACTTCACCCCCGGCTGCAAGCGCATGCTGGTCTCCAGCGACTACTACCCCGCACTGCAACGCGAGAACTGCAAGCTGATCGACTGGCCCATCGCGACGATGAGCCCGGTGGGCATCCGCACCGGCGACGGCATCGAGCACCACCTGGACTGCGTGGTGTTCGCCACCGGATACGACGTGCACCTGACCGGCCCGCCGTACGAGGTGACCGGGCTGGGCGGCCGATCGCTGGCCGACGAGTGGACCCGCGGCGCGCAGGCCTACAAGAGCATCAACGCCAGCGGCTACCCGAACCTCTTCTTCATGACCGGCCCCAATTCCGGGCCGGGGCACAATTC
>Ga0055540_1001300_pt1 | contig 15100 bp, 19 predicted proteins | sample AraplaCvi_mMS_r2_2_FD_55040 | JGI IMG/M metagenome (GOLD analysis project Ga0055540, IMG submission 55040) | Arabidopsis root microbial communities from North Carolina, USA - plate scrape MF_Cvi_mMS_r2 | ecosystem: Host-associated > Plants > Roots > Endosphere | place: USA: North Carolina
CGCGAGTTGGGCCACACCGCGGTGGTGCACACGCACGGCCCGGCGTCGACGGCACTGTCCACCGTGGTCGACGAAGTGCCTGCGTCGCACTACTATTCGGCNCTCTTCGGCGGCGCGGTCCGGGTCGCGCCGTACGCNACGTTCGGCACNCCCCAGCTCGCCGACAACGTCGTCGCGGCGCTTCGGGACCGTACGGCCGCGCTCATGGGCAACCACGGCGCCGTCCTCGTCGGGGCCGCCCTGCCGAAGGTGCTGAGCATGGTGGCCTACCTGGAGTACGTGTGCGACGTCCAGCTGCGCGCGATGGCCAGCGGCGCCCCGGTACGGGTGCTCTCCGAGCAGGAGATCGCCGAGGTCGGCCGCCGGCTCTCCGGTTACGGGCAGCAGTCCGCCTCGACCTAGATCGGCGCGAGCGCCCGCAGCCGGGCATGCGTGCCCGAGTACGGATCCGACTGCGGCAGCAGCGACTTCGCGATCTTGGTCACCGCGCTGTAGTTGACGTCGACGACGTTGGCCAGCGGGGACTGGCACAGTTGGCTACACACCTGGTAGGCATCCATCGGCCCCAGTCCGTAAAGCTCCGTCAGCCACCGCACCATCTCCACTTGCGAACAGCGCCATGCGTCTTCGAGCGGTCGCGCGGAGCCGACGGTCAGCAGGGCGTCGTCGTGTTCCAGGCGTGGCCACGCGGGCGCGCCGCCCTTGATCAGGTCGACGACGATCGTCACGTTCATCGCGCCCTCGAGCGCGGTGCCGCACGTCTCGCCCTCACCCTGGCGGTAGTGGCCGTCGCCGACGGAGAACAGCGCACCGTCGACGTTGACGCCGAGGTAGACCGTCGTCCCAGCACGCAGTTCCGGGGTGTCCATGTTGCCGCCGAAGTAGTCGGGCACCAACGTGGTCCGCACCTCGCGCAAAGCCGGTGCGACGCCGACGGTTCCCAGCATCGGCGCCAACGGCATCGTCATGGTGAAGTCGGTCTCGTGGCCGACGAACGTCGCGTGCCCCGCCGCGCGGTCGACCTGGTAGATCCACGTCAACTCCGGCAGTGGCGGCTGCAAGCCGGCGGTCCGGTCGGTTCCGGTCAAGGCGCCGAAGAGCGGGATGGTGGTCGACGCCGCCCAGTCCCGCGCGGGTTCCAGCGCCACCACGTGCAGGGCGAGGGTGTCCCCCGGCTCGGCGCCGGTGACGTAGAACGGTCCGGTCTGCGGGTTGAGCTCCTTGGGGTTGAGCACTTCGCTGGGCTTGTCGGCGCTGGAGGTGACGCGGCCGGCGAATGCATCCTCCGTCCACAGCTTGAGCACCGTGCCGGGCGCCACCTCCATGACCGGTTCGGCACCCCCGAACGTCCAGACGTACTGCTCCGGGGTGGGCGTGAACTCAACGGTCGCCATGCAGCGCTCCTGCCAACGGTCGAGCCGTCCCGGTGCGCACACCGTGGGGCAGCATCACCACGAAGCCCGCGGCGATGACGAACCACAGGATGGCCTGGGTCAGCAAAGAGTCGATTCTGAACTCGCTCAACACTTCTGCGGGGAATCCGGGGAACACGATCTCGCCACCGGATCCGGTCATCGGTCCCGGCACCTCGTGAAACGACGGCAGCAGTACGACGACGGTCGCCATGGCCACCAGATAACCCACCGCCGCGACGATCGCCGACCTCCAGCCTCCAAATCGCGTCACGATCCGCAGGCCGACGGAGACGGCCACCGTCGCCAGGCTCACCGCGGCCACGACGACGGTCAGGTACGCGGTGGTCCGGTCGCCGATGGTGTCCTCGAGCCCGACGCCGGGAGGGTTGGGCGGGTAGGCCAGCGCGGGGATCATCGTGCTCGACACGAAGGCGACCACCGCGAGCAGAACGGCCGCGGCCCTGGGGTCGACCGCGACGCCGTGCCGACGGAACGCGGCCAGCAGAAGGCTGAAGGCCACCGCGAACAGCGCCCCCATCACCACCCCGAACACGAGGGTGCCCACCCCGGCGCCGACGTTCTCCTGCAGCGCCCTGGTGAAGACTTCGTGTGCGTGGCCGTGGTCACCGGTCAGCGACGACTCGGCGTGGGTACGCGCCTCCTCGTAGCCGATGGCCTCCTCGATCAGCGGCGAGATCTGAAGGCGTGCGTAGCCGAACGAGGCGAGTCCCGCGATCAGGCCCGATCCCACTCCGAGACCGATGTACTTCTTCTCCATGTCGAATACCGTTCAGTGGCAAGGGAAACCCAGCAGGTGCCGGGCGTCGTGGACGAACTCGTGCACGTGGGTGTCCGCACCGAACACCGACACCGCACCCTGGTCGTAGCCCAAGAAGTAGTAGGCGATCAGGGCGAGCACGGTCGTTCCGGTCAACCACAGCGCCGTTCCGACCACCGTGTCGTCAGGGGTGTCGACCGCGCCGCTCCAGCGTGCGGCCGACTCGTGGGAAGCAGTCATCTCGGGGCCTCCTAGAAGAGAGATAGTTCCATCGCGCAACTATTGCGCGTAGCGGTGAGTCTTGGTCAGCCGCGCACCCACGTCAACCCGAGGAGAGCGCCGAAGGTCGTCCGAAACCCGTTCTTAACAAAGAGCGTCGGCCGCTGTAAATCCTGCGTTACGGACGGCTCGTAGCGTTTGCGAAGTGCACCGAGAGTCGGTTTAGTTGCTGATCGGAAGTATTTTCCAACTGAACTAACGATCGGAGACGACCGACATGCACGGTCCACACGACGTCGGAGGCCGCGACGGTCTCGGACCCATCGCCACCGAATTCCTCGAACCCGGCATTCCCGACTGGCGCTACCCGTTCGAGGGTCGGATGCACGCCGTCACGGCGATGGCCATCGCCAAGGGTGCGTTCAACCTCGACGAGCAGCGCCACGGTATCGAGCTGATGCGGTGGAGCGACTACACCGATTCCACCTACTACGCGCACTGGTTGTTCTCGGTGGAGAAGCTGCTCAACGACAAGGGCTACCTCACCCACGACGAGATCGACACGCGGATGGCCGAACTCGGTGCGCCGAACATGACGCCGCATCCCCAGAAGCCCGAGACCCTCTCCCCGTTCGCGGAGAAGATGGTCGACGTGCTGTGGAAGGGCACCCCGCACGACCTGCCCGCCGAGGCACCGCCGGCCTACGACGTCGGCGCCACCGTCCGGGTGAAGAACATCCACGACTCCAACCACAACCGGCTGCCCGGCTACCTCAACCGCGCCACCGGCGTGATCGCGAAGCAGTACGGCGCGTTCCACGATCCGGCCGCCAGCGCGCACCAGCAGACCGACGTGCCGCACCAGCTCTACATGGTCCGGTTCACCTCCACCGAACTGTGGGGCGACGCCGCGACCGAGGAATTCGACCTGTACGCCGACCTGTTCGAGGACTACCTCGAACCCACCACCTAGCCCCACCCACCAACGAGAACGAGGAGATCCGACGATGGACTGGCTTTCACTAACCGACGTCGAGGCGCGCGTGAACGCGCTGGAGTCGCTGATGGTCGAGAAGGGCCTGGCCGAGCACGAGGCCGTCGACGCGGTGGTCGCGTCCTTCGAGAACGACATGGGCCCCGTCAACGGCGCGAAGGTCGTCGCCAGGGCGTGGACCGACCCGCAGTACAAGGAATGGCTGCTGCGCGACGCCACCGCCGCCATCGCCGACATGGGCTTCACCGGCTTGCAGACCGAACACATGGTGGCCGTGGAGAACACCGCCGAACGGCACAACGTCGTCGTGTGCACGCTGTGTTCGTGTTACCCGTGGACCCTGCTCGGCATCCCGCCGGCCTGGTTCAAGTACCCCCAGTACCGCGCCAGGGTGGTCAAGGAACCCCGAAGCGTCCTCGCCGAATTCGGCGTCGAACTGCCCGACGACGCCAAGATCGACGTGTGGGACAGCAGCGCCGAGATTCGATACCTGGTGATCCCCCGTCGCCCCGAGGGCACCGAGGGCATGACGGTCGACGACCTGGTGCCGCTGATCAACCGCGACTCCATGGTCGGCACCGCGCTGGTCGGGACGGGGTCCTAGATGTCCGCCCCCACGGTCGACCTCACCAGCTTCGACGACTGGGACGGCGCCTCGGCACTTCCGAGATCGAACGGCGAGCTGGTCTTCGACGCGCCCTGGCAGGGGCGCCTCTTCGGCCTCGTGGTGCACCTGTGCAAGGCCGGCGCCTTCGAGTGGGACGAGTTCAAGGAGCACTTGATCGCGGTCATCGACGAGTCGGGGTTGACCGACGTGTGTGATCCGGCGGTGTACTACCGCCAATTCGGCGAGGCGTTCTGCCGCCTCGCGGCCACCAAGCAGTTCTTCGACGCGACGGCTCTCGACGAGCGAACCGTCACCGAGGCGGCCCTGCTGGCGCACGACGACCACGACCACGATCACGACCACCCGCATCACCACTAGGAGCGTCGACATGAGCAAGGCCACCGCGCTGTCGATCAGCGTCGGATTCTTCGGCGCACTGTCCACGTGGTTGACCGCCACGGTCTGGCCGCTTCCGGTCTGGGTGCTGTTCTTGGCGTGGGCGTCGTTCTTCTTCGTCGGATCCGGTGTCTCCGGCCTGGTGAAGTCCGTCGCCTGCAACTGGGCGGGCATCCTCATCGCCACGTGCACGCTGCTGGCGGTCAGCACCACCTCCAGCGCGCTACTGCTGGCCGTGGCGGTCGGAATCGGCAGTCTCACAATGGTTCAGGTGTCGAGGCTCCCGTGGCTGTCGGCCACCCCGGCGATCGTGTTCGGTTTTGCGATGACGGTCGGCACGATCGCCGCCACTGGCAACGACATCCTCACGGCCGGGCTGTCACACCCCGCGTTGGTCGCGGCCGTCACCGCACTGGTGGGCGCCGCCTTCGGTGTCGCGTCGGAGTGGGGGGCGTCGGTGATCGCGAGACTGGGTGGGGCCAGCGTCGTCGAATCGGGGCAGCCCGCGTGAGTTCGGCATCCCGCACCGACGCCGGATATGCTGACGGAAAACGTGATTCGCCATGACGAGCACCGCGTCGAGAGGAGGGGCCGTGCCCACCACCGCCAGTGTGGAGAGCGTCTCCGAGGTCCTGTTCCGGGTGGGCCGCTGGTGGACGGATGCGTTCTCGACCGGCCTGCTGGACGCCGAAGTGAACAGCATCGAAGGATGGCGCGTGCTCGGGGCGCTGCGCGGCGGGGACGGTGTGACGATGAGTGACATCGCCACGGCGATGGCGGTGGCCCCGCCGACCCTGACGCGGATCGTGGACAAGCTGGTCGACGGCGGACTGGTGGTCCGTCGCGTCGACGCGACGGATCGACGCCGTGTGCTGGTGTACCCGTCGGCGAAGGGAAAGGCCAAGGTACGCAAGCTCATACGACAAGAAGCATCGCTGCGGAGCGCCCTCGACGACGAATTTGGCGAGGACACCGCCGCTCAACTGCTCGGCATCTTGGCCCGGATGTCGGACTTGCCGGTTCCCGGTCGCTAACACCGAGGACACGCCGCGGTAACCGAGGCCGTTCACGATCGGTACGGCACACGAGCTAACGGAGGTGAGACGTGTACGGTCAGTCTCCCGTCGGCCCTGCGCGTGACACGCTCGACGTCGCACTGGTGGTGCCCCAGAGCGGATCTGCCGGCATCTACGGTCCGTCGTGCGAGGCGTGCGCGGAACTGGCCATCGCCGACGTCAACTCGCGGGCGGGTCTACTCGGGCGCCGGGTCAACCTGATTCCGGTCGACGGCAGCCGCTCGCCGGCAGCCGTGGCCGCGGAGATCGCGGCGCTGATCGAACTCGGCGCCGTCGACGCCGTCACCGGATGGCACATCTCGCCGGTGCGCCAGGCGGTCGCAAAGGTCACCGCCAACCGGGTTCCCTACGTCTACGGCCCCCTCTACGAGGGTGGCGAACGCACCCCCGGACTGTTCCTCACCGGCGAGACGCCCGCCCGCCAACTCCTTCCCGCGATGGACTGGATGAACACCGAGTACGGGGTCGACCGCTGGGTGGTCATCGGCAACGACTACGTCTGGCCGCGCGAGACGGGCACCGCCGCACGTCTGCATGCCCAATCCCGCGGGCGGCCCCTGGTGGGAGAGCTGTACCTCCCGCTGGGCACGTCCGACTTCGGTGCGGCCATCCGGCACGTCGAGACGACCGGGGCGTCAGGCGTGCTGCTCCTGCTGGTCGGTGGCGACGGCGTCGAGTTCAACCGCCAGTTCGCCGCCACCGGCATGGCACGCGAAGTACCACGGCTCAGCCCGCACGTCGAAGAGAACATGCTGATGGCCAGCGGATCGGAGAGCAACGAGGGCCTATTCGCCTCCGCGGGCTACTTCGAAGCGCTCAACACCGCGGCGAGCATGGACTTCGCCGGGCGTTACTACTCGCGCTTCGGGCCCTCCGCGCCCGCCCTGAACAGCATCGGCGAATCCTGCTACGAGGCGTTGACGCTGTTGATCACCCTGGCCAACCGGGCCGGATCCCTAGGCATCCCCGAGCTCAGCGCGGCTGCGGAGAACCTCACCTACGTCAGCCCGCGGGGCGAGGTCACCATGCGCGGCAATCAGATGTCGCAGGACATCTACGTCGCCGAGGCCGTCGGGATGGACTTCGAAGTTCGGCAGCGGATCTCGGCCGCCTAGCAGTTTCGTATCAAGAGGCAGTCGGTCAGACGAAGTCCGCGGCGACGTCGGCGACCCGACGGAGCTGGTCGACGTCGGTGCTCGTCGGGATGAGGTGGACCTCGTCGGTCCCGATGGCCTCGAAGGCGCGCAACACCCCGCGAAGGTCGTCCTCGTCACCCGTCCACCCCGTCGTGGGCGCCATCGCGTCGACGAACTCCGCCGGGATCCAGTTCATGTACCGACGAAGGTGCCGGTGCATCTGGGCGCGGGGCCCGTCGCCCTCACCCATGGCGAACCAAAACGACGTCGCCAGATGAGGTTTCGACTTTCCGGCCGCACTCCACGCGGCCCGCGCGACGTCGAACAACTCGTTCTGCTGACCGACGTCGAGATCGAGGGTGGTGCCGGCCATCCCGTCGGCCCACTGGGCTGCGCTGCGGACGGTCTTGGGACCGATCGTCCCGACCAACAGCGGCGGGCCGCCAGCCTGCGCGGGTGAGGGGCCTACGGGCAGAACGGATTCGGTGACCTTCTCCCCCGCCCAAATCCGCTTCATGATCGCGACCCGCTCGGCCATGCCGCGCATCGTCTGGGTCGCCATGTCGGCACCCACGGCGTCGTAGTCCTCCTTGCGGCCGCCGACCCCGATGCCCACGGTCAGCCGTCCACCGCTGAGCATGTCGCCCGTGGCCAGCGCCTTGGCCAGCATGACGGGGTCGTGCAGCTGTGGCACGACGACCGTCGTCACCAGGCGGACGCGGTCGGTCCACGCCGCCACCGCTCCCAACAGCGTCGCCGAATCCGGGTTGCCGAACGCGATGCGCTCACCCCAGCACAACGAACTGAACGGGCCGTCGTCGACGATGCGAGCCCACTGCTTCAGCGTGGCGCCGTCGAGGTCGGGCTCCATCACCGGCAGGGTCATTCCGATGTGCACGACCGGATTCTCACACGCCCACCGCCGGCGCCGCGGCAGACCTCAGCGAGTCAGGCCGGCCACCTTGAGGAGTTCCGGGCGGCGCAGCACCATGCCGACCCACATCAGCACCCCGAGGTAGACCGCGAAGAGGGTCGTGCTGACCAACGGCGCCTCGATCCGCATGTTCGCGGTGACGGCCCCGCCGAGATAGGCCGTGATGCCGAGTGCCCCCAGCACCGCGGTACGTGGGATCGCGAAGANCACGACGCACGCCGCGAGCACCACACCCATCACCACGGCCTGGTGAGCGGGAAANCCCAGCGCCTCGGTGCCCTCCTTGACCTGCGGGAAACCGGCGAGCTTGCCGACGACGTCGACGACCAGGAAGGCACCGACCAGCACGCTGATCACGATGCCGATCACGGTTTTCGGCCGCGACGTGGTGGCGGGGGCGGTGGCACTGGGGGCGTCGACGTTCACGGAAGGCTCCTCGAGATCGGTTGTTCTACCACCGGGGCAGACACCACCAGCGCGCGAAACTCATCGGGGCGGGGGTTATCCCCCGTCGACGTCGCGGGAAAACGCCATACCGCCCGCGCGCCCCGACTCCCTAGGTTGAAGGCATGGTTACGACGACCCTCGACATGCCGCCCGCACGCCAGGACGAGCCCGCGCCCGTCCGCCGCCTCGGGGTGGTCCCGTCGGCCTCGATGCTCGTCGGTGCCGCAGTGGGCGTCGTGTGGTTCTGGATTCCCCTGATGGTCGCCGTCCTCGCCATCTCGTCGATCCCGTCGGTCGTCGGATTCGCCGTCGGCGTCGTCGTGTTCGTCTACCTCGTCCGCGGAGTCGAACGGGTGGAACGCATCCGGAGCGAGGCGGTGTTCGGATACGACATTCCCGTTCCCCCACGNCGGATCTCACCGTATGACGGCTTTCAGCGGTGGGCCCACCAGCTGTGGCTCGACATCGGCAGCGCNCGCTTCTGGAAGGTGGTCGGCCACCACTATCTACGACTGACCGTCGACCTTCTCGCCGGCGGCGTCGCGTTGGCACTGCTGGCATTCGCCGTCGTCGGCCCCGCGCTCGCGACCGCGGCGCGGCGCGGCGACGTCGGCGTGAGACTCGGCTTCGTCTCGCCACCCGTGGCGTGGGCACTGGCGCTGGTCGCCCTCGTCGCGGCGGTCGGCATCGTCGTGTTCGCCCCGATCGTCGACGCCGCCGTCGACCGGTGGTTGCTGCCGCCGTCGGNGACGGCCGCACTCCAGCACGAGGTCAGCGCGCTCTCCCACGCCCGCCGCGGCGCGGTCTCCTCCGCGCAGACCGAACGCCACCGCATCGAACGGGACCTCCACGACAGCGTCCAGCCGCGNCTGGTGTCCCTGGCCATGACGATCGGCCTGGCCCAGACCAAGCTCGACACCGACCTGCCGCAGGCCAAGAAGCTGATCGGCGANGCCCACGAGGACGCCAAGAGCGCCCTGCTCGAGCTGCGNAACGTCGTCCGCGGCATTGCGCCGACCATCCTGCCGGATCGCGGCCTGGATGCGGCGCTGTCCTCGGTGGTGCAGCGCATCGAGACCTCCGGGGTGCCGACGACGTTGACGGTCGACCTGCCGGGGCGACGNCTGCCGGAGGAGGTCGAGGCGTGCGCGTACTTCGTGGTGGCCGAGGCGCTCACCAACGTGGCCAAGCACGCACGCGCCACCCAGGCCGTCGTCACGGTCCGCTACGACGACGCCACCGACGCGCTGTTCGTCTCGGTCTACGACGACGGGATCGGAGGTGCGACGGCGACCGCCGACGACGACGCCACGGGCCTGCGGGGCCTCGGGGAGCGCGTGACGGCCGCCCGCGGCACCTTCGAGGTGTCCAGCCCGGTCACCGGCTCGACCATCGTGACGGCGGTGCTGCCATGCGGATCGTGATCGCCGAGGACTCCGCACTGCTGCGGGCCGGCATCGAACGCATCCTGACCGACGCCGGNCACGAGGTGGTGGCGGGCGTNGCCGACGCCACCGACCTGTTGCGCATCGTCAACGAGCTGCGGCCGGCGCTGGCCATCCTGGACGTCCGGATGCCGCCGACGTTCACCGACGAGGGCATCCGCGCGGCGGCGTTGCTGCGCAGCCAGAACCCGGAGTCAGCGGTCCTGGTCCTGTCGCATTACGTCGAGGAGCGCTACGCGGCCGACCTGATCGCCTCCGACACCAGGGGTTTTGGCTACCTGCTCAAGGACCGCGTCGCCGACGTGCCGTCGTTCCTCGACACCGTCGAGGTGGTGGGTGGTGGCGGCACGGTGCTCGACCCCGAGGTGGTCTCACAGATCCTGATCCGGTCGCGGCAGCGGTCGACGCTCGAGTCGCTGACCCCACGCGAACTCGAGGTGCTGCAACTCATGGCCGAGGGGCGGGCCAACTCCGCGATCGCCGCCTCGCTGCACGTGTCGGTCGGCAGCGCCGAGAAGCACATCGCCTCGATCTTCACGAAGTTGAACCTCACCCCCGACGAGAGCGAGAACCGACGCGTCCTCGCCGTCCTCCGATACCTCGAATCCTGAACGACCGGAAGGCTCTTCGCTCATGACCACGCTCACCAGACCCTCGGCACCGCCACCGCTCACCCCCGGGAACCGCACCGCGGTGCGTGTCCTGCTGGTCATCGCCGCGGCGGTGCTCGTCGTCGTCTGCGTCACCGCATTGGTGGCCGCGGCGCTCGGCCTCGCCTCGCTCAAGGTCACCACCGACGGCAAGGATCTCCCCGGCGACACGAGATCGCTCGTGATCGACGCGTCGGACGTCTCCGTCCGGGTGACCTCCGATCCGGGGGCGAGCACCGCCCGCGCCGAAGTGCGCACCGTGGGCTCCTCTCGGGGCACCCCACCCGGACTCGACGTCACCACCGCGGCCGGCGAGACGCGGATCCACGTCGCCATGGGGCGGGGTCGGCTCGTCGACTTCGGCGGCCCAAGCGAACTCGTCGTCACCCTGCCACCCGCGGTGGCGGCTCGCCTGTCGCTCACCACGCAACAGGACGACGGGACGCTGACCGTCGACGCCAACCTCGACCGGTTGGTGGCACGCAGCGCCGACGGCGACGTCATCCTCGACGGGGCCGTTCACGTCGTCAACGTCACCGCGCGCGACGGTGACGTGACGTCTCGAAAGCCGTTGTCGGTGACCGAGTCCTTCGCGGTCGACTCCGTCGACGGCGACGTCGCGGTGACGTTCGCCGACCCCGCCCCGCGCCGGGTGACCGCCACCACCGGCAGCGGCGACGTCGCGATCGGCTTGCCACCCGCCGGCCCCTATCTGGTGAGCGCGCGTTCCCTCGACACGGCGTCGGTGGACGTCCCGGAGACGACGGATCCCGCCAAGGCCGTCTCCGAGGTGACCGTCCGGTCCGATGACGGCACCGTCTCCGTGGACACCCGCCGGCCAAGCTGACGCCCGTCCACATGTGAGCCTGTTATGAATCCGCTGAAGGTCCGCGGCCGCCTCGGCACAATGACGTGCCGTCGGCACGGTGTCGGTGCTGACCTGCGCGCGTCGGTAACCGGCATCGTGGACTCGCAATTGGCCGCCGCCGCCGACGGATTCACCTACTCGGTGACCAAGTACCGAAGCACCGCGTTGCCGTCGAGGGCGCGCCCCGAGCCGGACTCGATGAAACCGCTGAGTCAGGTGGTCGGACAGGCGCCAGGAAACATCGTGCTGCTGGTCCGCGACGGCGAGGTCGTCGACTCCGCGTTGTTCGGCGACGGCGACGCCGGGCCCGTACCCGCCGCCGCCATCGCCGAGCTGGCCGGCCAATCCTGGGTGCGTGATCGATCGGAGACGGTCTGGCTCCCCGAACTTGGCCTCTACCGCATGGTCGGCCGGCCCGGCGGAGGTGGCAAGCTCCTCGTCACCTCCGCCTCGCTGCGACCGGCCAGCGAGGCGGCCAGCCGGGAGACCGTGACCGTCGGCATCCTCACGGCGCTGGCGTCGTTGGTCACCGCGCTGAGCACACTGGCCGTCGTCCGAGTCGCCCTGCGCCCGTTGGGATGTGTCGCGGAGACGGCCGCCGAATGCGGCAGTTCATCACCGACGCCAGCCACGAGTTGCGGACGCCGCTGGCGGCGATCCAGGGATACGCCGAACTCACCCGTCAGGACAGTGCCGTNCTGCCGGAGACCACCGAGTACTCCCTTGCGCGAATCGAATCCGAGTCGGCGCGGATGAACTCGTTGGTCTCGGACCTCCTGCTGCTCGCTCGCCTCGACGAGGGCCAAGACCTGGAATCCACCGACGTCGACCTCACCGACATGGTGGTCAACGCCGTCAACGACGCCGCGGTCTCCGCTCCGGCACACCGGTGGGTGGTCGACGTCCCCCGAGCACCCGGTCTGGGTGCGGGGAGACCGCGCCAAGTTGCATCAGGCCGTGGCGAATCTGCTGTCGAATGCCCGGGTTCACACGCCGGCGGGAACCACCGTCACCGCGACGCTGCGCACAGACGACGACGCCGAGCGGGCGGCGCTGGCGGTCACCGACGACGGGCCTGGTATCGACGCGGCGATGCTGCCGCATCTCTTCGAGCGGTTCGTGCGCGCCGACAAGTCGCGATCGCGCCAGGCGGGCAACTCATTCGGGCTCGGACTGGCGATCACGTCGGCGATCGTCGAGGCCCATCTGGGGTCGATCGTCGCGGAGAGTTCCGACGGGCGGACGGTGTTCACGATTCTGCTGCCGTCGAACTCGTCCCAGCTCGCATTGAGCACCTGACCGGTACTGCGGCCCGTCAGCACGTCAGGTCGACGAGCATCGTCTTGGCCAGCACGGTCACCGCCGGTGCCGAGCCACCTCGCGAATCGGTGGTGGAGTACGTCTGCCCCGGCTCGACCGATCGGACCGCGCACGACGAGAGCCTGCCCGCCCCAACGCGGTTGACGATGACGTGGTAGCCGTCGGCCTCCAGTGCCCGGACCACGGTTTCGGCTCGCGACGGACCGCTGGGCGCGGCGCCGGCGACACCAGCGCAGGCAAGCGCCGCGGTGGCGGCGAGAGTGACGGCGAAAAGCGTTGTCCGATGGCTGGTCACGATGAGTCTCCCTGATTGGCCGGGAGCCCGACGCTCCCGATGACCCAACGCTAGGAGCGCACGAGGACCTAACCCATGGCGCTTTCCGGAGACATTCGTGGGGGTTGACCCCCCTAGGCCGTCACACCAGGGACGCCATGATGTCGGCCACCGACCCGTCGGCGGCCTTCTGAAATCCGGTGCCCGCCCAAATGTTCGCCCCATGGGGATCACCGGCACGAACCGAGGCCGCCCGCACCGGGCTGGTCAGATGGTGGATCTCGGGATAGCCCAGCGGCGCTTGCGCGTCGTGTTCGTCGACGAAGCGGTTGCGGATGCCGCGGGCGTACCGGCCCGAGAAGCACCGCGTGACCACGGTTTCGGTGAACTGGGGGTCCTTCAGTGCGGCACGGTGCACCGGACTGCTGCCCGACTCGTCGGCCAGTAGGAACGCCGTACCGAGCTGCGCCGCAACGGCGCCGAGGGCGAAGACGTCGGCGAGATCCACCGCAGTCATCAGCCCGCCTGCGGCAATCACGGGAACGTCGAGCGCGATGGTCGTCGAGCGCACCAGCTGGCCGAGGGGCTGGGTCGCCGGGGCCGCGGCGGGATCGAGGGTGCCGCGGTGCCCACCCGCCGCGGGCCCCTGTACCGCNACGGCGTCGACGCCGCAGGCAACGGCGCGTTCGGCCTCGGCCAACGTGGTGACGGTGGCCACGGTGGCGATGCCGGCGTCCGTGAGCGCGCGGCATTCCTGCGTCGACGGCAGACCGAAGGTGAACGACACCACCTCGGGCTTGAGGTCCATCACCACCTCGAGCTTCGCCGACCAGTCGTCGTCGTCGTACCGGGGATCCCCGAGGCGGGCGCCGTAGCGCTCCGATTCCGGGGCCAACTCCTTGGCGTACCGTGCGATGGCCTCTGGGCGGGCCGCGCTCGACTGCACGACGAACAGGTTCACCCCGAGCGGGCCGGTGGTCAGCTCGCGGGCCGCCGCGATGCGCTCGGCCACCACCGCCGCGGTGAGGTAACCGGCGGCGAGGAACCCCAACCCGCCTGCGGCGGATGCCGCCGCGGCGAGCGCGGGCGTCGTGGGTCCGCCCGCCATGGGCGCGACGATCACCGGCTTGTCGAGTGAGCGGACGTCGAAACTCATGGGTACATCCTGCAACGGCCCACCCGGGTCGGTTCGTTGAATCGGGCGACCCGCGTCAGCCGTGCCCCCGCTCCTCCTCCTGGCCGACGTAGTCACCGGCAAGGGCGGCGACGTGTTCGGGTAGCTCGCCGGTGGCGACGTCGGCGAGGCTGGTCTGCTCCAGCACCGACCGCATGCTCGCGCGCAGCGCCCGCCAGACGTCGGTCAGCGCCACGGTCGGACCCGAGTACGGCAGGTCGCCGAGTCCGATGTCGCGAACGCTGGCCAGTGGGCCGTCGATGCACCGCAACACGTCGGCGATGCTGATCTCGGCGGCCGGCTTGGCCAGCGCGTAGCCACCATCACGTCCCCGATGACTGCGCACGAGTCGGTCGGTGCGCAGGTCGGAGAGGATGTCGACGAGGAACTGCGGAGGGATGCCCTGAGCCTTGGCCAGGTCGTCGGTCTTCACCAGGACGCCGTCGGCGACCGTGGCCAGTTGCACCATCGCCCGAACGGCGTACTCCGCCTTGGCCGACATCCGCATAGGCGAATCATGCCATCGACGTGGCTGCGAATCGCGTGCCGGCCAATATCCCGGGTCGCTGCGCTCCTTCCCTCCAGATGGTCCACCATCGACAGATGACTACCCGCGTCTCGTGCTGTCAGATCCCCCTGCACGTCGGTGACACCACCGGCAACCTGACCACCGCGCGCACCGCGGTCGAGGATGCCGCCCGCGACGGCGCGCAGATCGTCGTGTTGCCCGAACTGGCGTCCTCGGGATACGTGTTCGCCGACCGGGCCGAGCTCGAATCACTCGCCGAGACCCGCGACGGACCCACGATCACCGCGTGGGGCAACCTCGCAGAGTCGTTCGGCCTGACCATCGTCGCGGGCTTTCCCGAAGCCGCGGGCGACGCTGTCTACAACAGCGCCGCCGTCGTCGACCCGAGCGGTCTGCGCGGCGTCTACCGCAAGGCGCACCTGTGGGACACCGAGAATCGGGTGTTCGACCGGGCCGACGACCTGCCGCTGGTGGTGGACACCGACCACGGCCGCCTCGGCGTGATGGTCTGCTACGACATCGAGTTCCCCGAGTGGGTGCGCGCGGTGGCCCTGCAGGGTGCGGACCTGCTGTGCGCGCCCGTCAACTGGCCGCTGCTGCCCAGACCCGAGGGCGAGCGGCCGACCGAGCAGGTGCGCGCGCTCGCGGGCGCGGGCATGAACCGCATGGCGATCGCCGTGTGCGACCGCGCGGGTGTCGAGCGCGGCCAAGACTGGGTCGGCGGCAGCGTGATCGTCGACGCCGACGGCTACCCGATGGCGATCGCCGACTACGGCAGGCCCGATCGCATCACCGCCGACGTCGACCTCACCGCGTCACGCGTCAAGCAGTTCAACGA
>Ga0055540_1001305_pt1 | contig 15075 bp, 14 predicted proteins | sample AraplaCvi_mMS_r2_2_FD_55040 | JGI IMG/M metagenome (GOLD analysis project Ga0055540, IMG submission 55040) | Arabidopsis root microbial communities from North Carolina, USA - plate scrape MF_Cvi_mMS_r2 | ecosystem: Host-associated > Plants > Roots > Endosphere | place: USA: North Carolina
GCCAGCACGTCACGCGCCGCGGCGTCGATCTGCTCCGCGGTCACACCCGGGCGCACCGCGGCGACCGCGGCCTGTTGCGCGCGCTGCAGGACCGCGTACCGACCGGCCACGTCGTCGGCCGGTTGGCCGATGCTGTAGGTCCGCGTCGAATCGGAGTTGTAGCCGGGCTCGTACGGTCCGCCGATGTCCACGACCACCACGTCGCCAGCCTGCAGCACGCGATCGGAGCATTCGTGATGCGGATCGGCGCCGTTGGGACCGGAGCCGACGATGATGAAGGCCACCTCCGAATGCCCCTCGGCGACAATGGCTTCGGCGATATCGGCCGCGACGTCGGCCTCGCTGCGACCCGGCACCAGCAATTCCGGCACCCGCGCGTGCACGCGGTCGATCGCCGCCCCCGCCTTGCGCAGCGCGTCGACCTCGGCGGCGTCCTTGATCATCCGCAGCCGCCGGAGCACCGCGGTCGCCAGCACCGGCACCGTGCCCAACACCTCGGCCAGCGGCAGCAGATGCAGCGCCGGCATCGCGTCGGTCACCGCCGTGGCGACCGGACCGCCGCCGAACACCTCGGCGACCATGGCGTACGGATCCTGACCGTCCACCCAATCCTGCACGCGCAGACCCAGTTCCATCACCGCAGACTCCTTCAGCGCGGCGAGCTCCATGCGGGGGACCACCACCGTCGGCTCCCCGTCGGCGGGCAGCACCAGCGCCGTCAGCCGCTCGAAGGTCTGCGCCCGCGACCCGACGAGGTAGCGCAGGTCATACCCCGGCGTGATCACCAGCCCCGCCAGGCCGGCGTCCGACGCCGCAACCGTCGCCGCCCGCAAGCGTTCCGCGTACACGTCCGTGCCGAATCTGCCGGTGTCCATGCCGTCGAGGTTAATCGGCCCACCGATACGTGGCGACCTCGATCAAGTTGCCGTCGGGGTCGCGGCAATAGTGCGACGTCATCTCCCCCAGCGCACCGGTCTTTGTGACCGGGCCCTGGGTCACCTCGACACCGCACGCACGCAGATGTTCCCCGACCGCGGCGGCCTCGGCGTCCACCACGAAGCACAGATCCAGGGTCCCGGGGGCGTCGACGGCCCCGGTCTCCCAGTTCGGTGCACCCGTCGGCCGGACGTTGAGCTTCTGCTCGCCGAAGCGCAACGCGATCCGGCCCTGACCGAACACCTCGCGGGTCATGCCGAGCACCCGGACGTACCAGTCGACGGTGCGGTCGACGTCGGCGGTGTTGACGACGACGTGATCGATGCGGTCCACGGACAAGCCCATGGCTCCATCAATACCGCACGCTACTGTCAATCCGTGCCGACCCCACCCGTCCTGCTCCTCGACGGCGCCAGCATGTGGTTCCGGTCCTTCTTCGGCGTTCCGTCCTCTATCACCGCCCCCGACGGCCGCCCCGTCAACGCGCTCCGAGGCTTCCTCGACGCGGTCGCCACCGTCGTCGCCAATCATCGCCCCGGCCGGCTGGTGGTGTGCCTGGACCTCGACTGGCGACCGCAGTGGCGCGTCGACCTCATCCCGTCCTACAAGGCGCACCGGGTGGAAGAGGAACGTGCCGCCGGTGAACCCGACGTCGAAGAGGTTCCCGACGAGCTCACGCCCCAGGTCGACATGATCATGGCCATGCTCGACGCGTTCGGCATCGCCACCGCGGGAGCACCGGGATTCGAAGCCGACGACGTCCTCGGCACGCTGGCCGCCCGCGAGCGCGTCGACCCCGTCGTCGTGGTCAGCGGGGACCGCGACCTCCTCCAACTCGTCGCCGACGAGCCCGTCGAAGTGAGGGTGCTCTACATCGGCCGCGGACTGGCCAAGGCCACGCTCTTCGGGCCCGCTGAGGTCTCCGAGAACTACGGTGTCCCGCTGGCGCGAGCCGGCACCGCCTACGCCGAACTGGCATTGCTGCGCGGCGACCCGTCCGACGGCCTGCCTGGCGTCGCCGGCATCGGCGACAAGACGGCGTCGACCCTTCTGGCGCAGTACGGCTCGCTGGAGCGGATCATGGCCGCGGCGGGCGACCCGTCGTCGAAGATGCCTGCCGCGCAACGCAAGAAGCTGTCGTCGGCCGAGGACTACGTCGCCGCGGCGGAGAAGGTGGTTCGGGTGGCCACCGACGCAGAGGTCGTCCTGTCCACCGAATCGGACGTGCTGCCCTTGAGCGCCCGCGATCCACGCCGCGTCGCCGAACTCGCGGGCGAATACGGCGTCACCTCGTCGGTCGGGCGCCTTCAGAAGGCACTCGACGGCCTGCCGTCGCGGTAGGCGCTAGCGGGGCCTGCCGACCTCGTAGGTGCCGCTGTCGTCCTGGAACGTCACCGTGACCTGGCGCTTGGTGCCGTCGATGCTGACCTCGCAGTCGAATGTCCCGCCCTTGACGACCTTGGGGTTGGCCCCGTTGTTGCAGGTGACGTCCTGGACATTCTTGGCGCCGTAGCCGTTGGTGGAGTCGCTGAGGATCTGTTGCACGCCCGACTGGGCGGCCTTCACGTCGAGGTTGGTCGTCATGAAGAACCCGGGCTTCCAGAAGCCCAGAATTCCGACGACCACCACGATGACTGCCACCAAGGCGCCCACTACGCCAAGGACGAGGCCCTTGGACTTCTTGGATCCCGCGTCGGTCGACGAGTACGGCGAGAACTGCTGCTGCTGATTCGGGTCGTACTGGCCGTACTGCGGCTGGCCGTACTGCGGTGGCTGACCGTACTGCGGGGGCTGGCCGTACTGCGGCTGCTGCGGGTACGACGACGGGCCGTAGGCGGTCGGCTGCTGACCGTACTGGTCGGGCTGCGGGTACTGCGGCTGAGCGTAGGTGGGCTGCTGGTACTGGGGCTGCCCGCCGTACGCCGGCGGCTGCTGACCGTAGGCCGGAGGCTGCTGCCCCCAGGGCGACTGCTCCGGTTGCGGCTGTTCGGGGGCCTGTGGCTGCCACGCAGGATCGGCCGGCTGCTGACCCGCCCACGGGTGGGTGGGATCGGATCCCTGGGGTCCACTCATCGTCTCTCCTTGGTTCCGTCTACCGTCGACATCGAAACGCCTGCCACACCCTACCCCGCGTCGACGGCCACGACGCCGCGCCGAATGGCCTCTATCGCGCGTTTCGCCGAGGTGCGCAGCGCCGGTGTGGGAGCGGCATTTCGCACCTGGTCGAGCAGATCCAGCACCTGGCGGCACCAGCGCACGAAATCGCCTGCCGACAAAGGCGATCCGCTGCCCGAGGCATCCGATGCCGCCAAGGACGCCGACAGATCGCCCGACGTCGCCCAGCGGTGGACGGCGGCCACGAAACCGGGGTCCGGTTCACGACTCGCCGGCAGCCGATGCTGCTGTTCCTCGGCGCGGATCTCCGACCACGACCGGCGCGTCTGCGACAGCGCCCGCCGCATGCCGGGCGTGGCGCCCTCGACAACCGCTGACGCGCCCGGAGTGTCGCCCCGGGACTCGAACAACACCGCCGACACCACACCGGCCAGTTCGGCGGGGTCGAGTCCGTCCCAGGTGCCGCTGCGCAGACACTCCGCGACCAACAGATCGCTCTCGCTGTAGATGCGAGAGAGCAGCCGCCCGTCGTCGGTGACCCTCAGGTCGCCGTTCGCCGTCCGCTCGATGAAGCCACGGCCGATGAGCAGCAACACGATTCGGTCGAAGGTGCGGGCCAGCGAGTTGGTCGCCGCGTTGACCTTCTTCTGGATGTCGGCGTTGTCGCGCTCGATGCGCAAGAACTTCTCGGCCTCTCGGACCCGTTCCTCACGGTCGGCGAGGTGATGGGCGGGATGGGCCTTCAGCTGCTCGCGCAGGCCGGCGAGTTCGGGGTCGACGTCGTGTTCCCGATCCTGGCCCTGCTGACCACGTTTGGGCCGTCCGGCGGGCACGGGCAACCCGGCGGCGGCCGAGCGCAGCGCCGAAGCGACGTCGCGACGCACCCGGGGTTGACGATGCTTCGACGCGCTTGGGCAGGGTCATCGACCCCACCCGCAGCGAGGACCCCGAGAAGTCGGTCGACGAGATGCGCCCCGCCCAACGGTCTTCGGTGAGCACCAACGGCCGGGGGTCGTCGCGATCGCCTGCCGGCTCGAGGACGACCGCGAGCCCGCCCCGGCGGCCCTGCCCGATGGTGATGATGTCGCCGCGCCGCAACGCGGACAGAGCGTCGTTGGCCGCCTGGCGGCGTTGAACCCGCGAGGCCCGCGACTGGGCGCGCTCGCGATCGGCGATGGTGGCGCGCAACCTGGCGTAGGCGAGGATCGGGGCGTCACGGCCGCCGAATCGTTCGGCGATCTCGTCCATCATCTTCTCCCCGCGAGTCACCCCGCGGACCAGACCGACGACGGAGCGGTCCGCCTGATACTGCGCGAACGACCGCTCCAACAACTGATGGGCCTGCTTCGGGCCCATGTGGTTGGTCAGGTTGATCGTCATGTTGTACGACGGGGCGAACGAACTGCGCAGGGGGAACGTCCGGGTCGACGCCAGGCCCGCCACGTCGGCGGGTTCGACGTCGGGGTGCCACAGCACCACCGCGTGACCCTCGACGTCGATGCCGCGCCGCCCGGCGCGCCCCGTCAGCTGGGTGTACTCCCCCGGGGTGAGCGGTGCGTGCTGCTCGCCGTTGAACTTGACCAGTCGCTCCAGCACGACGGTCCGCGCGGGCATGTTGATGCCCAGAGCCAGTGTCTCCGTGGCGAACACGGCCTTGACCAATCCGGCGGTGAACAACTCCTCGACGGTGTGGCGGAACACCGGCAGCAGACCGGCGTGGTGTGCGGCGATGCCGCGCAACAAGCCCTCGCGCCACTCGTAGTACCCGAGCACCACCAGATCGGCGTCGTCGAGCTCGGCGCAGCGCCGGTCGATCACCTCGGCGATGCGAGCCCGCTCGGCGTCGTCGGTGAGCCGCAGGGAGGATCGCAGACACTGCTTGACCGCGGCGTCGCAGCCGGCCCGGGAGAACACGAACGTGATCGCCGGCAACAACCCCTCGTGGTCGAGGACGCCGATGACGTCGGGNCGTGACGGTGGGCGGTAGATGGTGGGCCGGCCGCCGCCGGAGTGCCGATTACCGTCGCGTCCACGGCCACCCCTGCCGCGCGGCTGCCAGTCCGAGAGCCGGTCGGCCTCCCGCCGGTGGGAGATGTGACGGATCAACTCGGGGTCGACGAGGCTGCGGTCGCCGTTGACCTCAGCACCCTCGAACAGGTCGAAGACGCGTTTGCCGACCATCATGTGCTGCCACAGCGGGACGGGCCGGTGCTCGTCGACCACGACGGTGGTGTCCCCGCGGACCGTCTGAATCCAGCCACCGAACTCCTCGGCGTTGCTCACCGTNGCCGACAGGCTGACCAGCCGCACGTCCTCGGAGAGGTGCAGGATGACCTCCTCCCAGACGGCGCCACGCATGCGNTCGGCCAGGAAGTGCACCTCGTCCATGACGACGTGGGAAAGGCCNTGCAACGCATCGGAGTTCGCGTAGAGCATGTTGCGGAGGACTTCGGTGGTCATGACGACGATCGGCGCGTCGCCGTTGAGGTTTTGGTCGCCGGTCAGCAGCCCGATGCGCTCGGCGCCGTAGCGCTGCACCAGGTCGTTGTGCTTCTGGTTGCTCAGCGCCTTGATGGGCGTGGTGTAGAAGCACTTTCGGCCCGCGGCCAGGGCGAGGTGCACCGCGAACTCCCCCACGACGGTCTTGCCNGCGCCGGTGGGCGCGCACACCAGGACGCCGTGGCCGNTCTCCAGCGCCTGGCAGGCGCGGATCTGGAAGGGGTCGAGGCTGAAGGGCAGTCCTGCGGTGAAGTCGTCGAGCTGCGGCGTGTCACGTGGCTTGGTCATCGATGCCCAGCCGCGACGGGGTCGGCACCGCGCTCGGCGCCTCGATGGACTCCGCTTCGCCGATCGGAGCCGCCTGGTCGTCGGGGATCTCCTCCTGGGCCGCCCGGCGCGCCTTGCGCTTGTCGTTGAAACGCGCGATCTGAATCGCGAACTCGAGCAGCAGCGACAGGGCGAGGGCCAGCGCGAGCATCGAGAAGGGGTCCGAGCCGGGGGTCGCGAATGCGGCGAAGACGAACAGNCCGAAGATCAGACCGCGCCGCCACGACCTCAACTTCTCGTACGGCAGCATGCCGACGAGGTTCAGCATCACGATCAGCAGCGGAAATTCGAAGCTGATGCCGAACACCAGCAGCAGGTTGATCAGGAAGCCGAAGTACTGGTCGCCGTTGAGNGCGGTGATCTGCACGTCGCTGCCGACGGTGAGCAGGAAGGCCAGCGCCTGGGACAGCACCACGTAGGCCAGGATCGCGCCGGTGATGAACAGCGCCGCCCCGAAGCAGACGAACACCGAGGCGAACCGGCGTTCCTTCTGGTAGAGCCCGGGGGTGATGAACGCCCACAGCTGCTGCAGCCACACCGGGCAGGCCAGGACGACACCGGCGGTCANCGCCACCTTGAACCGCAGCATGAACTGGTCGAACGGGGCCGTCGCGAGCAACCGNCACTGCCCGTCGGGGGCGATGTCGGCNCGNGAGGACGCCGGCAGCGAGCAGTACGGCGCGCGCAGCCAGTCACCGAGGCTGGGAAGCCCGAAGAACGAGTGGCTGTACCAGATGAAGCCGAAGATCGTCGTCAGGAGGATTGCCGCCACCGCGATGAGCACGCGGTTGCGCAGCTCGTGGAGGTGGTCGACCAACGACATGGTGCCGTCGGGATTGGCTTGCGATCGCCGCCGACGGGGATCGAGCCGTTTGAGGATTTCGGGAGTACGCACGGAGTGTTTGGACGCCAACTACTGGCGCTGCCTCGCGGCGCGCCCGGGGTAGGAGTCGATCAGGCCGGTCGCTGCTCGGTGGAATGCGGTGCAGGCGCCGGGGAGGGCTCGACCCGCTCCGAGGAAATGGGGGTCGGCGCCGGGGACGTCGCGGGCTTGGCCGCCTCGTCGTCCTTGCCGTCGGACTGCATTTCCTTGATCTCGGACTTGAAGATTCGCATCGACTTGCCCAGCGACCGCGCGGCATCCGGAAGCTTCTTTGCACCGAACAGCAGGACGAACACCGCGATGACGATCAACCAGTGCCACGGTTGTAGACCACCCAATTTGGACACCTCCAAGTGTTGCGGACGAGTCTACCCGTCCTCGTTGCGGCCTAGCGCTTCGTAGGCCTNCAGCGCTGCCACCGCCGAGTCCCGAACCCGGTCGGCCAACGNCAGCGGTTCCAGTATGCGCACCGCCGAGCCGAAACCCAGGACCAGGCGCACCATCCACCCCTCCGACGCGTAGGTCAGCGCCGCCTCGACCGAACCGTCGGGCAGCTCGCGCACCACCCGCAGCGGGTAGTAGTCGAACATCCACGCCGCCGAGCGGTCGATCAGCAGCGTCGCCGCAGGCAGGGACGGGTCGGCGTCGAACAGCGAGGTGTCCGGGCCGGCCGCCACCGCGGGCTCGGGCGGTGAGGACCGCTCGTCGAGCACCCGCGCGTCGACGATGCGGTCGAACCGGAACAGCCGCACGGCGTCGGCGGTGCGGCACCACGCCTCGAGGTAGGTGTGGTCGGCGACCAGGACGACGCGAATCGGGTCGACGACCCGGGTCGACAGCGTGTCGTGACTCGCCGAGTAGTAGTCGATCGACAGCGCGCGGCCGTCACGCACCGCACCGCGCACCGCGGCGGCGATCCCGCTCTCGATGGGCGCGGGCTCCTCGACCGCGGCGTCGGCCCCCTCCCGGGCCCCGGTGGCCGTGCCCGCGGCGGACTCGATCTTGGCGATCGCGCTGCGGGCGGCCTCGGGGTCGACGATGCCGGGCACCTCGAGCAGGGCCCGCAGTGCCACCAGGATGCCGGTCGCCTCGGGCGAGGTCAGGCGCAACGGGTGATCCATGCCCGCGGAGAACGTGACGTCGATGGTGTCGCCGGAGAACTCGAAGTCGATCAGGTCACCGGGCCCGTAACCGGGAAGTCCGCACATCCACAGCTGGTCGAGATCCTGGGTGAGCTGCGTTTCGGTGACGCCGAGTTCAGCGGCGGCCTCGGCCCGGGTGATCCGCGGGTTGGCCTGGAAGTACGGCACCATGTTCAGCAGCCGGACCAGCCTCGTGGAGACGCTACTCATGCGCGATCCCGCTCCGCTTCTCGCTCGACCTCATGCGCGATCCCGCTCCGCTTCTCGCTCGACCTCATGCGCGATCCCGCTCCGCTTCTCGCTCGACCTCATGCCACCTCCGCCTGAGCCCGCAGCCGCGCCACGACGTTCTCCCGCAGCGAGGCCGGCTCCAGCACGACGGCGTCGGCCCCGCAGCTCGCGACGTCACGCGCCAGCTGATCCTCCCGGCCGACGTCGACGGCGATCTCGTCCCCGGCGCGACCGCCGAGGGTGCGCGGGGTGCTCGTCACGGCCTGGCGCCGCAGGGCGGTGCCGCGGCCCTCGGCGACCCACACCCGGGCCTCCGCACCCACCGGGGAGTCGGCGACGGAGACGGCCTGTTGGACGATGTGGCGCAGGTCGACGCCATCGGGCCGGCGCACCGCGTGCCGTGGTCCGATCGCGCGGACGTCGGCGTCGATGCGCGAGAGCCGGAAGGTGCGGGTCGCCTCCCGGGTGCGATCGTGGCCCACCAGGTACCAGCGGCCGCGGTAGGTGATGACGCCCCAGGGCTCGACGGTGCGTTCGGTATAGGGGTCACTGCGCGACGCCCGGTGCTTGAACTGCACGGCCTGTCCAGAGTCGATCGCGGCCAACAGGATTCCCAGCACGTCCTCCGAGCCGCGCAACCCCGGCAGCGCCGCGGTGGTGGTGATGGCGACCGCCGACTCCGGCGCGTCGACGTCCACCCCGGCGGCCCGCAGCTTCAGCAGCGCACCCTGGGTGGCCGTCACCATCTCCGGGGACTCCCACAGCTGCGTGGCCATGGCGACGGCCGCGGCCTCGTCGGCGGTCAACTCCACCGGCGCCAACGCGTAGGCCTCCCGGTTGATGCGGTACCCCTCGGTGGGGTCCAGGGTGGACACCCGCCCCGTCTCCAGGGGAATGCCGAGGTCGCGCAGTTCGTTCTTGTCCCGCTCGAACATTCGCGAGAAGGCCTCGTCGCTGGGGCTCTCGGCATACCCGGAGACCGTCTCGCGAATGCGGTCGGCCGTGATGAACGAACGGGTCGACAGCAACGCGATGACGAGGTTCATCAGGCGTTCGACTTTGGAGATCCCCACTCGGCGAGCTTAATGCCGACCGGACCCTCATCCGGTCGGCGGCTGCCCGCGGGTCTACATGCTGGCGATGAGTCGTTTCACGCGTTCGTCGACGGCACGGAACGGGTCCTTGCACAGCACGGTGCGCTGCGCTTGGTCGTTGAGCTTGAGGTGGACCCAGTCGACGGTGAAGTCGCGGCCGGCAGCCTGGGCGGCGCTGATGAACTCCCCGCGCAGCTTGGCCCGGGTGGTCTGCGGCGGTTCGTCGACCGCCGCGTCGATGTCCTCGTCGGTGGTGATCCGCGCGGCCAAGCCCTTGCGCTGCAGCAGATCGAAGACCCCGCGGCCACGCTTGATGTCGTGGTAGGCCAGGTCGAGCTGGGCGATCTTCGGGTCGGAGAGCTCCATGTCGTAGCGGTCCTGGTAGCGCTCGAACAGCTTCTTCTTGATGACCCAGTCGATCTCGGTGTCGACCTTGGCGAAGTCCTGGCTCTCCACGGCGTCGAGCTGACGCCCCCAGAGATCCACCACCTGTTCGATCTGGGCGTTGGGTTCCCGGGTCTGGAGGTGCTCGACGGCGCGGCTGTAGTACTCCCGCTGGATGTCCAGCGCACTGGCCTGACGGCCGCCGGCCAGGCGCACCGGACGTCGGCCCGTCAGGTCGTGGCTGACCTCGCGGATCGCGCGGATCGGGTTGTCGAGGGAGAAGTCGCGGAAGGGCACGCCCGCCTCGATCATCTCGAGCACCAGGGCCGCGGTGCCCACCTTCAGCATCGTGCTGGCCTCGCACATGTTGGAGTCGCCGACGATGACGTGCAGGCGGCGGTACTTCTCGGCGTCGGCGTGCGGCTCGTCGCGGGTGTTGATGATCGGCCGGCTGCGGGTGGTCGCACTGGAGACGCCCTCCCAGATGTGCTCGGCACGCTGACTGAGGCAGAACGTGGCCGCCTTGGGTGTCTGCAGCACTTTGCCCGCGCCACAGATCAATTGGCGGGTGACCAGGAACGGGAGCAGGACGTCGGAGATCCTGGAGAACTCGCCGGCGCGGACGATCAGATAGTTCTCGTGGCAGCCATAGGAGTTGCCTGCCGAGTCGGTGTTGTTCTTGAACAGGTAGATGTCACCCCCGATGCCCTCGTCGGCGAGGCGCTGCTCGGCGTCGACGAGGAGATCCTCCAACACGCGCTCACCTGCGCGGTCATGGGTGACGAGCTGAATGAGGCTGTCACACTCCGCGGTCGCGTACTCCGGGTGCGAGCCCACGTCGAGGTACAGCCGGGCGCCGTTGCGCAGGAACACGTTGGAACTGCGCCCCCACGACACCACGCGCCGGAACAGGTAGCGCGCCACCTCGTCGGGAGACAGCCGTCGGTGACCGTGAAACGTGCACGTCACACCGAATTCGGTCTCAATGCCCATGATTCGCCGCTGCACGTAGTCGAGCTTACGGGTTGCGCGAGCTAGACGGGGTGACCATCGGCGTCGGCGTTGCCCCGGGACGCTACGGTAGGGCCAAACACGAGGAGGATCTGATGGGTTTCAACCCCCGAGACGCGATCGAATCGGTCAAGGACATCGCCACCAACGCCGTCGAGCGGTCGGCGGACATCGTCGACAGCGCCGGTCACATCCTCAAGGGCGACGTGTCCGCGGGCGTNGAGGGCATCGTGTCCAGCTCGATGGACATCGCCACCCACTCGGCCCACAAGATCAAGGAGATCGCCACCGGACGCGGTGACGACGTCGACGAGATCGACTAGGACTCCTCCACCGGGAGAAGCGCCTCGAGCGCCGAACCGGTGATGCGGCGGAACGCCCGCCGCGGACGGTTGGCGTCCAGGATCGCGATCTCCAGGGTGGCCGGGCCNAGGACGCGGGNCTCGGTGCCGTTGCCCGNGGCGGCCGCGATGCCCGACTTGAGCGCCCCGATGGCGATCGTGACCGCTTCGCTCAGGCTGGCGTTCTCGGTGAACGACTCGTTCAGCGCGGTGATGATCGGCTCGGTGGTGCCGCCCATCACCACGAAGTGCGGCTCGTCGGCGATCGAGCCGTCATAGGTGATGCGGTACAGCTCAGGCGGTTTGGTCTCGCCATAGTGCGCGACCTCGGCCACGCACAGCTCGACCTCGAAGGGCTTGGCCTGCTCGGTGAAGATGGTGCCGAGCGACTGGGCGTACACGTTGGCCAGCTGGCGGCCCGTGACGTCGCGACGGTCATAGGCGTAACCACGGGTGTCGGCGAACTGGATGCCGCCGACCCGGAGTTTGTCGAACTCGTTGAACCGGCCGACCGCGGCGAAACCGACCCGGTCGTAGAGCTCGGAGACCTTCTGCAGCGATCGTGACGGGTTCTCCGCCACGAACAAGACACCACCCGAATAGGCCAGGACGACGACGCTGCGGCCGCGGGAGATGCCCTTGCGCGCGAGCTCGGACCGCTCGCGCATCGCCTGTTCAGGGGAGATGAAGTAGGGAAAGCTCACAGCTCAACGGTCCCCTCGTCGATGCCGAAAGACTGGTCGCGAGAACGTCTTTCGATGACGTCGCGGGCCAATGCGGCGATGCGTTCCTTGGTGACCTCCGCGGCACCCTCGGCGTCGATGACCACCGCCGTCGGGTAGATGCCGCGCGCCAGGTCGGGGCCTCCGGTCGCGGAGTCGTCGTCGGCGGCGTCGTAGAGCGCCTCCACGGCGGCCGCCAACGCGGTGTCGGCATCGGTCACCCGGGAGTACAGCTTCTTGATCGACGACTTCGCGAAGATCGAGCCCGAACCCACCGACTGGTAGCCCTCCAGTTCGACGTTCCAGCCACCGGCGGCGTCGAAGGACACGATGCGTCCGGCACCCTCGGGGTTGGGATCGTCGAGGTCGTAACCCACCAGCAGCGGCAGGGCGACGAAGCCTTGCAGCGCGGCACCGAGGTTGCCGCGCACCATGATGGACAGCCGGTTGACCTTGCCCGCGAACGTCAGCGCGACGCCCTCGACCTTTTCGTAGTGCTCGAGTTCGACGGCGTAGAGCCTGGCGAACTCGACGGCGATGGCGGCGGTGCCGGCGATGCCGGTTGCGGTGTAGTCGTCGGTGACGTGGATCTTCTGCACGTCCCGCCCGGCGATGATGTTGCCTTGCGTCGACCTGCGGTCACCGGCGATCAGGACGCCGCCGGGGAACTTGATCGCCACGATCGTGGTGCCGTGCGGGAGCGCGTCGCTCACCGTGACGTCACCGGGACGGCTGGCAGGCAGCAGATGAGGTGACTGCCTGCGCAACAGTTCGTAGAACGACGAGCCGTCAGCAGACATCGACGACAGTGGCGTTCCGAGACTCGTGGGTGGGGATGACGGCCGATCGTTGTGCGGCCAGGTCACTGTCCGCCCTTTTGGACGTACGCACGCACGAAGTCCTCGGCGTTCTCCTCGAGCACGTCGTCGATCTCGTCGAGCAGATCGTCGGTCTCCTCGGAGAGCTTCTCGCGACGCTCCTGGCCAGCCGCGCCGCTGCCGGTGGGATCGTCCTCGTCGCCGCCGCCACCACCACGCTTGGTCTGCTCCTGAGCCATCGCTGCCTCCTGCTCGTGTGAATCCCCGCCAGTCCCATCACACTACCGGTCGGGGTCTGAATTGCCGGTCGTCAGGTGGTGAGCTGCTCGACGAGTTCGGCGGCACTGTCCACCGAGTCGAGCAACGCCCCGACGTGGGCCTTGCTTCCGCGCAGCGGCTCCAGGGTCGGAATGCGCACCAGCGAGTCGCCGCCGAGGTCGAAGATCACCGAGTCCCAGCTGGCCGCCGCGATGTCCGCACCGAACCGGCGCAAGCACTCACCCCGGAAGTACGCCCGGGTGTCGGTGGGCGGGTTGTCGACGGCGTCGATCACCTGCTGCTCCGTGACGAGGCGCTTCATCGACCCGCGTGCCACCAGCCGGTTGTAGAGCCCCTTGTCGAGCCGCACGTCGGAGTACTGCAGGTCCACCAGGTGCAGCCGGGGAGCCGACCAGCCCAGGTTCTCCCGCTGCCGGAAGCCCTCCAGCAGCCGCAGCTTGGCGGGCCAGTCGAGGATCTCCGCGCATTCCATCGGGTCACGCTCGAGCAGGTCCAGCACCGTCGCCCACGTCTCGAGCACCTTCGTCGCCGACGGGTCGGGATCGCGGGCGTCGACCAATTTCGCCACCCGGTCGAGGTAGATCCGTTGCAGCGCAAGCGCGGTCAGTTCCCGGCCGTCGGTCAGGGCGACGGTGGCCCGCAGCGACGGGTCGCGGCTGACGACGTGCACGGCGTGCACGGGACGGGCGAGCGCGAGGTCGGAGAGGTCCAAGCCGTGCGCCGGCCCCTCCTCGATGAGGTCGAGCACCAGCGAGGTGGTGCCCACCTTGAGATAGGTCGAGGTCTCGGCGAGGTTCGCGTCACCGATGATGACGTGCAGCCGGCGGTACTTGTCGGCGTCGGCGTGCGGCTCGTCGCGGGTGTTGATGATGCCGCGCTTGAGCGTGGTCTCGAGGCCGACCTCCACCTCGATGTAGTCGGCGCGCTGGGTCAGCTGGAAGCCGGGCTCGTCACCGGCGGGACCGATGCCGACCCGGCCCGAGCCGGTGACGACCTGGCGCGAGACGAGGAACGGCGTCAGTCCGGCGATGACGGCGGAGAACGGGGTCTGCCGACTCATCAGGTAGTTCTCGTGGGTGCCGTAGGAGGCGCCCTTGCCGTCGACGTTGTTCTTGTAGAGCTGCAGCTTGGCCGCCCCGGGNACGCTGGCGACGTGTCGCGCGGCGGCCTCCATCACCCGNTCGCCGGCCTTGTCCCAGATGACGGCGTCCAGGGGGTCGGTCACCTCGGGGGCGGAGTACTCCGGGTGCGCGTGGTCGACGTAGAGCCGAGCGCCGTTGGTCAGGATCATGTTCGCCGCACCGACTTCGTCGGCGTCCACGATCGGCGGCGGTCCGCTGGCCCGGCTGAGGTCGAAGCCGCGGGCGTCGCGCAGCGGGGATTCGACCTCGTAGTCCCATCTGGTCCGCTTGGCCCGCTGAATGCCCGCGGCCGCCGCATAGGCCAGCACGGCCTGCGTCGACGTCAGGATCGGATTGGCGGTCGGATCGGACGGCGATGAGATGCCGTATTCGACCTCGGTACCGATGATCCGTTGCATGTCCTCAGCCTAGGGGAAGGCCCCTGGTTGCCAGGCGGGCACCCGAGTTGGTCAACTATGCCGTGCCCCGCGAATCCGACCACGCGTTCGGGGGGCGGCCGTGAAGGTGCTCGTCGTCGAAGACGAAGCGCTGCTGGCGTCGACCCTGATGATGGGGTTGCGCGCCGAGGGATTCACCGTGGTGGCGGTGGCCACCGGAGTCGACGGGTTGGCCCGTGCCACCGAAGGCGAGTACGACGTCGTCGTCCTCGACATCATGCTGCCCGGGCTCAACGGGTACGAAGTGTTGCGGCACATGCGTTCTCGCGGAATCTGGACACCGGTGCTGATGCTGACCGCCAAGGACGGCGAGTACGACCAGACCGACGCGTTCGACCTCGGCGCCGACGACTACCTCACCAAGCCGTTCTCGTTCATCGTGCTGGTGGCGCGGCTTCGGGCCCTGGTGCGGCGTGCCGCGCCGCAGCGGCCCGCCGTGCTGGAGGCCGGGACGCTGACGCTCGACCCGTCGCGTCGCGAGGTGTTCCGTGGTGACGTGCCGATCTCGTTGACGCCACGCGAGTACGGCCTGCTCGAATATCTGATGCGCAACAAGGACACCGTCGTGACCAAGGCGCAGATCCTGCAGAACGTCTGGGCCGCCGACTACGAGGGCGCCGACAACGTCGTCGAGGTGTACGTGGGTTACGTGCGGCGAAAGATCGACATCCCGTTCGGCACCAAGACCATCGAGACCGTCCGCGGCGTCGGCTA
>Ga0055540_1001311_pt1 | contig 15007 bp, 17 predicted proteins | sample AraplaCvi_mMS_r2_2_FD_55040 | JGI IMG/M metagenome (GOLD analysis project Ga0055540, IMG submission 55040) | Arabidopsis root microbial communities from North Carolina, USA - plate scrape MF_Cvi_mMS_r2 | ecosystem: Host-associated > Plants > Roots > Endosphere | place: USA: North Carolina
GTCACGTTGACCACGACGACGTCGCCGTTGGCCGCCAGCCGACTTCCGTTGTACAGCTGCAGTTGTCCGGCGCCGTAGACGAATGCGCCGCCGGGTATCCAGACCATCACCGGAAGGCAGGCGGTGGCATCGGGCGACCACACCGTCAGCGTCAGGCAGGCCTCGTCGCGAATCTTCGGGTCGTCTCGCCCACCGCCGACGAAGCTGCGCCCCTGAGGTGGCAGGGGTCCGTGGTCCTTCGCGTCGCGGATTCCGCTCCACGGCAAGGGCGGGGTCGGCGCCAGGAACCGCCGCTCGCCGACCGGTTGCTCGGCGTACTCGACGCCGCGCCAGACGTCGACGCCGGCCTCGGTGCTGCCGCGCAGGGCGCCGTAGGTCGTGTGCGCCACCGCCGGGTCCCGGACGGTTTCACGCTGGGCAGCCACCACACGAATCGTAGTGTGGGAAGCTGAACCCGGCTGAAACGGGAGCCATCGGCAGGGTCGACGGACGGGGTGAAGATGACCTTCAACGAAGGTATGCGGATCGACACGAGCACCACCTCGTCCAGCGGCGGTGGCGGGGGCGGTGGGCGCGGCCTCGCCGTCGGCGGCGGCCTCGGCGGTCTGGTCATCGTGGTCATCGCACTGTTCCTCGGCGTCGACCCCGGCACCGTACTCCCGCAACAGGGCACCGGACAGTACGACCAGCAGGGCGTCGACGCGCCCGGCTTCGACCTGAGCCAGTGCAAGACCGGCAAGGACGCCAACGACATCGTGCAGTGCCGGGTGGTGGCCACGGGCAACTCCGTCGACGGGGTGTGGTCGCAGCTGATGCCCGACTACACCCGGCCCAAGGTACGGCTGTTCAGCGATTCGGTTCAGACGGCGTGCGGTCCGGCCAGCACCGACGTCGGCCCGTTCTACTGCCCCGGCGACCAGACCGCGTACTTCGACACCTCCTTCTTCGACGTCCTGGTTCAGCAATTCGGTTCCAGCGGTGGCCCGCTCGCGCAGGAGTACGTCGTCGCCCACGAATTCGGCCACCACGTCCAAGATCTGCAGGGCACGCTCGGACGCGCGCAGCAGGGCCCCGGTGGCGCCGAGGGCAACGGCGTGCGCACCGAGTTGCAGGCCGACTGCTACGCCGGGGTGTGGGCGCACTACGCGGCGATCACCAAGCAGGAGGGCACCGACGTGACGTTCCTCCAGCCCTTGACCGACAAGGACATTCAGGATGCGCTGTCGGCCGCGTCGTCGGTGGGCGACGACCGCATCCAGCAGTCCTCGACGGGCCGGGTCAACCCGGAGTCCTGGACGCACGGCTCGTCGGCCGCCCGCCAGTACTGGTTCACCGAGGGCTACCGCACCGGTGACCCGAAGCAGTGCGACACCTTCTCGGCGCAAGACCTGCACGAGTGACCGACGGCGCGTCGATCCGACCCGACACCAAGGACTGGACCTGGGTGCTGTCCGAGCCGTGCCCGGAGTGCGGGTACGACGCGGCGGCCGTCCGGCCGGACGAGGTCGCCGCGCACATCCGGCGCGACGCCGACGGTTGGGTGAGCAGGCTGAGTGGTGCGTCGGTGGCCGAGCGACCGGCACCGGGGGTCTGGTCGGTGCTGGAGTACGGCTGCCACGTGCGTGACGTACACCGCGTCTTCGGTGAGCGGGTCCGGTTGATGCTCACCCAGGACGACCCCCGGTTCCCCAACTGGGATCAGGACGAGACCGCCCTGGCCGAGCGCTACTCCGAACAGGTGCCCTCGGTGGTGGCCGGCGAGTTGGCCCGAGCCGCAGGCGACGTCGCCGACGCCTACGGCGCCATCCCGACCGGCGCGTGGTCCAGGCGCGGCTTACGCAGCAACGGAAGCGAATTCACGGTCGCCACCCTGGCGCTGTATCACCTGCACGACGTCGTCCACCACACGTGGGACGTCACCGCCGGTCGCTAGCGGTGCGCCCGCCAGAAGTCGACGAGCAGACGCGCGGTGCCCGCCGGATCCTGCGTCATCCACCAGTGCCCCAGTCCGTCGAGCACCTCGACTCGCGCACCCGCACGTGACGCGGCGCGCCGCCGTTGCTCGTCGGTGCCGACCATGTGATCCTCGCTCGGCAGGAGGGCAAGCCCTGGTCGCGCGGCAGCGGCCTCGAGGTCACGACCGGCCGTGGCCGCGGCAGGCTGCGCCGCCGACCGGTACAGCGCGAGGATCGAACGCGCCATCACGTCGTCGAAACCGGGTGCCACCCTGGTGGCGACGTCGGGCGCCATGCCCGCCTCGACCAAGAAGCCCGCCCGGTCGGAGTCGGTCATGCCGATGAATGCGGCCACGACCTCCTCGCCCACGCCGGGGGTCTGCCACTGCTGGGCCAGGTCGTGCCAGACGTAGTCCTCGTCGAACACTCCGGGAACGTCGGATGCCCAGGTGCGCACCAACTCCGGGCGTGCCATCACCGCGCCGACCACGTGCCCGCCGCCCCAGTCGTGGCCGAGCAGGTCGACCGGTTCCCCGACGGTGCCGAGTTCGCCGACGAGCCAGTCCCGGTAGCCGTGCAGCGTGGTGGCGAAGCCGTCGGGAACCGGTGCGCCGAAGCCGGGCGGCGACAACCGGCGAACGTCGGCCTCGCCCAGCGCGCTCAGCGCCTCGACGAACGGGTCCCACACTGCCGCGGTCTCGGGTACGCCGTGGACCAGGATCACCGTCATCGTCGTCTCACCATCGGTCAAGGGTAGCCCGCTGCGAACCCGCTCACCGTTGGCGCACCGGCCGCACCACGATCTCGTTGACATCCACCTCGGGCGGTTGGGACACCGCGAACGCGACGGCGTCGGCGATGGCCGACGGCGGGATGGCGTGCCGTCGATACTCCGACATCGCCTGTCGGGCATCGGAATCGGTGATGGTGTCGGCCAGTTCGGATTCGACGACCCCCGGCGAGACCGTGGTGACGCGGATCTCCGGAGGCGACTCCAGCCGGAGGCCCTCGGTGATGGCCCACGCCGCATACTTGGTGCCGCAGTAGACGGCGGCCGTCGGGGTGACCCCGTGGGCGCCGATCGAGGCGATCGTCACGAAGTGCCCGCCGCCCTGCTCGCGGAACGGATCCAGGCAGGCGGCGATGCCGTGGAGCAACCCGCGGACGTTGACGTCGATCATCTGGTTCCACTGGTCGGTCAACCCGGCGTCCAAGCGCGAGAGCGGCATCACGCCCGCGTTGGCGACGAACACGTCGAGACGGCCGTGACGTTCGACGGTGGTGGCCACGGCGGCCCGCACCGCGTCGAGATCGGTGACGTCGAGCTCGCACGGCTCGACGCCGTCGACGCTCGCCGCCAGCTCGTCGAGCAACTCGACGCGGCGGGCGGCCGCGACCACCCGGTGCCCGTCGGTGGCCAGGCGTCGGGCGACGGCCCGGCCGATACCGCTGCTGGCGCCGGTGACGAAGGCGATTCTCGGTGAGCTGGTGACTGCGTCCATCACACCACCGTGCCGACTGCGACCGTGGCGCGGAAGACCGCGCCACACCTGGGTGCGCCACACCCAGGATGAGGGGCCGCACGTTGCGTACCGTGAGGTCATGCCGGACTCGCCACGGGACACCGACCTCGGTGCCTTCCTGCGTGCCCGGCGCGCCAAGGTCACCCCCGACGACGTGAACCTGGGTGCCCACGCCCGGCGCCGTCGCCGCGTGCCGGGGCTGCGCCGCGAGGAGGTGGCCTCGTTGGCCGGGGTCAGCCCGGACTACTACACCCGCCTCGAGCAGGGACGCGAACGGCATCCCTCGGCCGAAGTGCTCGCCGCCCTCGCCGAGGCACTGCAGTTGACCGGGGATGCGCACGACCACCTGTTCCGGCTGGCAGGNGCCGCCGTCACCACGGTGGCCGCGTCGTCATCCGAGGTGGACCCGGCCCTCGTCGCGCTGATGGATGCNTGGCCGGACAATCCGGCGCTGATCTACGACCTCGCCTACGACGTGGTGGCGTCCAACGCCATGGCCGACGCCCTCTTCGGCGGGTGGCCCCACTCGCGCAACCTGCTGGACGTCGTGTTCGGCGATCCGGGGGCGCGAACGTTCTACGTGGACTGGGCCGAGGTCGCCGCCGACGCCGTCGCCGGCTTCCGGTTCAACCACGGCAGACACCCGGCAGATCCTCGGGTCCGCGCGGTCCTCGCCCGGATGCTTGCCGAGTCCGCGGAGTTCACCGACCTCTGGAACGGGCATGACGTGCGCGGAAAGACCCTGAGCCAGAAGCGCTTCCACCACCCCGACGTCGGCCGCATCACCCTGACCATGCAGGCATTCGACGTGCGCTCCCGGCCCGGCCAAGAGCTCGTCGTCTACCACGCCGAGGCCGGCTCGCCCAGTGCGGACGCCCTGAGCCTCCTCGGCTCGCTGACCGCGAGCGTCGGGGACTGACCGCCCCGCGAGCTTCATCAAATCTCCAAGGAACGTTCACGAGGTCTCCCGCGAGGACCGCAACCATGGGGACCATGACTGCAGAGGACGTTAGGCGCACCCCGGTGCGGCTCACCGGCTCGTTCGACGACGACGTGGCGGCACTGCGACCGGAGCTTCACCGGTACGCGACGAGATTGACGCGGCACNCCTCCGACGCCGAGGACCTGGTCCAAGAGACNATGNTGAGNGCCTTCAAGGCCTACGACAGGCTGCGCCCCGACACCTTCGTCACGGCCTGGTTGTTCACCATTGCGAGGAACACCTGGTTCAGCATGTGCCGTGCGTCGGCGCGCCGGCCCGAAGTGCTGCTGGCCGACATGGGCGACCACGCTTCGACGGCGACCGACGCCGGTGTCGGCGCGTCGGCAGAAGTCGAGGCCCTTCGCGACGACGTCGACCCCGACCTGGTCGCCGCTCTCGCCGGACTGTCGGAGGAGATGCGCACCACGGTGTTCCACGTCGTCGTCGGCGACATGCTCAGCCGCGACGCCGCCGACCTACTCGGCGTGTCGACGAACACGGTGCTGACCAGGATGCACCGCAGCAGGAAGGCCCTGCGTCGCGCGCTGAACGCCGCCGCCTGAGTCACGACCCCAGCGACAGTACGAAGCTCGCCGCGCCCGCGAGCACGAAGTACGCACCGACGGCGACGAGCCCCACGTGGTTGGCCAACCAGGACGCGACGATCGGTGAGGTGCCGATGACGACGACGTCAACCGCCTTTCGAACGGTCTCGAGGCGGGCGGTCTTGGGCGGGTCGCAGCTGTCCACGCCGACCAATCTGCCCGGCACACAACGTGATTGCTTGAAGATCTCGTGGAGATCGGCAGGAGGGCGCCCGGTCAGAACAGTGTCGGCTGCGCCTGCGCGACGACGGGCGGCCGCGGCGGCGACGAGCCCAGCCGAAACGAGCGGTGCTCCCCCGTCAGTCCGTGCCTGGCCAGCAACGGCGCCGCCCGCCTGCGCAGCTCGTCGCGATAGCTGGCCGGCAGGTAGGCACCCCGGCCGTACAGTTCGCGGTAGGGCCCGACGAGTTCGGGCCGCGACCGAGCCAGCCACTCCATGAACCAGGCGCGCGTGGACCCGCGCAGATGCAGCCCGAACACCGTGGCGCCGGTGGCGCCGGCGGCGGCCACCTTGGTCAGCAACCCGTCCAAATGCTCGACCGAATCGGTCAGAAGGGGCAGCACCGGCGCAATCATCACGTGACAGTTCANTCCCGCGTCGGCGATGGCGCGAATCAGCTCGAGCCGGGCCCGTGGCGAGGGGGTGCCGGGCTCCACCTCGGCGTGCAGGTCGGGGTCACCGATTGCCAGCGACACCGCCACGCTGACGTCGACGGAGCCGGCGGCGTCCACGATGAGCGACAGGTCGCGCCGCAGCAGCGTGCCCTTGGTGAGGATCGAGAACGGTGTGCCCGAATCAGCCAGCGCGCCAATGATTCCCGGCATCAGCGCGTAGCGCCCCTCGGCGCGCTGATAGGGATCGGTGTTGGTGCCCAGCGCCACCGTCTGACGCGTCCAGGACGGGCGGGCCAGTTCGCGACGCAGCACGTCGACGACGTTGGTCTTGACCACCACCTGGGTGTCGAAGTCCGCGCCGCTGTCGAAGTCCAGATACTCGTGGGTGGGCCGGGCGAAGCAATACCGGCAGGCGTGGCTGCACCCCCGATAGCCGTTGACCGTGAACTCGAAGGGCAGCTGGCTGGCGTTGGGCACCTTGTTCAGCGCCGACTTGCACAGCACTTCGTGAAAGGTGATGCCCTCGAACTGCGGTGTGCGCACCGACCGGACGAATCCGATGCGCTGCAGGCCGGGCAACGCCCCGTCGTCGACGCCGACGCCTTGACCATCCCATCGCATTCATCAAGTCGAACACGTGTTCGATTGAAAAGTCAATCAGTGAATTGGCGTTCTTAAGTGAGATGCGCGAGCGTTTGTGCAGTAGACTTTCCAGCGGGTGTAAGACACATCCGTTCCTGATGAAAGAAGTAAAAGAGTATGGCACAGGGAACTGTGAAATGGTTCAACAGCGAAAAGGGCTTCGGCTTCATCGCCCCCGACGACGGCTCCCCGGATGTCTTCGTCCACTACTCTGAGATCCAAGGCGGCGGCTACCGCTCGCTGGAAGAGGCTCAGCGGGTTCAGTTCGACGTCGGACAAGGTGCGAAGGGCCCCCAGGCCACCGGAGTTACCGCGATCTAAGAACTTTACGTTCTATGGGCTGGCAAGGTTTTCACCTTGCCAGCCCATAGTTCTATCTAGGGTCGGTTAGCCGCCGGTCACCACTGGCCGAGCTGGCACTGCAAGTTGTACGGCGCATCCTGCTGCACGGCCACCTGGCCGTCAACGGCGATGTCGCAGTGCGGGTTTGGGGCGGCACGCATACCGTGGGTGGTGCTGCTGACCGTCAGGATCGCCCATTGCGGATCGGCGAGGGTGGTCTCGAACACCCACGGCACACCCGCCGCCAGGGTCACTTCTTCCTTCTTCAGGTAGGCGTAGGAATCGGCGTTGTAGGCCGCCTTGTCGGGCGGCTGATTCACCAGATAGAAGAGATCGAAGTCGGCGTCACCGGCGGACACGAGCGTGTAGCGGACCTGATGTCCTGCGGGCTCGGCATTCGACGTGGCCGGTGAGGCCAATCCTGCGGCGGCCACCAGCGCCGCCACGCCAACGGCTGCCCCGATCTTGCTTGTCGCTGTTCGCATGATCTTCACATCGCCGAACGGTACCGGACCGTTACAGCTCCAGCAGGACCGTCACCGGGCCGTCGTTGACCAGTTCCACTGCCATGTCGGCCCCGAAGACGCCGGTCTCCACGCGGGCACCGAGCTCGCGTAATGCCTCGTAGAAGGCCGTCACCAGCGGTTCGGCGACGTCGCGCGGTGCGGCCGCGTTCCACGACGGACGACGGCCCTTCACGGTGTTGGCGTAGAGCGTGAATTGACTCACGACCAGAATGGGCGCCCCGACGTCGGCGGCCGAGCGCTCCCCGTCGAGAATCCGCAGGCGCCACAGCTTGTCGGCCATGCGCGCGGCCACGTCCGCGTCGTCGTCGTGCGTGACACCGACCAACGCCAGCAGCCCTTGCCCGTCGGGGTCGATCTCGCCGACCACCGCGCCGTCGACCACCACCCGGGCCGACGTCACCCGCTGCAGCAGGACGCGCACGCTCAGGCCAGGCGGGTCAGCACGTCGGCGACGACCGCGTCGACGCCGACGTCGACCTGCTCCCCCGTCTGCAACGTCTTCAGCCCGACGGTGCCCGCCTCCACGTCACGGTCGCCGGCCACCAGCGCGATGCGGGCCCCGGAACGGTCGGCCGCCCGCATGGCACCCTTCAGCCCGCGGTCCCCGTAGGCGACGTCGACGCGGACACCGGCCGCCCGCAGGCGACCGGCGAGCGTGGTGAGCACCAGCTTCGCCGGCTCGCCCAGCGGGACGCAGAACACCTCGACGCGGGCGGTCTCCCCCACCGTCTTGCCCTCGGCCGCCAGCGCCAACACGGTGCGGTCGACACCGAGGCCGAATCCGATGCCCGAGAGATCTTGGCCGCCAAGCTGTTTCATCAATCCGTCGTAGCGGCCACCGCCGCCGATGCCCGACTGCGCCCCCAACCCGTCGTGGACGAACTCGAAGGTGGTCTTGGTGTAGTAGTCCAGGCCGCGCACCATTCGCGGGTTGATCACGTACTGAACGCCCAACGCGTCCAGGTGCCGCAGCACGGCGTCGAAGTGCTCCTTGGCGCCCTCGGAGAGGTGGTCGATCATCAACGGCGCCGCGGCGGTCATCTCCCGTACGTGCGGGCGCTTGTCGTCGAGCACCCGCAGCGGGTTGATCTCGGCACGTCGGCGGGTGTCCTCGTCGAGATCGAGACCAAAGAGGAAGTCCTGCAACAGTTCCCGGTACTGCGGCCGGCACGTGTCGTCGCCGAGGGAGGTCAGCTCCAGCCGGAAACCGTCCAGTCCCAGGGACCGAAAGCCCTCGTCGGCGACGGCGATCACCTCGGCGTCCAGCGCGGGATCGTCCACCCCGATCGCCTCGACCCCGACCTGCTGCAACTGGCGGTACCGTCCGGCCTGCGGCCGCTCGTAGCGAAAGAACGGCCCGGAGTAGCGCAGCTTGACCGGCAGTTGGCCGCGGTCGAGGTTGTGCTCGATGACCGCGCGCATCACACCGGCGGTGCCCTCGGGTCGCAGTGTCACCGACCGGTCGCCACGATCGGCGAAGGTGTACATCTCCTTGCTGACCACGTCGGTCGACTCGCCAACACCGCGGGCGAACAGCGCGGTGTCCTCGAAGATCGGCAGCTCGACGTGGCCGTATCCGGCCCGGCGGGCGGCGTCGAGCAGGCCGTCGCGCACCGCCACGAACTGCGCCGACTCCGGCGGCAGGTAGTCCGGGACGCCCTTGGGTGCTTGAAAGTCGCTCACGTGCGGCACATTTCAGTCAGATTCCTTCGAGGAACGGGTTGGTGCGACGCTCGGCGCCGATGGTGGACGTGGGGCCGTGCCCCGGCAATATCACGGTGTCGTCGTCGAGCACCAACAGCTTCGACACGATCGACGTCAGCAGGTCGCGCCCGCTGCCGCCGTAGAGATCGGTGCGTCCGATCGACTGCTTGAACAGCGTGTCACCGGTGAACGCCAACTCCTCTGGCCCCCGCGCGACCCGGAACACCACCGACCCCCGGGTGTGCCCCGGCGTGTGGTCGACGGTGACGGTGATGCCGCCGAGCTCCACCTCGACGCCGTCGCGGTCGAGTTCGACCACCTGACGCGGTTCGCGGAACATCGTCGACAATGCGAGCTGCGCGAGGCGGGGGCCCAGCCCCTTGATCGGGTCGGTGAGCATCTCCCGGTCCTCGGGGTGGATGAACACCGGGCAGCCGTAGGTGTCACCCACCTTCTGCGCCGACCACATGTGGTCGACGTGGCCGTGGGTGAGCAGGACCGCAGCGGGGGTCAGGCGATTGTCGTCGAGGATCTTGCGCAGTGGCGCCATCGCTCGCTGGCCTGGGTCCACCACGATCGCGTCGGCCCCCTGCGAGGAAGCCAGCACGTAGCAGTTGCATTGCAACATGCCGGCCGGAAACCCTGTGAGGAACACGGGCACCAGTTTCCCATCCACCCCACCCGTGGGTCGCAGCGCCTCTTCTCAGGCATTGCTGGCACACTCGGTGCCGATCACGAACACGAGGAGGACTTCGCGGTGCCGACTAACGAGCAGCGGCGGGAAACGGCCAAGCGCAAGCTGGAGCGGCAGCTCGAACGCCGTGCCGCCCAGGAGCGCAGGCGACGCCTCGTCACCATCGTCGCCTCGGTGGTGGGCGTGGTGCTCGTCATCGGCGCCGTCGTCGCCACGGTCGTGCTGACCGGCAAGGACTCCGACACCCAGGCCTCGGCCGACACCTCGACGTCGTCGAGCTCGGCGGCGGCCCCCGCGCCCAGCGGCGGCACCCTTCCGCCGTTCGTCGCCCCGGCCAACCTCGGCGCCGACTGCCAGTACCCCGCAACCCCCGGCGAGCCCGCCAGCAAGAAGAACAATCCGCCGCGGACCGGCAAGGTTCCCACCGAGCCGGCCCAGATCAGCGCGTCGATGACGACCACAGAGGGCAACCTCGGCCTGCAGCTCGACAACGCCAAGGCGCCCTGCACGGTCAACAGCTTCGCCAGCCTGGCCCAGCAGGGCTACTTCAACGACACCCCGTGCCACCGGTTGACCACGTCGCCGGGCCTGTCGGTGCTGCAGTGCGGCGACCCGACCGGCAAGGGCACCGGCGGTCCCGGATACGGCTTCGTCAACGAATACCCGACCGACCAGTACCGCCCCGACGATCCGGCGCTGCAGGCACCGGTGATCTACCCGCGCGGGACCCTGGCGATGGCCAACACCGGCGCTCCCGGCTCCAACGGAAGCCAGTTCTTCCTGGTCTACAAGGACTCGCAGCTGCCCCCGAACTACACCGCCTTCGGCACCATCGACGCGACGGGTCTGGCCACGTTGGACAAGATCGCCGCGGCGGGGGTGGTCCCCGGTGATCGTGGGGCCGACGACGGCGCTCCGAAGACGCCCGTGCAGATCAAGTCGATCCAGCTGGACTGACGCGGAGCCGGCGCCCGACGTGACATATCCGCCGCCCCCGCCCTACGGCGGATACCCGCCACCGCCACCGCCCCCGCGCACCAACGGCCTGGCGATCGCATCGCTGATCTGCGCGTTCGTGTTCTTCCCGCTGGGCATCCTGTTCGGCCACATGTCGCTGTCGCAGATCAAGAAGACCCGCGAGGGCGGCCACGGTCTCGCCGTCGCGGGCCTCGTCGTCAGCTACGTCGTCGCGGTGCTCACGGTGGTCGCCGTCGTCGCCACGGTGGTCCTGGCCGGCGTCTTCATCCGCTTCGCCGAGGACCTGAACGCCCAACGCTCGGGCGCGCCGACGGCGCCGGCAGCACCGGGGCAACCCCTGCCGCCCTTCAAGCCCTCGGCGACACTGGGCGCCAATTGCCAGTACCCGGCGACGACGACGCCGGCCAGCAAGCCCGTTCAACCGCCGCGGACGGGCCGCATTCCCACCGCCCCCGCGACCGTGCCCGCCACGGTCACCACCAACGTTGGCGCGATCGGCCTGGAATTGGCCAACGGCATGTCGCCGTGCACCGTCAACAACTTCGTCAGCCTGGCCCAGCAGGGCTTCTACGACGGCACGACGTGTCACCGGCTGACGGCGTCGACGGACTCGGGGCTGTTGCAGTGCGGCGATCCGGCCGGCGACGGCAGCGGCGGACCGGGGTACCGCTTCCCCAACGAATATCCGACCAACCAGTACCGCCTGGCCGATCCGGGCTTGCAGTCGCGGGTGGTCTACCCCCGAGGCACCCTGGCGATGGCCAATTCCGGCCCTGGCACCAACGGAAGTCAGTTCTTCGTCGTCTACCGGGACTCCGAGCTGCCCCCGACCTACACGGTGTTCGGCACGGTCGACGAGACCGGCCTGGCGGTCGTGGACCGCGTCGCGGCGGGCGGGGTGAAGGGCGGCGGCGGCGACGGCGCACCCGCGTCGCCCGTAACCGTGACGTCGATCAGGCTCGACTAGGACTCGCGCGCCACCTCGTCGTTGGCCTTGGCCACGACGGCGTCGAGCAGACCGGGCACCGCCGCGTCCACCTCCTCGACGCGGAGTCGCTGCACGACGTGTCCGTCGACGACGAGCCGCTCGATCAGGCCCGCGGCACGCAAGATCGTGAAGTGGTGCGACGCCGTGGACTTGTTGATGCCGTCGTAGAGGCGACCGCAGGGCATCGCAGCGCCGGCGTTCGTCAACCGCCGGACCATCTCCAGCCGCACCGGGTCGGCGAGCGCGCCGAGCAATTGCTGCACGCCGGCGACCGGACGGGTCGGGAACGGCGTGTCCTCGCTCACGACTGGTTCGACGCTCATCGAACCGAGCGTACCCTTGNACGGGTTCGACCACCGTCCAACCTCAGGAGGCTCATCCGTGACTTCGGTCGCCGCGGCACCCCGCGCCGAGGACGCCCAGCGCGGTGCCTACACCCTGCTGCTCGTCCTGAGCGGAATCGCCCTGGGAGTCTCGGGCCTGCCCGCACCGCTGTACGGCATGTACGAGGAGCAATGGCACCTCTCCCCGTTGTCGACCACGCTGGTCTTCGCGGTGTACGCAATCGCCGCACTCGGCGCGGTGCTCGTCGCGGGCAAGGTCTCCGACGTCGTCGGCCGCAAGCCCGTCCTGCTCGGCGCCCTGGTGGCGATGATCGCCGGACTCGGGATCTTCCTGCTGGCCGACGGCATGGCCATGCTGATGCTGGCCCGGGTGGTCCACGGCGCCGCCGTCGGTTCGATCGTCGTCGTCGGCGCGGCGGCACTGCTGGATCTGCGCCCCGACCACGGCGTGCGCACCGGCCAACTCAGCGGGGTGAGCTTCAACATCGGCATGACGGTCGCCATCGTCGGCTCAGCCGTGCTCGCCCAGTACGCTCCCCACCCCATGCGCACGCCGTATGCGATCGTCGCGGTCATCTGCACGGTCCTGGTCGTCGGCGTCGTCGCGCTCCGTGAGCCCCACCAGGCCCGCACCCGCGGACCCATCCGCATCGCCAAACCCGCGGTCCCACCCGAGATCCGCGGCGACTTCTGGTTCGCCGCGCTCGGGGCCACCGCGTCGTGGTCGGTGCTGGGCGTGCTGCTGTCGCTCTATCCCTCGCTGGCCGCCCAGCAGACGCACGTGCACAACCTGGTCTTCGGCGGCTCGGTCGTCGGCATCACGGCGTTCGCCGCCGCCATGGCGCAACTCTTCTCGACGCGACTGCCCGCCCGCTGGTCGGCCATCGTCGGTGACGTCGGCATGGCCGCGGCGCTGATCATCACCATTCCCGTCCTGGCGACGCATTCCTGGCCGCTGGTGCTCGTGGCGGCGGCCATCCTCGGCGCGACGTTCGGCCTCGGCTTCGGCGGCTCACTGCGGCATTTGTCGCACGTGGTGCCCGCCGACCGCCGCGGGGAGACCATGTCGGCGTTCTATCTGCTGGCCTACAGCGCGATGGCCGTGCCGACCATCGCGGCGGGCTGGGCTGCGACCCGCTGGTCGCTCGGCGAGGTGTTCCCGTGGTTCGCCGTCGCCGTCGCCGTGGCGTGCGTGGCCGCAGCCGCCGTCGGGGCCGTCAGCACCCGCCGCGCGGCCGCGCCGGCTCAGGCCGCCGAGGTCACCCGGTAGACGTCGTAGACGCCCTCGACGTTGCGGACCACGTTGAGCACGTGGCCCAGGTGCTTGGGGTCACCCATCTCGAAGGTGAACCGGCTGATCGCCACCCGGTCGTTGGACGTCGCCACCGACGCCGAGAGGATGTTCACCTTCTCGTCGGCGAGCACCCGCGTGACGTCGGACAGCAACCGGTGCCGATCGAGGGCCTCCACCTGGATGGCGACGAGGAACACCGAGGACGGCGACGGCGCCCACTTGACGTCGATGATGCGCTCGGACTGCTGCTCCAGTGACGTCGCGTTGGTGCAGTCGGTGCGGTGCACACTGACCCCACCGCCCCGGGTCACGAAGCCCAGGATGTTGTCACCGGGCACCGGGGTGCAGCACTTCGCGAGCTTGGTCAGCGTGCCCGGCGCACCGGGTACCGCCACCCCGACGTCCTCGCCGGTGCGCTGCCGCACCGGCATGGTCGCCGGTGTCGACCGCTCGGCGATCTCGTTCTCGGCCTCGTCGTCCCCACCGAGCTGAGCCAGAAGGCGCTGCACGACGTGGCGCGCCGAGACGTGCCCCTCGCCGACGGCGGTGTAGAGCGAGGACACGTCGACGTAGCGCAACTCCCGGGCCAGTGCCGCCATCGACTCGGCATTCAGCAAGCGCTGCAACGGAAGTCCGCCGCGGCGCACCTCCCGGGCGATCGAGTCCTTGCCCGACTCGAGGGCTTCCTCGCGGCGCTCCTTGGCGAACCACTGCCGGATCTTGGTCTTGGCCCGCGGGGACACCACGAAGGTCTGCCAGTCCCGCGACGGACCGGCGTTGACGGCCTTGGAGGTGAAGACCTCCACCACTTCGCCGTTCTCGAGCTTGCGCTCCAGCGCAACCAGCCGACCGTTGACGCGCGCACCGATGCAGCGGTGGCCAACCTCGGTGTGCACCGCGTAGGCGAAGTCCACCGGCGTCGACCCGGTCGGCAGCGTCACCACGTCGCCCTTGGGGGTGAAGACGAAGATCTCCTGCACGGCGAGGTCGTACCGCAGCGACTCGAGGAACTCACCGGGGTCGGCGGCCTCCCGCTGCCAGTCGAGGAGCTGACGCATCCAGGCCATGTCGTCGATCTCGGCGGCGGCGTTGTTCGCCGGAACTCCGTTGCGGCCCTTGGCTTCCTTGTACCGCCAGTGCGCGGCGATGCCGTACTCCGCGGTGCGGTGCATGTCGCGGGTGCGGATCTGCACCTCCAGCGGCTTGCCCTCCGGCCCGACCACGGTGGTGTGCAGCGACTGGTACACCCCGTAGCGCGGCTGGGCGATGTAGTCCTTGAACCGGCCCGCCATCGGCTGCCACAGCGAGTGCACCGCGCCGACCGCGGCGTAGCAGTCCCGGATCTCGTCGCACAGGATCCGCACGCCCACCAGGTCGTGGATCTCGTCGAAGTCCCGGCCCTTGACGATCATCTTCTGATAGATCGACCAGTAGTGCTTGGGCCGCCCCTCGACGGTCGCGTTGATCTTCGAGGAGGTGACGGTGTTGGCGATCTCGGCGCGCACCTTGGCCAGGTAGGTGTCGCGCGACGGTGCCCGGTCGGCGACCAGCCGCACGATCTCGTCATACTTCTTGGGGTGCAGGATCGCAAACGACAGATCCTCGAGCTCCCACTTGACCGTCGCCATGCCGAGCCGATGGGCAAGCGGGGCAATGACTTCCAGTGTCTCGCGGGCCTTGCGGGCCTGCTTCTCCGGCGGCAGGAAGCGCATGGTGCGCATGTTGTGCAGCCGGTCGGCGACCTTGATCACCAGCACCCGGGGGTCGCGGGCCATGGCGATGATCATCTTGCGGATCGTCTCGCCCTCGGCGGC
>Ga0055540_1001322_pt1 | contig 14966 bp, 15 predicted proteins | sample AraplaCvi_mMS_r2_2_FD_55040 | JGI IMG/M metagenome (GOLD analysis project Ga0055540, IMG submission 55040) | Arabidopsis root microbial communities from North Carolina, USA - plate scrape MF_Cvi_mMS_r2 | ecosystem: Host-associated > Plants > Roots > Endosphere | place: USA: North Carolina
CAGACGGAGGTCGGCACCGGATTGACGAGGGCGCCGTCGACCAGCGTGCGGTTGTTGCATTTGACCGGTTCGAAAATGCCGGGGAGCGCGTAGGAAGCGCGNAGCCCGGTGATCAGCGAACCGCTGGAGATCCACACTTCGTGGCCGGTGTGAAGTTCGGTCGCGACCGANACGAAAGGCCGGTCCAGATCCTCGATCGACAGGCCTTCGAGATGCTCCTGCATCCGTTTGGTCAGCCGCATGCCGCCGAGAAGGCCGCCGCCGCCGATCGTCAGATCGAGCAGGCCGGCAATGCGGCGCATGGTCAGCGAGCGGGCGAAACTCTCGAGCTCGTCGAGCTTGCCGGCGAGGTAACATCCGCCGACCAGAGCACCGATCGAGGTGCCGGCGATCATGCCNACCTCGATNCCGGCCTCGTCGAGCGCACGCAGCACTCCGATATGCGCCCAGCCGCGCGCGGCGCCGCCGCCGAGNGCGAGAGAAAGCTTTGCTTTTTTGGGGGCTTCGATGATGGGAGGAGGTGTGGGTTCGAGAACTTGCGCTTCGCCGCCTTCGGCAGGTGCCGCAAGCGGATCGTGACGGTTCCAACTCCAGTTCAGCATCGACAAAGACCCTCCACAGCTGAACAAACCCCGGTCTGCCGATTAACGCACCGACAGGTTTCGAAATCGTTTATTCAGGCGAGATATGCCAAAAAACGGGGCAAATGCCTAAATGGTTCCTTGATCCGAATAGACGACATCCGGGTCAAAATGACGCTGATCGTCGGTGATTTCAAGAACCGCCCGGCCATCACTTTGGGTGACAGTCCGATAGAAACAGGAGCGGCGCCCGGTGTGGCAGGTGGCGTCGTGACCGGCGACCGATACCTTGAGCCAGACGGCGTCCTGGTCGCAATCGGTGCGCAATTCGTGAACCGTCTGGAGGTTGCCGGAGGATTCGCCCTTTTTCCAGATCTTCGCCCGCGAGCGGCTGTAATAGTGGGCGATGCCGGTCTCGATGGTCAGCGCCAGCGCCTGCGCATCCATATGCGCGACCATCAGCAACTCGCCGTCACGGGCGTCGGTAACGACCGCGGTAANGAGACCGTTCTGATCGAAACGGGGCGTAAAGGCGCCAGCGCCTTCAAGTTCCGTCTTGTCGGCGGAAGGCCGTTCGAAGGTAAGCGACATCGGGAGACTCCGCCCGGAAACCGCGTCAGCGGTTGCGGGCCAGCATGAAGAAACGGGCCTGTTCGGCGGCGTTCGTCTTGAACTCGCCGGTAAACGTCGTTGTCGTCGTGTGCGAGCCCTGCTTCTGCACGCCGCGCATTTCCATGCACATGTGCTCTGCCTCGATCATCACGGCGACCCCGCGCGGCTTCAAGGTTTCCTCGATCGCGTTGGCGATCTGCGCCGTCAGGTTTTCNTGGGTCTGCAGGCGGCGGCCGAAGATCTCGACGACGCGGGCGATCTTCGAGAGACCGAGGACACGGCCGTTCGGCAGATAGGCGACATGGGCCTTGCCGATGATCGGCAGCATGTGGTGTTCGCAATGGGAGAAGAACGGGATGTCGCGCACCAGCACGATATCGTCATAACCCGAGACTTCCTCGAAAGTGCGGCCGAGNACGTCCTCCGGCGACTGTTCGTAACCGCCGAACANCTCGCTATAGGCGGCGGCGACGCGCTTGGGAGTATCGAGCAGGCCTTCGCGGGCAGGATCGTCGCCTGCCCAGCGCAGCAGAACACGCACCGCTTCTTCGGCTTCCTGCTGCGAGGGGCGGACCTGCTTCTCTTTCGAAGCCGGGAAATTCTTCACAATGGCATCCATCTATCGTCTCCTGATGCGGTTCAAGGCCGCATCCGACTGGCGTTACTCACGGACTGACCAGCCGCTGGGCACTCGCGGCTGATTTTTTGGGCAATCCGGGGTTATCTGACCTTCGGCGAATGTTTTTACAAGATATCCTGTTCCGTTTTCGGTAGGATTTCGTGAAAACATCCTTTCTTGATGATCTCGCCCGGACATCACATATAATGGCAGGAACCCTTTTATGGTAGTCCACCGGACGTGACGCAGTGTTCAACGCGCGACGGCGGGCCAGAAGCGAGCCTTGATGGACGACATCTACAACAGCAAGATCCTCGAATTCGCCGGCAATATCACCCATGCCGGCGTGCTGCCCGATGCGGATGCGAGTTCCGAAAAACATTCAAAGCTGTGCGGCTCGAAAGTGCGCGTACATCTGAAGATGGACGGAGACCGGGTCGCCGACTTTTCCCACGAGGTGCGCGCCTGCGCGCTCGGCCAGGCCTCGTCCTCGATCATGGCGCGGCATGTGATCGGAGCCACGGCCGCCGAGATCCGCAAGGCGCGCCAGGACATGCTCGCCATGCTGAAGGAAGGCGGCGAGGGGCCGGACGGCCGGTTCGAGGANATGCGCTACCTGAAGCCGGTCAAGGACTACAAGGCCCGCCACGCCTCCACCATGCTGACCTTCGAGGCGGTGGTCGATGCGATCGACCAGATCGAGGCGAAAGAGCGCGCCGAAGCCGTGACCGTCTGACCCGATGTGCGGCGATCCCGACTGCGCGCACGACCATTCCAAGCCGGCGGCAGGCCGCTCCCGCAACTGGTCCGGCCCGTTTGCGAAGACGCCCGGCCGGCTTTTCGGCATGGGGCTGATCCGCTTCTACCAGCTGACCCTTTCCGGCTTCATCGGCAATTCCTGCCGGCACATCCCGACCTGTTCCGAATATGGCTACGAGGCGGTTGCCCGCCACGGGCTGTGGCCCGGCGGCTGGATGACGCTGTTTCGGGTCGCCCGTTGCGGGCCGGGTGGTACCGGCGGGCTCGATCCGGTGCCGGATATCTTGGAGACGCGGCAGTACTGGTGGACGCCGTGGCGTTACTGGCGNCGTCACGCCAAACCGGTATCGCAGCCGTGATCACCGTCGCACTGCTTCACAGCATCGTTCTNGGCGGCGGCCGAAGGGTCGTCATGGCGGACCTGCGGGCCATGGCGGAAGANCTCGGCTACCGGAANTGCCGGACGCTGGTTTCGACCGGCAATCTGGTCTTCGAGACCGAGAGGTCGCCGGCNGGTGATATCGAGCGGGCGCTGGAAGCCGCGTTCGAAAANCGGTTCGGCAAACATGTCGATATCATCGTCCGAACCGGGTCCGACTGGCTGAAGCTCGCGGCCGGCAATCCGTTTCCGGCGCGGGACGGCTCCGAGATCGCCGTGCGGGTGATGCGGACGCCGCTCGACGAGAGTGTGCTCGGCCTGCTCGAACGCCACCGGGGCGAGGAGAAGATTGCTGTCGTCGACGGCGATCTCTGGGTCGATTTCGGCGGCAAGGCGAGCGGGACGCGGCTCCTGTCGGCGCTGACCACCAAGAAGCTCGGCATCGGTACCAGCCGCAATGCCAATACGGTCTCCGGGCTTGCCGAAATGATCGGCTGATCCGCCGCTCGCCTTTACTAAAACGGCAAAAGCATTTATCAGCCACGCCGGCTACGCCGCGAAGGCGAACCGCCATTTATTCCAACACCACCCGCATTCGTTGGCGGGACTGGACAGGAGAAAGACATGTCCCAATCCGTTTCCCTTACATTTCCCGATGGCTCCGTCCGCGTTTTCGACGCCGGGACGACCGGCCGTGACGTGGCCGAGAGCATTTCCAAGTCGCTCGCCAAGAAGGCGGTCGCCGTCACCATCAACGGCACGCTACAGGACCTTGCCGATCCCGTCACCGACGGTTCGATCGCGATCGTCACCCGCACCGATCCGCAGGCCCTGGAAATGATCCGCCACGACGCCGCGCATGTGATGGCGGAGGCCGTGCAGGCGCTCTGGCCGGCAACCCAGGTCACCATCGGCCCGGTGATCGAGAACGGATTCTATTACGACTTCAAGCGCGTCCACCCGGATAGCGGCGAGGATTGGCCCTTCACGCCCGAAGATCTGCCGAAGATCGAAGCGAAGATGAAGGAGATCATCCAGCGCAACGAGCCCTTCACCAAGGAAGTCTGGACACGCGATCAGGCCCGCAAGGTGTTCGGCGAGATGGGCGAGACNTACAAGGTCGAGCTCGTCGACGCGATCAAGGAAGGCGAGGACGTCAAGATCTATCGCCAGGGCAAGTGGTTCGACCTCTGCCGCGGCCCGCATATGGCCTCCACGGGCCAGATCGGCACCGCCTTCAAGCTGATGAAGGTGGCGGGCGCCTATTGGCGCGGCGACAGCAACAACCCGATGCTGACGCGCATCTATGCGACCGCCTGGGCGACCCAGGAAGAGCTCGACCAGTATCTGCACGTGCTGGCGGAAGCCGAGAAGCGCGACCACCGCAAGCTCGGCCGGGAAATGGACCTCTTCCACTTCCAGGAAGANGGTCCGGGCGTGGTGTTCTGGCACGGCAAGGGCTGGCGCATGTTCCAGACGTTGACCGCCTATATGCGCCGCCGGCTCGCCGGCACGTATGAGGANGTCAACGCGCCGCAGGTGCTCGACAANTCGCTNTGGGANACNTCCGGTCACTGGGGCTGGTATAACGAGAACATGTTCGCGGTGAAATCCGCGCATGCCTTCGTCAACCCCGACGACAAGGAAGCCGACCAGCGGGTGTTCGCGCTGAAGCCGATGAACTGCCCGGGCCACGTGCAGATCTTCAAGCATGGTCTGAAGTCCTATCGCGAACTGCCTATCCGGCTTGCGGAATTCGGCCTCGTACATCGCTACGAAGCCTCCGGCGCGCTGCATGGATTGATGCGCGTGCGCGGCTTCACCCAGGACGACGCGCATGTGTTCTGCACCGACGAGCAGATGGCCGCCGAATGCCTTCGGATCAACGACCTGATCCTGTCGGTCTACGAGGATTTCGGCTTCAAGGAAGTCGTGGTCAAGCTCTCGACCCGGCCGGACAAGCGCGTCGGCACGGATGCGCTGTGGGATCGTGCCGAGTCGGTGATGCTGGACGTGCTGAAGACGATCGAGGCGCAGTCGGAAGGCCGCATCAAGACCGGCATCCTGCCGGGCGAGGGCGCTTTCTACGGCCCGAAGTTCGAATATACGCTGAAGGACGCGATCGGCCGCGAATGGCAGTGCGGCACGACGCAGGTGGACTTCAACCTGCCTGAGCGGTTCGGCGCCTTCTACATCGACCAGAATTCGGAAAAGACCCAGCCGGTGATGATCCATCGCGCCATCTGCGGCTCGATGGAACGTTTCCTTGGCATCCTGATCGAGAATTTTGCCGGCCATATGCCGCTGTGGTTCGCGCCGCTGCAGGTGGTGGTGGCGACGATCACCTCGGATGCGGACGATTACGGCCGCGAGGTGGCGGACGCTCTTCGGGATGCGGGCATGGTCGTCGAGACCGATTTCCGCAACGAGAAGATCAACTACAAGATCCGCGAGCANTCCGTCACCAAGGTGCCGGTCATCATCGTCTGCGGCAAGAAGGAAGCGGAAGAGCGGTCGGTCAATATCCGCCGTCTCGGCTCGCAGGCCCAGACCTCGATGACGCTGGACGAGGCGATCGCCTCGCTGTCGCATGAGGCAACGCCGCCGGATGTGCTGCGCCGCCTCGAAGCCAGAAAGGCCGCGAAGGCGGCCGCCTGATCNGATTCCGACAGCGCCCGCAAACGCGGGCGCTGTCGGAAAACCAAGCCGCAGGGCAGAATATTGCGGCGGCATCCTCAGGGAAGAGACTGTTGGTCAGGCCGGCAACGAGGTCCGGCCGAAATCCGGCTAGTTCCTGTCGCTGGCGACCGTGCCGGCCACCTGAGGCGTGTTGCGCATCAGCACTTCAACCTCGGTATTGCGGCCGGCCTTCACGGTGAAGCCGCGCTGATAGGTCTTGGTCTTGTTCCGGGCGACGGCAAGATACTCNCCNTCCGACAGAACCATGGTCGAGAACGCGCTGACGCTTTCGTTGACGACGTCGCCGGCGGCCGTCAGCACCGACCAGGCGGTATCGGCAATTGCTTCTCCCCCTGGCTGGGAAACAAGCTTCAGGGTGATCTGGGCGGCACGATGCTGCAGCACCGCCTGGGTAAGCTTTCCGGATTCCACCTGGATATCGGCCCGCACGACGGCATTGACGTCGCCATATTCGGAAACCACGTGATAGGTGCCGGCATTCAGCCGCACCACCGTGTTCGGTTTCACATCCGACATGACCAGCGCCCGATCGCCGTTATCGCGCACTTCGGCGGAATAGACCGAAAACCTCAGTTCCTTGGGCGGAATGCGCTGGTCTGTACCGGCAACCGCGTTGAGAACAAAACCGCCTGCATCGAGCACCAGGGTCTGTTTCGGCACGCTGCCGTTTTCAGGAACTTTCAGTTTCTTGGTGACGCCGGCGCGGCCGAAGGCGCAATTGACGAAATAGTCGCCGGGGGCAAGCTGGAAGGAGGCNGAGCCACCTTCGGAACTGGCGACCAGCGGCAATTTGCCNTCTTCGCCGGCGATCGGGCTGAACACACGCCANGTGAGGCCTTCCTGCATGGGCTGGCCGTCGGCAGTCAGTTTGGCGTCGAACTGCACGTCCTTGGCGAGGGGACCGAGCGGGCCGCCCGGCAGGGCCGAGAAGGCATTCAGCTTCGGCATCTTGGCGGTGCTGTCGAGCGCGCGAAAATTCTTGAAGGCGTCTTCCTGGGCGAACGCGCTCAAAGCTGAGCCGAGAGCAACCGCTCCGGCGAGGAGGCAGCGTGTCGCNAGGGAAGTGCCTGACATCTGTTGTCTACCGGTTGACTCTTGTTTTCCGAAACGTCACTTGAAGACCAATGACAAGGCAATTTCAAGACCTTCCCATGAAGCCAGCTCCAAATGAAAGCGTTGACCATGCAAAATGACGTTAAACTCATCGATTTCCTGCGCGACAGGCATTCCACGCCGGTGGCGCAGATCAAGGGGCCGGCTCCNTCGCAGGAGGAACTGGAGGCGATTCTGACCTTCTCAACGCGTATTCCCGACCACGGCAAGCTGGCGCCGTGGCGCCTGGTCGTCTATCGCGGCGGCATCAACAAGGAGCTCGGCGAACAGTTCCTGGCGCTCGCCCTGAAGAAGACGCCTGATATGGCCGACGCCGCCAGGGAGGCGGAACTGACGCGTTTCACCCGCGCGCCGCTGGTCGTCGCCGTCGTCAGCACCGCGGCCCCCCATCCCAAGATCCCNGAATGGGAACAGGTGCTGTCCGCGGGTGCCGTGTGCTTCAACATGCTGATGGCCGCGAGCGCCCATGGCTANGTCGCCAACTGGCGCACCGAATGGGTCGCCTATGACGACGAGGCGCTGGCTCTCCTCGGCATCAGACAAGGCGAAAAGGTCGCCGGCTTCATCCATATCGGTTCGAGCGATTTCCCGACTCCCGACCGCCCGCGGCCGGACCTCGCGCAGATCGTCACCTACGCAGGCGAATAGGGCCATCGATGTTCTATACCACCGACACCAACCGGCATGGACTGAAGCATGATCCGTTCAAGGCGATCGTGGCGCCGCGCCCGATCGGCTGGATCGGTACGAAGGGCAGGGACGGGTCTCTGAACCTGTCGCCTTATTCCTTCTTCAACGCGATTTCCGANAGCCCGAAATTGGTGATGTTTTCGTCCAGCGGCCGCAAGCACAGCCTGAAGAACGCCGAGGAAACCGGCGTCTTCACAGCAAGCCTCGCGAGCCGTCACCTGGCCGAACAGATGAATGCCTCGTCGGAGGCGGTTCCTTANGGCGTCAGCGAGTTCGAGGTGGCGGGGCTGACCGCCGGGATGGCCGAGCTCATCGACGCGCCCTATGTGGCGGAAGCCTACACGGTGCTGGAATGCCGCGTCACCCAGGTGATCCAGCCGGTGGGACTGGACGGCAAGGCGACTGAGGCCTACGTGGTTTTCGGCCAGGTGGTCGGCATCCATATCAGNGAAGAGATCCTGCGCGACGGGCGGATCGACATGGGGCTCGCCCGGCCGATCGCCCGCATGGGCTATCGCGACTTCGCNGACGGCGGTGCGGACGTGTTCGAGATGACCCGGCCGGCCGGCGCCGAGCCTAGTCCTAAAAAACCTGATTGATGATCGGAATTTGACGGACACTGCGGCAGAGCTTGCCGGAGAAGCCGTTCGCCTTTGCTCTTTGGCATTCGGTCCGGAAGGTCGCCTCGTCGCCTTCAGCGGACATGGCATCGATCGCCGCCGCGCCAGCGGCGGAAGCGGCNAGCACTATCGCCGCGGCCGCGAAACGCGCGGTATCGGACAAGTGACCGTAACCGCCCTCCCAGCCGAGGGCCGTCAACCGGGCGCTGCAGCGCTCAAATGCGGATGCCGAAAGAACGCCGGCCGCATCGGCAAGCGCTATAATCCTCGTCTTGCCGGGGACCTGCCCGGCGCGAATTTCCGCAACACGCAGGGCCATGTCGAGCCTCTGGACCTCACCGCCACCGCGAACGCCCGTCAGGACGACGGAGCCGGCGCCGCATCGGACGGCGATTTCGACGGCCGCATCCGTTCGTGCCGAGAAGAAAGCCGGCAGGAGGAAGGCCGGCGGGACAGGGCTTATTCCTGCCCAGGCCCGGCAGAAATCTACAGCCGCATTCCACGACTCGGCGGCACCCATCAGGTCGAGCACGGTGACATCGGCCTGCGCGGAATGGACCGTCGCGGCATCGGCGGAGGGTTCGACGACAAGCCAGGACCGTATTTTCAAGGACTTCGCCATGGTTAAGGAACGCGGTGAACCAATCTTAAACTTTTTCGCTCTAGCGTGATCTCTCAAGCCAGACAGATCCTGACTGGCATGTGTAGTCGAGGCCGAGTGTGATCGTACAGGCATTTCTTCGTTGGGCTGAAACGGCAAGAACCGCCGAGAGGGCAAAGGCTGCCAATGCTCTCGGGCGAGCCTATCTCCGATCNCCGATGGGCGGCGANCAGCATCGCGCCGCGGCCCTCGCCATGACCTATCTTCTCGACGATCCTTCGCCACGGGTGCGTCTGGCGCTCGCCGAGGCNCTTGCCGAATCCAGGGACGCCCCGCGCGCCGTGATCGTNTGCCTGGCCGAAGACCAGCCGGAGATCGCCTGCACGGTCATCGCCTGCTCGCCGGTGCTCACCGAAAACGATCTCGTCGACCTTGCCGGGCGCAGCGACAGCCTGACCCGCGGAATGATCGCCGCAAGGCCGAACCTTTCGCGCGGGGTGGCTGCCGCGATCGCCGAGATCGGCGACGAATGCGAAGTCACCATGCTTCTGGAAAACGAGACNGCCCTGATCACCCGNGTGTCGCTGCGGCGGATTGCCGAGCGGTTCGGGCATTGCTGCGATATCCGCAACCTGCTCCTGGAGCGCGATACCCTGCCGGCCGATGCCCGCCACATGCTCGTCAACCACATCACCGCCGCTCTCGCGGGCTCGGGCCTGGTGCGGACCAGCATGGCGCCGGCGCGGATCGAGCACATGACCCGCGAGGCGGGGGAAGCCGCGGCCGTCGCCATTGCCGGCACGGTGCTGCAGGAGGAAATTCCCGGCCTCGTCGAACATCTGCGCACAGGCGGGCGGCTGACACCGGCCTTCCTCATTCATGCGCTCTGCAGCGGCAAGGTGGATTTTTTCGCCGGCGCCATGGTTTCGCTTTCAGGGCTCGATGACCGCCGTGTGCGCGCGATCCTCGCAACCGGCCGCATGCATGCGGTCCGGGCGCTGTTCGAAGCGTCCGGGCTCGGGCGGGATATCGCGGCAGTCTTCGTCGAAGCGGTCTTCCTCTGGCGCAAGGCCGCGGCCACCGGCAGGCTCGACAATATCGCCGGCATATTGCTCGAACAGTTCCAGCGGTCGGAGATGCCGCTTTCGCCCGTCTCCGATCTCCTCGAGATGATCGAAAAACTTCATCGGCTGGAAGTCAGGCTCAGTGCCCGTTCCTATGCGAACGAAGTGTCGCTGGCGGCGTAGGCCGCTCTAGCGCTGAAACCGCTTGGCGACCCAGGAATAGCCGTTTTCCATGAGCCGGACCGGACTCGTCATCAGGGTCTTCACGCCCTCGGTCGTCGGCAGCACGGTCTTGACCCGCTGGATGGCACGGCCCGCGAGCGTCTCCTTCTCCTGCTGCGTCACAGGTTCGTCGGCGATCGCCGGCGCGGGCTGCGGCGCCTCCGGTCGCGACTGCGGCACCGGCGCCTTGGCCACTTCGGTGGCTTCCGGTTTCTGGCAGACGGCGATGAGCATCGGATAGGGCTGGTTGGCGTATCCGGAAAGCTGCTGCTCCGAAACGGAATTGCACATCTCGATGCTCGGCCAGCGGCTTTCGGCAGTGGCGATATAGTGGCAATCCGTCCCGGCGTCGTTGCAGCCGAGAATGGTCATGACAATCAGTGCGGAATTCATGTCGTCCCCGTCAATATGGCGACGGACTTAGAGCGGGCAATCTGGGCTCAACCAAGGCAGCTTTCGGCNCAACGCGGCATCCGTTAAAGATTACGCATCCGGCGGAGCCNTGGAGACCGAAATGACCGTGACGATTGCCATCGAGCCGCCGCGCCAGGCGGGGGTGATGAGGCTTCTCGAACTNTCCGACGCCTATGCGGCATCGCTCTATCCCGCCGAGAGCAATCACATGGTGGATGTCGCGACGCTCGAGGNAGANAACGTGTCGTTCTTCGTGGCGCGGCAGAGCGAGGCGGTTCTCGGCTGCGGCGCCCTGGTCGAGGCGGGTGACGGTGCGGGCGAGATCAAGCGGATGTTCGTCGACGAGGCGGCTCGCGGCCTCAAACTCGGCCGACGGCTGCTCGACGCGATCGTCGATCGGGCCGGGGCGCTTGGCCTTTCGGTGATCCGGCTGGAAACGGGCATCCATCAGCCACNGGCAATCGGACTTTATCGCGCCCATGGCTTTNTCGAGACCGGGCCTTTCGGAGACTACAGGCCCGATCCGCTCAGCATCTTCATGGAGAAGANACTTTCCTGACGANCGGAAGGTCGGGNGGCAGGTCCGGAGACGGCGTCTTGGCGACCTCGGCAGTTTCCGCCTCGGTCACGTCGGCCATCTTCACCTCGCGGATCCATTCGCGCCAGATCGACACGAGCAGCGCCATCAGGACCGGACCGATGAACAGGCCGAGAAAGCCCATCGTGCTGACGCCGCCGACGAGACCGAAGAAGGTCGGCAGGAAGGGAAGCTTGATCGGACCGCCGACCAGGCGCGGCCGAAGCGTCTTGTCGACGATGAAGAGCTCGACCGTACCCCAGATGAAAAGACCGGCGCCGGCGACATAGGCACCGTTGGCGACCAGGTAGAACGAGATCAGCGAGAAAGACAGCGGCGCGCCACCCGGGATCAGCGCCATCAGGCCGGTGAGCACGCCGAGCGTGACGGGCGAGGGGACGCCTGCGATCCAGTAGGCGATACCGAGCACGATGCCTTCGCCGATCGCAATCAGCGTCTGGCCGGTTACGGTGGAACTGATCGTCCTTGGAACGACGCGGGAGATGCGCTCCCAGCGGGTCGGCAGGATGCGCTCGCCGAGAAGGTCGATCTGCTCGCTGAAGGAACCGCCGTCGCGATAGACGAAGAACAGCGCGATCAGCATGAAGAGCAGCGTCAGCACCAGGTGGAAGGCGCCGTCGCCCGCCGCAACGATGGCGCGGTAGATATTGCCGATATTGGCGCCCGAGACGATCTGGATGAGTTCGCCGACAGCGCCTGGCGAGCCGACGTGCTGGACCCACTGGATGCCGAGCCATTCGCCGACCCAGGGCAGGCCGGTGATCCAGGCCGGCGGCGGCGCGCCGAAACGGTTCACNTCGGCNGCCCAGATGATCCACTGGCGCACTTCACCGATCGTGTAGGAGATCGCGATGCCGATCGGCACGATGAGGAANGTGAGGATGAAGACGATGGCGAGCGAGGCGCCGATGGTGGTGTTGCCGCCGGTGCGGCGCAGCAGTTCCCGGTAGAGCGGCCAGCTGGCAAAGCCGATCACCAGAGCGGCCAGGACCGGAACCAGGAATCCATGGAAAAAATAAATGCCGGCGGCNGCGACGAGCACCAGAAGCCAGCGGGCAGCGGAGATCGGCGGGATGAGCGCGACCCTGCTCGGCGCGACCGGCCCAAGCCAGCGCGGCTCTTTCGGGCCCTTGCGATCGTTATTTCCGCTCACCGCATTTCCTTTTTTCATTTTCACCATCATATGGCTTATGAGGCTCCCTGGTACAAGACTAATGCGTCATCCATTAAAAGGAAGCTTACTCCTTGCCCTAGACGGCAGATGCGATAGAAATATGAAATCGCTTTCCGGCAGAGCCGGANGTACGGAACAAACGTTCTTGATGAAGTTTTCCTAGCTTCGATGGAATACCGAAGTGTCTGATGCCCATTCCATCGGCCAGACTGTCTTCAGGGATTTGCAATATGCCTTACAGGGACACGGTCGATCTCAGCAATTGCGACCGAGAACCGATCCATATCCCCGGCAGCATTCAACCGCATGGATGCCTGATCGCCTGCGATGCCGCNGGCGCGATCGTGGTACAGCANTCCGCCAACGTGGGGGAGATGCTTGCGATCGCGGGAGACATCAACGGCCGGCGCCTGGAGGAGATCGTCGGCGGGGAGGCNGCGCACACATTGCGCAATGCGCTCGCGACGTCCGACAACCCGGCGCGGCCGGCGCTTCGGCATGGGCTGAGATTTGCCTCGGGTGCTGCGTTCGACGTTTCGATCCATCGCTTCGAATCCAAGATAATCCTGGAATTCGAACCGGCCTCGGCCGATTCCGATCAGCCGCTCGAAGTCGCGCGCATGCTGATCAGCCGCATCCGCAACGTNGCCAGCCTCGACAGGCTGGTCGAGAGCTCGGCGCGGCTGATCTACGCCATGCTNGGCTACGACCGGGTNATGATCTATCGTTTCGAAGAGGATGGCGCCGGAAANGTCGTCAGCGAATACAAAAGGCGCGACCTCGAGAGCTTCAAGGGCCAGTATTTCCCGGCAGGCGACATTCCGAAACAGGCCCGCGCGCTTTACGTCAAGAACACCATCCGGGTGATCTCCGACGCCAGCAATCCCCGNGTCCCGATCGTGCCGGAAAATGACGAGGCAGGCGAGCCGCTCGACCTGTCCTTCGCGCATCTGCGCAGCGTGTCGCCNATCCATTGCGAGTATCTGCGCAATATGGGCGTCGCCGCCTCGATGTCGATCTCGGTCGTCGTCGATAACGAGCTCTGGGGACTGATCGCCTGCCACCACTATTCCCCGAAAGCGCTTTCGATGCCGCAGCGGGTGGCGGCGGAAACGTTCGGAGAATTCTTCTCGCTGCATCTNAGCGCCTTGAAGCAACGGCAGCTGATGGAGACCGCGGGCCAGGCGCGGCGGTCCCTCGACCGCTTCCTGCAGGCCGCCTCCCACCACGCGGACATCACCGCGCTGCTGCGCAGTTCGCTCGGAGATTTCGGCCATATGTTGAGCTGCGACGGCATAGGCCTGTGGCTCGGCGGCGTGTGGACGGGCGAGGGGGTCGTGCCGCCGGCTGACCTGATCGAGGAGCTCGCCGAGCTCGTCGGCGGTGTCGCGGCGGGCAAGATCTGGTCCAGCTTCCAGCTCTCCATGGATCTGCCGGGGTTGCGCATCTCTCCCGACACGGTCTGCGGCGTGCTGGCCATCCCGCTTTCCCAACGCCCCCGCGACTACCTGTTCTTCTTCCGCCGCGAGATGGTGCAGACGCTCGACTGGGCCGGCAATCCCGACAAATCCTACGAGACAGGCCCNCTCGGGGACCGGCTGACGCCGCGCAAGAGNTTCGCCATCTGGAAGGAAATGGTGCATCGGCAGGCCCAGCCGTGGACCGACAGCGACCGCGAGATCGCCGACGCGATCCGTGCGGTGCTGGTCGAGGTGGTCCTTCACCACAACGAGCTGCTCGCCGACGAGCGCGGCAAGGCGGACGTGCGCCAGCGGATGCTGAACGAGGAACTGAACCACCGGGTCAAGAACATCCTGTCGGTGATCAAGGCGCTGGTGGGCCATTCGGTCGATGCAGATGTCAGCCTCAAGGATTATGTCGGTTCGCTCAAGGGACGCATCCAGGCATTGGCCTTTGCCCATGACCAGGTGGTGCGCGGCGGCGATGGCGGGGTGCTGTCCGATCTTCTGGAAGCGGAGCTGAAGCCCTATAGCGAGGGGACCCGCAGCGTCACACTCAAAGGGCCACGCATCTGGCTCGACAGCCGCGCCTTTTCGGTGATGGCGCTGGTGCTGCACGAGATGTCGACCAATGCCGCCAAATACGGCTCGCTCTCCGTCAATGGCGGACGGCTGGATATCGAGTGGCGGCGGCTCGCCAATAACGATTGCGAGCTTGTCTGGACGGAAGGGGGCGGTCCCCCGGTAAACCTCCCGTCGCGTGCCGGTTTCGGCAGCGTGCTGATCACCCGCAGCGTGCCCTACGAGCTCGAGGGCGAGGCAAAGGTGGAATATCCCCCCGAAGGGGTGAGGGCGCGCTTCCTGGTGCCGGCCAAACACATCCACGGCGATGACGAGCTGACGGAANCCGAAATCGCAGAGGGCAACGGCGCCGCCGGTCACGAGGCCGCTCCGTCGCGGCTTCAGGATCTCGAATTCCTGCTGGTGGAAGACCAGATGCTGATTGCCGCGGATGTCGAAGTGATGCTTGCCGAACACGGCATCGACAAGGTAACGACGACGCCCTCGGCGGCGGACGCTTTCCGCAAGATCGAGGAATTCNCGTTCGACGTCGCGATNCTCGACGTCAATCTCGGCTCGGGCACGTCGCTGCCGGTCGCCGAGGAACTGATCCGCAGGAATATTCCCTTCGTTTTCGCGACCGGCTACAGCGACAAGTCGATCATCCCGGCGAGTTTCTCGGCGCCCGTCGTGCGCAAACCCTACGAGGCGGCAGCCCTGATCAGCGCCGTCACCAAAGTGCTCGCCGGACGGAGCTGACCTTCATGACGACGCCGGAATTCCTGATGGTGTTCGGGCG
>Ga0055540_1001333_pt1 | contig 14887 bp, 10 predicted proteins | sample AraplaCvi_mMS_r2_2_FD_55040 | JGI IMG/M metagenome (GOLD analysis project Ga0055540, IMG submission 55040) | Arabidopsis root microbial communities from North Carolina, USA - plate scrape MF_Cvi_mMS_r2 | ecosystem: Host-associated > Plants > Roots > Endosphere | place: USA: North Carolina
AAGAAGGTCCGCAAGGCGCACGGTGACAAGGTCATCCTGGACGACGTCACGCTGAACTTCCTCCCCGGAGCCAAGATCGGCGTCGTCGGTCCCAACGGCGCAGGCAAGTCCAGCGTCTTGAAGATCATGGCCGGTTTGGACAAGGCGAACAACGGTGACGCCTTCCTCGCCGCAGGCGCGACGGTCGGCATCCTCATGCAGGAGCCGCATCTCGACGAGTCGAAGACCGTCCGCGAGAACGTCGAGGAAGGCGTGCCCATCAAGGGCAAGCTCAACCGGTACAACGAGGTGGCCGAACTGATGGCCACCGACTACACCGACGAGCTCATGGAGGAGATGGGCGTACTGCAAGAGGAGCTCGACGCCGCCGACGCCTGGGACATCGACTCGCAACTCGAGCAGGCGATGGACGCGTTGCGCTGCCCGCCCCCCGACGAGCCGGTGACCCACCTCTCCGGTGGTGAGAAGCGCCGGGTGGCGCTGTGCAAGCTGCTGCTGTCCAAGCCGGACCTGCTCCTGCTCGACGAGCCCACCAACCACCTCGACGCCGAGAGCGTGTTGTGGCTCGAACAGCATCTCGCGGCCTACGCCGGCGCCATCCTGGCCGTCACCCACGACCGATACTTCCTGGACAACGTGGCCGAGTGGATCCTCGAACTCGACCGCGGCCGGGCCTACCCGTACGAGGGCAACTACTCGACGTACCTCGAGAAGAAGGCCGACCGCCTGGAGGTCGCGGGGAAGAAGGACCAGAAGCTGCAGAAGCGCCTCAAGGAGGAGCTGGCCTGGGTGCGGTCCGGGGCCAAGGCCCGCCAGGCCAAGAACAAGGCGCGCCTGGGGCGTTACGAGGAGATGGTCGCCGAGGCGGAGAAGACCCGCAAGCTCGACTTCGAGGAGATCCAGATCCCGACGGGCCCGCGTCTGGGCAACACCGTCGTCGAGGTCGAGCACCTCGACAAGGGCTTCGACGGCAGGATCCTCATCAAGGACCTGTCCTTCACGCTGCCGCGCAACGGCATCGTCGGCGTCATCGGTCCCAACGGCGTCGGCAAGACGACGTTGTTCAAGACCATCGTCGGTCTCGAAGAGCCCGACAGCGGCATCGTGAAGGTCGGCGAGACGGTCAAGCTCAGCTACGTCGACCAGAACCGCGGCGGCATCGACCCGAAGAAGAACGTGTGGGAGGTCGTCTCCGACGGACTGGACTACATCGAGGTCGGGCAGAACGAGGTGCCCTCGCGGGCCTACGTCTCGGCGTTCGGTTTCAAGGGCCCCGATCAGCAGAAGCCGGCGGGCGTGCTCTCCGGTGGCGAGCGCAACCGGCTCAACCTGGCGCTGACCCTCAAGGAGGGCGGCAACCTGATCCTGCTCGACGAGCCGACCAACGACCTCGACGTGGAGACCCTCAGCTCGCTGGAGAACGCCCTTCAGCAGTTCCCCGGCTGCGCCGTGGTCATCTCCCACGACCGTTGGTTCCTCGACCGCACGTGCACGCACATCCTGGCGTGGGAGGGCGACGAGGACAACGAGGCCAAGTGGTTCTGGTTCGAGGGCAACTTCGGCGGTTACGAGGAGAACAAGCTGGCGCGGTTGGGCGCGGATGCGGCTCGCCCGCACCGGGTCACGCACCGACGGCTCACCCGCGACTGATCCGACGGGGTTGAGCCGCGGCGGCGCCGCGGGCCACTAGTGTCACTTCCGCGGGCCACTGAACCGCGCTGCGGGCGTCATCACGTGACGGTCCCCTCGGCGGTCTCATCTAACGGCGGACGGTACGCGTGCGTGAGGTAGGAGCGATCGGTATGACGACGGTGAATCCTGGAGTTCCAGGACGGCAGCGCAGCGACGAGACCGCAGGCGGCGGCCGGGACGGCGCCTCCGACGACGACGTCATCAAGGCCTACCTCGCGACTCACCAAGGGCCGCACGGCGACGCACCCGCCGACGCCGACGCGGCCCTGACGATGCCTGCCGCCGCCCAGGGGCGCATCGTGTCGCCGGCGCTGTTGGCCGCCCACCGCGCGGTCGGGCAGCAGCGTGCCACGGGCGACACCAAGGTGGCGGTGCACGCGGCTGACGATCCCGACGGAGTCGGCCCGGCCATCCAGATCGTCACCGACCAGACCGCGATGCTCACCGACACCGTCACGGTGCTCCTGCACCGGCTCGGCGTCGCGTACACCGCGATCATGAACCCGGTGTTCCGGGTCCGCCGGGATCCGGCCGGTGGACTGGTGGACGTCCACCCCGTCAACGCACCCGATGCCCCCAGGGACGGCGTCGACGAGGCCTGGATTCACGTGCAGCTCGCGCCGACGGCGGATCCCAAGGCCGTCGCCGACGCCGCCGCGCTGCTGCCCAACGTGCTCGGCGACGCCCGGCAGGTGGCGCTCGACGAGGCGGCGTTGGACGCGTCGTTGGTGGTGCTCGCCAGCCAGATGGACTCCGACCGCGACGGGCACTTCCCGTCCTATGACCGCCGTGACGTGGCCGCGTTGCTGCGCTGGCTCGCCGACGGTCACTTCGTGCTGCTGGGCTACCAGCGGTGCTCGGTCCACGACGGTGAGGCCACCGTGGACCCCGCCAGCCGGCTGGGCGTGCTGCGGTTGCGGACCGACGCCTTCCCGCAGCTCACCGGTCAGGACGATCTGCTGGTGCTGGCGCAGGCGACGATGCCGAGCTACCTGCGCTACGGCGCGCACCCCTACATCGTGGTGGTCCGCGAGGTCGCGCCAGGGCAGGGTGCCGCCGTCGAGCATCGGTTCGTCGGGTTGTTCACCGTCGCCGCCTCCAACGCCAACGTGCTGGAGATCCCGCTGATCTCGCGTCGCGTCCGCGAGGCGTTGGCGCTGTCACACGGCGACAACAGCCACCCCGCGCCGCTGACCCTGGACATCATCCAGACCATCCCGCGCTCGGAGTTGTTCTCCCTGAGCGCCCAGCAGCTCCTCGACATGGCCAACGCCGTGGTCGACTTGGGCTCGCGGCGGCGCGCGCTGCTGTTCCTGCGCACCGATCAGCTCTCGCACTTCGTGTCCTGCCTGGTGTACCTGCCGCGCGATCGGTACACCACCGTGGTGCGCCTCGAGATGCAGGACATCCTGGTCCGCGAGCTCGGGGGCGAGAGCCTCGAATACACCGCGCGGGTCAGCGAATCACCCTGGGCCGTCGTGCACTTCACCGTCCGGCTGCCCGACGGCAGCAAGCCCGAGGACGTCGACGTCTCGTTGGAGGCCGAGACCAGGATCCAGAATCTGCTGACCGAGGCCGCGCGCACCTGGGGCGACCGGTTGATGGGCGCGGTCCCCACCGGAGCCATCTCCCGTGCCGACGCCGAGCATTACTCGGTGGCCTTCCCCGAGGTGTACCGGCAGGCGTTCACCCCCGCCGAGGCCATCGGCGACATCGCCATCATCGAAGAGCTGCACGATGATTCGGTCAAGCTGGTCTTCGCCGACGGCGGCGAGGGACAGCCCGCCAACCTCACCTGGTACCTGGCGGGCCGGTCGGCGTCGCTGAGCGTGCTGCTGCCGATGCTGCAGTGCATGGGCGTCGTCGTGCTGGAGGAGCGCCCGTTCTACGTCACCCGGGCCGACGGCATGCCGGTGTGGATCTACCAGTTCAAGATCTCGCCGCAGAAGTCCATCCGCGAAGAGGGCGACCCCGTCGACCGCGAGGCCACCGCCATGCGGTTCGCCGACACCGTGACCGCCATCTGGTACGGCCGGGTGGAGATCGACCGCTTCAACGAACTGGTCATGCGCGCCGGACTGACCTGGCAGCAGGTCACCGTGTTGCGTGCCTACGCAAAGTACTTGCGGCAGGCCGGTTTTCCGTACAGTCAGTCCCACATCGAGACGGTCGTCAACGACAATCCGCACACCGCGGCGGCCCTGGTGCGACTGTTCGAGGCGCTCTTCGACCCGTCGGACTCCGACACCCGGCCCGACGCACAGGCCGCCGCGGCTGCGGTGGCGGTCGGCATCGACGCCCTGGTGAGCCTCGACACCGACCGGGTGCTGCGGGCGTTCGCGTCCATGATCCAGGCGACGCTGCGTACCAACTACTTCGTCACCAGTCCGGACTCGGCGCGCAGCCAGGACGTGCTGTCGATCAAGGTCAACCCCGGGCTGATCGACGAATTGCCCTTGCCGCGACCGAGATACGAAATCTTCGTGTATTCGCCTCGGGTGGAGGGCGTGCACCTGCGGTTCGGCAACGTCGCCCGCGGCGGGCTGCGGTGGTCGGACCGCCGCGAGGACTTCCGCACCGAGATCCTCGGTCTGGTCAAGGCCCAGGCCGTCAAGAACGCCGTCATCGTGCCCGTGGGCGCGAAGGGCGGTTTCGTGGTGAAGAACCCGCCGGCTCCCACCGGTGACGCCGCCGTCGACCGCGACGCGTTCCGCACCGAGGGCGTGGCCTGCTACCGGTTGTTCATCTCCGGCCTGCTCGACGTCACCGACAACGTCGACACCGCGACCGGCGCCGTCACCACCCCGGCGGGAGTGGTGCGCCGCGACGGTGACGACGCCTACCTCGTCGTCGCCGCCGACAAGGGCACCGCCACGTTCTCCGACATCGCCAACGACGTCGCCAAGTCCTACGGATTCTGGCTGGGCGACGCCTTTGCCTCCGGTGGCTCGGTCGGCTACGACCACAAGGCGATGGGCATCACGGCCAAGGGTGCGTGGGAATCGGTGAAGCGGCACTTCCGTGAGATGGGCGTCGACACCCAGACCGAGGACTTCACGGTCGTCGGTGTCGGCGACATGAGCGGTGACGTGTTCGGCAACGGCATGTTGCTGTCCAAGCACATTCGACTCGTCGCCGCCTTCGACCATCGCCACGTCTTCCTCGACCCCAACCCCGACGCCGCGACGTCGTGGGTCGAACGGGAACGGATGTTCGCCCTGCCACGCTCCAGTTGGGACGACTACGACCGCAGCCTGATCAGCGCAGGCGGCGGCGTGTACAGCCGGGAGCACAAGTCGATTCCGATCAGCGCGGAGGTCAGGGCGGCGCTCGGTCTCGACGACGCGGTCGAGGAGATGACACCGCCGGCCCTGATGAAGGCCATCCTGCAGGCGCCGGTCGACCTGTTCTGGAACGGCGGAATCGGCACCTACGTCAAGGCCGAATCCGAGTCCGACGCCGACGTCGGCGACCGCGCCAACGACGCGCTCCGCGTGAACGCCAACCAGATGCGCGCCAAGGTCATCGGAGAGGGCGGCAACCTCGGGGTGACCCAGCGCGGTCGTATCGAATTCGAACTGGGCGGCGGCCACGTCAACACCGACGCCCTCGACAACTCCGCAGGCGTCGACTGCTCCGACCACGAGGTCAACATCAAGATCCTCGTCGACTCCCTGGTCACCGGCGGGCAGGTCAGCGTCGAGGAACGCACCCCGCTGTTGATGTCGATGACCGACGAGGTCGGGGCATTGGTGTTGCAGGACAACGCCGCTCAGAACGACTTGATGGGCACCAGCCGAGCCAACGCACCTGGCCTGCTCACCGTGCACGCTCGTCAGATCAAGGCGCTGGCCGCCGAGCGGGACCTCAACCGCGAGCTGGAGGCGCTGCCCAGCGACAAGGAGGTCCGTCGACGCGTCGAGGCGGGGCTGGGGCTGACCTCACCGGAGCTGTCCACGCTGATGGCCCACGTCAAGCTGGCGCTCAAGGACGAGCTGCTCGGCAGCGAACTTCCCGATCAGGAAGTGTTCGCCGCGCGCCTGCCCGAGTACTTCCCGCATCAGCTGCGGGACCGCTTCGGACCCGAGATCCGGACCCACCAGCTGCGTCGGGAGATCGTCACGACGATGCTGGTCAACGATCTCGTCGACACCGCCGGAATCAGCTACGCCTACCGCGTCGCCGAGGACGTCGGCGTCGGCCCGGTCGACGCGGTCCGCGCCTACGTCGCGACCGACGAGATCTTCAAGGTCGGCGACGTGTGGCGCCAGATCAGGGCCGCGGGTGAGGCGGGCGTGGCGGTCGCGGTCACCGACCGGATGACCCTCGATCTGCGGCGCCTGATCGACCGGGCTGGCCGGTGGTTGCTCAACAACCGACCCCAGCCGCTCGCCGTCGGTGCCGAGGTCAACAGGTTCGCCGCCAAGGTGGCCGCGCTGACCCCCCGGATGTCGGAGTGGCTGCGCGGTCTGGACAAGGCCATCGTGGCCAAGGACTCCGGGGAGTTTGTCGCCGGGGGCGTGGACGAGGGCCTTGCGACGATGGTGGCGACGGGGCTCTACCAGTACAGCCTGCTCGACATCATCGACATCTCCGACATCGTCGAACGCGACGCCGCCGAGGTGGCCGACACCTACTTCGCGATGATGGACCATCTCAGCGCCGACGGGTTGCTCACCGCCGTGTCGCGGCTGGCCCGCGACGATCGCTGGCATTCCCTGGCGCGCTTGGCGATTCGTGACGACATCTACGGATCGCTTCGCGCGCTGTGCTTCGACGTGCTCGCCGTCGGCGAACCCGACGAGACCGGCGAGCAGAAGATCGAGGAGTGGGAGCTGTCCAACAGCTCGAGGGTAGCCCGGGCCCGTCGCACGCTCAGCGAGATCTACGACGACGGTGACGAAGACCTCGCCACGCTGTCGGTGGCGGCTCGTCAAATTCGCAGCATGACCAGGACCAGCGGAACGGGAACGACCGGGTGACCGATCAGCCAGAACCGAAGCCCCGCTTCACCACGCCGGTACCGGTGCGGTGGTCGGACATCGACATGTATCAGCACGTCAACCACGGCACGATGGTCACGATCCTCGAAGAGGCGCGCGTGCCGTTCCTCATCGAGCCGTTCGGCGACGACTTCGACACCATCGGATTGCTGATCGCCGAGGTGCGCGTGATCTACAAGGGGCAGCTGCGCCTCGCGGATTCTCCTCTGCAGGTCACCATTTGGGTCAACCGGCTTCGGGCGGTCGACTTCACGCTGGGTTACGAGGTGCGGTCGGCGCTGGCCGACCCGGACTCCAAGCCGGCGGTGATCGGCGAGTCGCAACTGGCCGCGTTCCACATCGGGGAGCAGCGCCTGGTCCGGCTGGCGCCGCATCATCGGGACTACCTCCAGCGTTATTCGAGATGACGGGCCGAGCGCCCCGATGAGCACCGGCGAACGCGGACTCTGGCTCGACGACGCCGCTCATCGGGAGGACCTGGCGACCTTCGTCGACCGGGCCGTCCGCCTCGACGACGCGAGCGTGATCCGGCTGCGACAGCGCGGTGACCACCAGATCGTCGCCTGGCTGGCGACGGGTTTCGACGTGCTGGCCAGCCGCGTCGTCGGCGGCCGGGTGACCCCCGCCGATCTGTCGGTCGGTGCCGACTCGCTCGCGACGGCCCTGGCGTCGACGGACCGCTCGGGCGTCGTGGACCCGGGCTTCGCGATGGACTCCGCCTGGCGCGGGATGCTGCCGCCGGAGGCCGGTTTCGTCCACCTCGACGACGTGCCCGCCCGCGTGGTGCTCGACCTCGCGCAGCGTGGCGTCGCACTGGCCAAGGAGCACGGCAGCGCCCACGGTCCGCCGGCCTCCCTGCTGGACCAGGAGGTCGTGCAGGTCAGCTCCGGTGACGTCGAGGTCGGCATCCCGATGCGATGCGTCTTCGCCCTGACGGCAATGGGTTTCCTGCCGCAGTCCTCGACCGCCGACCAGTTCGCGCCCGAGTCGGTGACCGCCGAGGAGGTGGTGCGGGTGCGCGTGCTGCCGACGTGGTTGCGCGTCGACGCTCGCTTCGGCACGGTCTACCGTCGCCGCGGCGATCCGGCAGTGGTCTTGCGCTGAGTCGGTCTGGCGTCAGAACGGCGAGTTGACCATCGACTGCGCCGCCATCTCGAGATAGTTCAGCAGCACCTGGCGGTGCGCTGGGTCGAGGGTGCGATCGTCGACCTGGGCGACGGCGGTGTGCATGCAGCGCAGCCACGCGTCGCGCTCGATGGGGCCGACCTTGAACGGCGCGTGCCGCATGCGCAGCCGGGGATGCCCCCGAAGGTCGGAGTAGGTCCGCGGGCCGCCCCAGTACTGCTCGAGGAACATCCGCAGTCGCTCCTCGGCCCCGTCGAGATCGTCCTCGGGATAGAGCGGACGCAGGATCTCGTCGTCACGCACCAGCCGATAGAACGTCGACGTGATGGTCCGGAACGTCTCGGCTCCGCCGACTTCGTCGTAGAACGACGTGGGTTGTTCCGTCACGTGTGCCATTGTCCCTTCTCCGCTCCGAGCGCGAGGCGACGGGGGACGGCGGACCGGTCGACGCGGTCGGCGTCACCGGATGTTCATCGGAGTGACCTGCGAACACCGCCCAAATCAGCGTGCGATGGGCACCGATCCGTGGTGCACTATCACTCGGAGGACCCATGTCGCAGCGAAGGAAGAGCCGCGGGCATCTGACCGCGGCGGTTCAACTGGCGCATCGGTGCGTGCTGCGCAGACCCTGCCCGGCGTCGACGAGCGTCCACCCGGCGCCGACGGCAGTGTGTGGGGCCGTCGCCGGGTTCTCCTGCTCAACTCGACCTACGAGCCGCTGGCGGCACTTCCCGCCCGGCGGGCNGTGGTCATGTTGTTGTGCGGCAAGGCCGACGTGGTGCACGCCGACCCNGGTGGNCCGGTGATCCACTCCGCCACCCGGACGATTGCGGTGCCCTCGGTGATCCGCCTGCGGTCCTTCGTCCGCGTTCCCTATCGNGCGCGGGTCCCGATGACCAGGGCTGCCCTCATGCACCGNGACCGGTTCCGNTGCGCCTACTGCGGGTCCAAGGCCGACACCGTCGACCACGTGGTTCCTCGCAGCCGCGGCGGCGCGCATTCGTGGGAGAACTGCGTGGCCGCGTGCGCGGGGTGCAACCACCGCAAGGCCGACCGACTGCTCTCCGAACTGGGGTGGTCGCTGCGCGCGACACCGCTTCCGCCCAAGGGGCAGCACTGGCGTCTGCTGTCTTCGATCAAGGAGCTCGACCCGGCGTGGGTGCGATACCTCGGCGAGGGAGCGGCCTGAGTGGTCACCCCCGGCGGGTATTGAGATACGGTTTGCGATGTGAGCACAGCACTTACGCACTCGCTGCTCGGTGGGGTCCCGTTGCTTCTGGCCCTGGTTCTTGCCGCCCTGATCTTCCGACGCAAGGGTCCGCACCCAGCGACGTACCAGTTGACCGACGAGTGGACCCACGATCCGATTCTGTGGGCCGCCGACGAACCGGCCGATCACGGCCACGGATCGCACCTGACGGTGGGAGGTGGCGCAAGTGGCACGTGGTAGCGAACATTCGACCGAGGTCGCCAAGGCCGAGTCCGAGGTACTGCCCTATGGGTACGCCTACACCGCCAGCGGGCGCATCTCGGGCGTCACCGAGCCCGGCGAGCTCTCGGTGCACTACCCGTTCCCCGTCAAGGACCTCGTCGTGCTCGACGACGCCCTGAAGTACGGCTCGCGTGCCGCCAAGGCCCGCTTCGCCGTCTACGTGGGTGGGCTCGGCGCCGACACCGCGGCCACGGCGCGCGAGATCCTGGCCAAGGTGCCCACGCCGGACAACGCGGTGCTGCTGGCCGTGTCCCCGAACCAGAAGGCCATCGAAGTGGTCTACGGGTCCGAGGTGAAGGGTCGTGGCATCGAGGAGGCCGCTCCGCTCGGCGTCTCGGCCGCCGCCGCGTCGTTCCGCGAGGGCAACCTCGTCGACGGGCTGATCAGCGCCGTGCGCGTCCTGAGCGCCGGCGTCTCGCCCCGCTAGACACCGAGAAGACGAAGAAGCCGGTGACCTCCGTGGTCACCGGCTTTGACGTCGTGTGCGGATCAGTCGTTCTCGTCGTGCCGCTGGGCGATGGCCAGCAGTTCTTCGCGCACCGTGGAATCGGGCAGCGCGTTGATGCGGGCATAGAGGCGACGGCGGTTCATCGAGCGCGTCAGTTCGGCGCGCAGGCGGGGGAACGGCATGGTGGTGCTCCTTCATTGTGCCCCGGATCACAGGGCTGGGGTTGCTGTTGCGTCGCCAACACGGGGATCGCCCCGCTGGCAGACCCCTCCATGGTCCCTTGTTACATCCACGTAAATCAAGCTCTGACGTGTGATGTCGAGCTCACCGGCGACCCGCTCCGAGGCGCCGACGAGCTGGGGTGGCGACGCTAGCTCGGTGTGACGTCAGCCGTGCGAGTGTTTGCTGCGGCCTCGAGTAGTTCGGCCCGGATGCCGACGTAGCGTTGGAGGAACGCCCGCTCGTCGAGTCGTTTGCGCCGCAACCAGGCGGTCACCTCGTCGTTGCACTTGCTGGCGTTGCACGCCGCGCACGCGGGCACCACGTTGTCCAACGTGTAGCGCCCACCACGGGAGATGGCCATGACGCAGTCGCGTTGCAGCGGCCGGTCGGCGGCCCCGCAGTAGGCGCAGCCACCCCACAACGCCCTGATCGCCGTCCACTCCTCGGTGGTCAGGTCGTTCTGCGCGCCGTCCATCCGCCGCTTGCGTCGGCGGGCAGCGCGCGCCCGGCGGCTGTTCGTGGCGGCCATGGCGCGAGCGTAGGGCACCGACCGCCGACAATCCGTGAGGCAGATCCGGTCAGGAGGCGTCGAATGCGCGCGCCCTCAGCGCTCGCTCGACGCCGGCGCGACCCTCGATCACCAGGCGGCGTAGCGCAGGCGGGACGTCACCGGCCAGGAAGCGGTCCGCGGCGTCCAAGCCCTCCTGGCTGACGTCCGACGACGGGTACAGACCGATCACGACCGTCTGGGCCACCTCGCTGGAGCGGCGCTCCCACAGCTGGGGAATGGCCTCGAAGTACTTCTCGCCGAACGGCTTCAGCAGTGCGGCCTGCCCGGGCTGGACGAACCCGGTCACGATCGCCCTGGTGGTGATGTTGGCCAACGTGTCGTCCTCGACGACCTGCTGCCACGCGGCCTCCTTGACCGCGGCTTGCGGGCGGGCGGCCGAGGCTGCCGCCGCGTTGCGTCGGCCCGCGGCAGTGGGATCGCGCTGCGCCTCCGCGTCGATGAACGGGGTGTCGGTCCCGTGCTCGTCGACGTCGCCACCGGCGGCCAGCGCGGTGACGATGCGCCACCGCAGGTCCGTGTCGACGGTCAGGCCCGGTAGCTCCAATTCGGCGGGGTCGGTGTCCAGCAGCGCCGCCAGCACCGCCGTGTGCCGCAGCGACAACGCCGAGGTGCACAGCGCGTTGACGTAGGCCAGCTGGAAGTCCGAACCGGCCTCGGCGGCGCGGGCCAGCTCCAGCAAGCGGTCGGCGAATGCGGGCCAGCCCTGCGAGCACGCCCAGTCCGGGTCGGCGTAGGCGTTGAGTGCGGTCTGTGCCTGCAGCAGGAGGCGCTGTGCGACCCCGACCTCGGTCTCGGCGTGCACGCCGCCCTTGACCAGTTCGACGAAGTCGCGGGCCTTCATCTCCGCTTCGCGCGTCATCTCCCAGGCCGCCGACCACGCCAGGGTGCGGGGGAGCGACTCGGCGATGTCGGCGATGCGGGTCAGCACCGTCTGCAGCGACACCGGATCCAGGCGCAGCGAGCAGTAGGTGAGGTCGTCGTCGTTGACCAGGATCAGTCGACCGCGCGAAACGCCCTGCAGCGCAGGCACGTCGGTGCTCGAACCCACCACGTCGAGCTCTTCGCGGTGCGTGCGCACCAGCTTGCCCGAACCGTCGTCGTCGTAGATGCCGACGGCCAGTCGGTGTACGCGGGTCTCGCCGGCCCCCGGGGCGGCGCCGCTCTGGTCGACCGCGAAGCGGGTGAACGCGCCGTTGGAGTTGACGTCGAAGTTGGCCCGCAGGGTGTTCAGACCGGTGGTCTTGAGCCACTGCCGGCCCCAGTCCGACAGGTCGCGGCCGGACGACTTCTCCAGTGCCCCCAGCAGATCACCGAACGTCGCGTTGGCGAAGGCGTGGTCCCGGAAGTAGTCGCGCAGGCCGGCCAAGAAGGCTTCGAGCCCCACGTAGGCGACGAGTTGCTTGAGGACGCTGGCGCCCTTGGCGTAGGTGATGCCGTCGAAGTTGACCTCGACGGCGTGCAGGTCCGGGATGTCCGCGGCCACCGGGTGCGTGGACGGCAGCTGATCCTGGCGGTAGGCCCAGGACTTCTCGACGTTGGCGAACGTGGTCCAGGCCGCGGTGTATTCCGTTGCCTCGCTTTGGCACAGCACCGAGGCGAAGGTCGCGAAGGACTCGTTGAGCCACAGGTCGTCCCACCACTGCATCGTGACCAGGTCGCCGAACCACATGTGCGCCATCTCGTGGAGCACCGTCTCGGCGCGACGTTCGTAGCTGTAGCGGGTCACCTTGCTCCGGAAGACGTAGTCCTCGAGGAACGTCACGGCGCCGGCGTTCTCCATGGCGCCGGCGTTGAACTCCGGAACGAACAGCTGGTCGTACTTGCCGAACGCGTATGGCACGCCGAAGTTTTGGTGATAGAACTCGAAGCCCTGCTTGGTCTCGGTGAACAGCCGCTCGGCGTCCATGTACTCCGCCAGCGAGCCGCGGCAGAAGATGCCCAGCGGAATGTCGCCGTGCTCGTCGGAGTACACGTCGTCCCAGCGGGCGTAGGGCCCCGCGATGAGGGCGACGAGGTAGGTGCTCATCCGCGGGGTGGTGACGAACGTGTGCACCCCGTTCTCGACGGAAGCGGTCGCACCGTTGGAGATGACCTGCCAGTGCGCGGGCGCGGTGACCGACACGTCGAAGGTGGCCTTGAGGTCCGGCTGGTCGAAGCAGGCGAACATCCGCTTGGCGTCGGCGGTTTCGAACTGCGAGTACAGGTACACCTCGTCGTCGACCGGGTCGACGAACCGGTGCAGGCCTTCGCCGGTGTTGGAGTAGCGGCAGTCCGCGTCGACGACGACGACGTTGTGCTCGGCCAGGCCCACCAGCGGAATGCCCGTGGATTCGTCGTAGCCCGAGAGGTCGACGTCGACGCCGTTGAGAGTGGCGCTGCGGACGGTGTCGGCGGCCAGATCGATGACGGTGTCGGCGCCGGGCGTCGCGTCGAAGGTCACGGTGGTCGTCGACCGGAAGGTGCGCTCGCCGCCCTCGGTCAGATCGAGTGCGATCCGGTAGTCGTCTACTGCGACGAGCGCTGCGCGCTCGGCCGCTTGGTCGCGTGTGAGGTTGGGAAGTGCCACGTCGGCCAAGCCTAGACGCATGGCGGGAACACTGGCGGGGCATGCTGGGTTGTGCTGAACGGATTTCTGCCCGTAGTGACCCGCGTGACTGCCGAGAGGATTTGACGATGGCCAACAAGGATGTTGCCGGTTTCTGGTTCGACCCCCTGTGCCCGTGGTGCTGGATCACCTCGCGATGGATCCTCGAGGTGCAGAAGGTCCGAGACATCGACGTGAAGTTTCAGGTGATGAGCCTGGCCGTGCTCAACGAGGGGCGTGACCTCCCCGACGAGTACAAGGAGATGATGAAGAAGGCGTGGGGCCCCGTCCGGGTGGCGATCGCCGCCGAGCAGGCCAAGGGCAACGAAGTCCTCGGACCGTTGTACACCGCGATGGGAACCCGGATTCACAACCAGGGGTACCGCGAGACCGACCCCGACTTCGAGCGCGTCATCGCCGAGTCACTCGAGGAGGTCGGTCTGCCCGCCGAACTGGCAGAGGCGGCCACGAGCGACAAGTTCGACGACGCGCTGCGCAAGAGTCATCACGAGGGCATGGACGCCGTCGGCGACGACGTCGGCACGCCCACCATCCACGTCAACGGGGTCGCCTTCTTCGGGCCGGTGCTCTCGCGCATCCCGCGCGGCGAAGAGGCCGGAAAGCTGTGGGACGCCTCGGTGATCTTCGCCGGCTACCCGCACTTCTTCGAGCTCAAGCGCACCCGGCACGAGTCGCCCGAGTTCGATTGAGCGCCTGTCGCCTCAGGCGACGGTGAAGATCATCGACTGCCAGCCGGTCGAGCCGTCGGGCACGGGGCCGGGGTTGAGCAGCCGCAGGCGTTCCTCGGTCTGCATCGCCCCGGTGCCGTCGAAGGCCCGGCTCGTGACGGTGTGCTGGCCCGGGGGCAACGTCGTCGTCAGCTTGAACATCCGCCAGGTGTTGACGTTGACCTCGGTGGAGAGTTCGGCAGGCTGCCACGGGCCGTCGTCGAACCGCAGTTCGACCCGGCTGATGCCACGGCCTTGGGCCCACGCCGTGCCGGCGACCGTGACGGGACCGGACACCTGCTGGAAGGCCTTCGGCGCGTCGATCCGGGACGAGATCTTGATGGGCACGACACCGGGCGGCTGACCGTCCCAGCCGCGCTGCACCCAATACGGCTTGACGTCGTAGGTGGCGAGCTCGAGCTCGGTGAGCCACTTCGTCGCCGAGACGTAGCCGTACAGGCCGGGCACGACGGTGCGCATCGGGAACCCGTGCTCTGGGAGCAGCGCCTCGCGGTTGGCGCCGATGACGAGCATCGCCTGTTTGCCGGTCGCGCGCAGCATGTCCAGCGGGGTGCCCAGGGTGAAGCCGTCGACGGAGTGGCCGACCACCTGCTGGGCGGCGCTCTTGATGCCGGCCCGGTCGAGCAGGTCCATCAGCGGCACCCCGACGAAGTTCGCGGTGGAGACGTATGGCCCGCCCACCTCGTTGGAGACGCACGTCATCGTGATGGTCTGTTCGACCAGCGGCATGGCCCGGATGTCGGCGAAGGTGAACTCCATCGGCTCGTCGACCAGCCCGGTGATGCGCAGCGTGGCGTCCTCGGCACGCAGCTGCGGCACCTCGAGGTTGACGTCGATGCGGTAGAAGTCGGCCGGCGGGGTGAGGAACGTCGGCGTGCCGAGCTCGGGGAAGGCGGCACCGGCGGGGATGGGCGGCGCGGGCGTCGTCGGGACCAGCGCGCCGACCCGCTGCCGGGAGGCGGCGACGTCGACCCGGCGCGCCAGCGCGAGACCGCCGGCGC
>Ga0055540_1001337_pt1 | contig 14849 bp, 12 predicted proteins | sample AraplaCvi_mMS_r2_2_FD_55040 | JGI IMG/M metagenome (GOLD analysis project Ga0055540, IMG submission 55040) | Arabidopsis root microbial communities from North Carolina, USA - plate scrape MF_Cvi_mMS_r2 | ecosystem: Host-associated > Plants > Roots > Endosphere | place: USA: North Carolina
GACACTCGCAACGTCGTCGACGCGTACCGCTACTGGACGCGGGAGGCGATCATCGCCGACATCGACCAGCGGCGGCACCGCTTGCACGTGGCCATCGAGAACTTCGGCAACGACGCCAACATCGGCGCGGTCGTCCGTACCGCCAACGCGTTCGCCGTCGACACCGTCCACATCGTCGGCAAGCGCCGATGGAACCGACGCGGTGCCATGGTGACCGACCGCTACCAGCGCCTGCGCCACCACGCCACGACCGCCGAACTCCTGGACTTCGCCGCCGGCCGGGGCCTGGAGGTGGTNGCGGTNGACAACGTGCCGGGGTCGGTCCGCCTCGAGCACACCCGTCTGCCGCTGGACTGCCTGCTGATCTTCGGCCAGGAGGGACCCGGCATCAGCCCCGAGGCGCAGAACGGCGCCGCCATGACGGTGTCCATCGCCCAGTTCGGCTCCACGCGCAGCGTCAACGCCGCCGTGGCCGCGGGCATCGCGATGCACGCCTGGATCACGGCGCATGCCGACACGGCGCGCGCCTGGTAGGGCAGGATGAAATCCACCAGGCGAGCGAAGCGACGGGAAGAGTGAATGGATCAGCTGTGGGCCAATCGTGCGGCCAGTGCAGAGGCCGCCATCGCCAAACGGCACTATCGGAAGCTGTGGCGGCTGCCCGGTACCCAGCTCGGTGTCGTGTCGTGGCCACCCACGAAGAAGAACCTGTCGTTCGGCACGTGGCACTACTGGTGGCAGGCTCACCTTCTCGACTGCCTCGTCGACGCTCAGATGCGCGACCCGCAGCCCGAGCGCAAGGCAACCATCGAGCGTCAGATCAAGGGCCACCACTGGCGCAACACGTGGAAGTGGACCAACGACTACTACGACGACATGGCTTGGCTCGCATTGGCTTTGGAGCGCGCAGGCAGTCAGGCCGGCATCGAACGGCCCAAGGCGCTGGAGACGTTGGCCAACCAGTTCCTCAACGCCTGGGTGCCCGAGGACGGCGGCGGCATCCCGTGGCGCAAACAAGACCAGTTCTTCAACGCACCGGCCAACGGACCCGCCGGAATCTTCCTGGCGCGATATGACCGNCTGCGTCGCGCCCAGCAGATGTCGGACTGGATCGACGAGACGCTGATCGACCCGGAGACCCATCTGGTGTTCGACGGCATCAAGGGCGGCTCGCTGGTGCGTGCTCAGTACACCTACTGCCAAGGCGTCGTACTGGGGCTGGAGGTCGAACTCGCCGATCGCACGCAGGACGCGCGGCACTCCGCCCGGGCCCGCCGTATGGTCGACGCGGTCGCCGACCACATGGCGCCCGGCGGTGTCATCCAGGGTGCCGGTGGGGGGGACGGTGGTTTGTTCAACGGCATCCTGGCTCGATACCTGGCGCTGGCCGCCAACAGGCTGCCCGAGGACGTCCCCGAGAACGTCGCCGCGCGCGCCACCGCCAAGGAGCTGGTGCTCAAGTCGGCCCAGTCCGCCTGGGACTTTCGGCAGACCGTCGACGGGCTCCCGCTGTTCGGGGCGTTCTGGGATCGCAACGCCGAACTGCCCTCTGCAGACGGCAAGGAGGCGCTGTCCGTCGACGGGGCGGTCAACGCCTCGGAGGTGCCCGAGAAGGACATGTCGGTACAGGTGTCGGGGTGGATGCTCATGGAGGCGGCNTTCTCGGTCNCCGACGAGACCCCGGCCGGGCAGCTGCTGCTGGACGTGCCGGAGCAGGACGACGAGGAGGATGGCGCGCAGTGATCTCCGCCGAGGACCTCACCGGCGGTTGGGCACCCGACGAACGGGTCGTCGCGGACGCCAACCTGACGCGCTTCATGGCCTGGCTGGCCGAGACCGGCAGGGGCGACTTCCCCGACTACCACGCCCTGTGGGAGGCCTCGGTGGCCGACCTCGAGTGGTTCTGGGACGCCGTCTGGACGTTCTTCGACGTCGAGGCCGCGACGCCACCCACCGGGGTGCTGGCNAGTACGAAGATGCCTGGTGCGCAATGGTTTCCCGGTGCNACGCTGAACTACGTCACGCAGATCTTCCGACACGCCACGAATGAGCGACCGGCGATGGTGGTCACCGGCGAGGACGGCTCGACGGAATGGTCGTGGGACCGGTTACGCGCCGAGGTCGCGGCGTTCGCGGCGTACCTGCGCGGCCTCGGCGTGGAGCCCGGTGACCGCGTGGTCGGCTACCTGCCCAACGTCGGTGAGGCCGTCGTCGCCTTCCTGGGAGCCGCCAGCGTCGGGGCCACCTGGGCGGTGTGCAACCAGGACCTCGCCGTCGGCGGCGTCGTCGCCCGCCTCGGGCAGCTGGAGCCGAAGGTGCTGGTGGCCAGTGACGGCTCGGTCTACGGGGGCAAGCAGCGCGACCGACATGCCGAGTTGGCCGAGATCCGCTCGAAGATACCGTCTTTGGTGGACGTGGTCCTGGTCCCGCGACTCGGTCTGCCGGTGGACGGGACGACGCCGTGGGCCGAGGTGCTCGAGCGCGGGGCCGCAGCCAGCCTGGACGTCACCCCCGTGCCCTTCGACCACCCGTTGTGGGTGCTGTTCTCCTCGGGGACCACCGGAACGCCCAAGGGCATCGTGCACGGCCATGGCGGGGTGTTGGTCGAGCACCTGAAGTACCTGAGCTTGCAGCTCGACCTCACCCCTGCCGATCGCTTTCTGTGGCAGTCCAGCACCAGCTGGATGATGTGGAACCTGTTGGTGTCGGGACTGCTCGTCGGGTCCACCATCGTGCTGTACGACGGCAGCCCCACCTTCGGTCGCACCGACTACCTCTGGCAGGTGGTCGCCGAGCAGAGGGTGACCGTCGTCGGCGCCGGCGCCGGATATTGGCTGGCCTGCGCCAAGGAGGACCTCCACCCGGGTCGCGATCACGACCTCGGTGCGCTGCGCGCTGTCGGCTCGACCGGATCGCCGTTGCCCGCCAGCGGTTTTCGCTGGGTGCAGGAGGGTCTGGGACGGCCGGTCCCCGTCGTCTCCATGAGCGGCGGCACCGACGTCGTCACCGCGTTCATCGGCGGCACGCCGCTGGTGCCGATCCGCGCCGGCGAGCTCAACGCGATCTGCCTGGGTGTCGCGGCCGAGGCCTGGGGTGACGGCGGGCGGCCGGTGGTCGGCAGCGCAGGGGAACTGGTGGTGACCAAGCCCATGCCGTCCATGCCGGTGTCCTTCTGGAACGACTCCGACGGCGAGAAGTACCGGTCGGCGTACTTCGACAAGTACCCCGGCGTCTGGTGTCACGGTGACTGGATCACCGTCACCGACCGCGATTCGGTCGTCGTGCACGGCCGGTCGGACGCCACTCTGAACCGCGGTGGCGTCCGCATGGGCAGTGCCGAGATCTACAACGCGGTCGAGAGCATGACGGAGATCAAGGACTGCCTGGTGGTCGGCGTCGAACTCGACGACGGTGGGTACTGGATGCCGCTGTTCGTCGCGTGCGCCGACGGTGTGGAGTTCGACGACGACCTGCGGTCCCGCATCGTCGACGCGGTCCGCTCGGGCGCCTCGCCGCGGCACGTCCCGGATGACGTGATCGCCGTCCCCGGTATCCCGCGCACCATGACCGGCAAGCGGCTCGAGATACCGATCAAGCGAATCCTGTTGGGTGCGAAGGCATCCGATGTCCTCACCCCCAGTGCGGTGGATCGCCCCGACTTGCTCGCCGAGTTCGAGGGTCACGCGCGAACGTGACCACCCAGGCCGACGACCCACGCCGTGGCGCGCCGGCGCCGAGCCGCTTCGGCCGTGACCCCACGGCGGCCCGGGGTGGCGAGAACACCGCCGCGGCGCTGCTGCTGGCCTTCACCGTTCTGGCCGTGGTCTGGGCCAATTCGCCCTGGGCGGAGAGCTATTCGGCGTTCTGGAGCACCGAGGTCGGGGTGCGGTTCGGTGACCTGCACGCCGAGTTGAGTCTCAAGCACCTCGTCAACGACGGCCTGATGACGTTCTTCTTCTTCATCGTCGGACTGGAGGTGAAGAGCCAGTTCACCATCGGCGAGTTGACCGACCGGGCTCGGGCCGCGGTGCCCGTCGTCGCCGCAATCGCCGGCCTGGTGGTGCCCGCCGTCGTCTTCCTGGCGTTCAATCCCTCCGGGGACGACGCGCGGGCCTGGGGAGTCGTGATCTCCACCGACACCGCCTTTCTGGTCGGTGCGCTGGCGATCATCGGACCGCAGTGCCCCGCCCGGCTGCGCACGTTCCTGCTGACCCTCGCAGTCGTCGACGACGTCGGCGCGCTGCTGGCGATCGCGGTGTTCTACTCCGACCACGTGAGCCTCGTGCCGCTGCTGATCGCGGCGGCGCTCGTCGCCGCCATCGCGGCGGTGCGTCTGTTGCCCGCCGGCCAGGGCCCCGCCTACGCGGTGCTCTCGGTCGCGCTGTGGGTGGCGCTGTCCGCCGGAGGTGTGCACTCGACGCTCGCGGGAGTCGTGGTGGCCCTGTTGATTCCGGTCTTCACCCCNCAACGGCAACGGGTCGAGGAGGCGGTCGAGGTCATTCGNGCATTCCGGCAGTCGCCGAACTCGGAGTACGCGCGCGCGGCGACCCGCAGCCTGCGGGACTCGATCTCCATCAACGAACGGCTGCAGACCGGCTTCGGCTCCTACGTGTCGTTCTTCGTACTGCCGACGTTCGCACTGGCCAACGCCGGCGTCCACCTCGACGGCGAGACGATGGCGGCCGCGGTGGCATCCCCGCTGACCTGGGGCGTGGTCGCCGGTCTGGTGGTCGGCAAGTTCGTCGGCATCACCGCGGCGACCGCGCTGGTGCGGGCGACCGGACTGGGCGTGCTGGCACCCGGTTTGACGCTGCGGCGCGTGGCGGGCGGGGCGGCGCTGTCCGGCATCGGCTTCACCATCTCGCTGTTCATCGTGGACCTGGCGATCGACGACCCGGCCAAGCAGGATCAGGCCCGCGTCGGCGTGCTCGCCGCCTCGGTGCTGGCGCTGGTGTTCGGGTGGATCACCTTCCGGGTCACCGACTGGTTGAGTCCGCCGATCTCGGTGGGCATGACACTGATCCGCGAGGTCGACCCCGACCGTGACCACATGCGCGGAAATCCCAACGCCCCGTTGACGTTGGTCGAGTACGGCGACTTCGAGTGTCCGTTCTGCAGCCGTGCGACCGGCGCCATCGACGAGGTGCGCGAGTACTTCGGCCCCGACCGGTTGCGCTACGTGTGGCGCCACCTTCCGCAGGAACGCGTGCACCCGCACGCCCTGGACGCGGCCCGCGCGAGCGAGGCCGCCGCCCTGCAGGGCAGGTTCTTCGAGATGGCGGTCCGGATGTTCGAGTTCCAGGACTATCTGGAGTGGGAGCACATCTACCGCTACGCCGACGGGGTCGGGGTCGACGTCGCNAGGTTCGACGAGGACCTGCACTCGCCCCGCGTTCTGCATCGGGTGCAGGACGACGCCCAGGACGCCGAGTTGATGGATCTGGGGTCGACGCCGACCTTCTTCGTCAACGGCCGCCGTCACCAGGGGCCCTGGGACGCGGCCAGTCTCATTCGCGCGTTGGAGGCGCCCGACCAACCCGATGGTTGACCGCTTACCATCGAGGCGTGACCGACACTTCCCGCGCCCGCATCGACTTTCCCGCCACGATNGGNGTNTGGTGGTCCAGTGACACGTGGCCGATGGGCCAGGCACAGGACGTCGCCCGCGAGATCGAATCCCTGGGCTACGGCTCGTTGTTCATTCCGGAGGTCACCGGCAAGGAGTGCCTGACCCAGTCGGCGGCGTTCCTCTCGGCCACCGAACGCTTGGTCGTCGGCACCGGCATCGCCAACATTCACGCCCGCGCCGCCTCGGCAGCGGAGTCCGGCGCGCGCACCCTCACCGCGCTGCACCCCGGCCGGTTCGTCCTCGGCCTCGGCGTCAGCCACGCCCCGCTCGTCGAGCATGGTTTCGGCGGTACCTACGCCAAGCCCCTGGCCACGATGCGCAGCTACCTGGACAAGATGGCCGCCGTGCCGGAGCAGATCGAGCCGGGCTCGGGCCGGCCGGTCCGCCTGCTCGCCGCTCTCGGCCCGAAGATGATCGAACTGTCCGGCACGGATGCCGACGGCGCGCACCCGTATCTGGTGATGCCCGAGCAGTCCCGCAAGACCCGCGAGATCCTCGGGCCCGACAAGTGGATCGTCTCCGAGCAGGCCGTCGTCGTGGGCGGTGACGACGCCGAGCAGTTGCGCGCCGCGCACGGGCACCTCAACGTCTACAGCGGCCTGCCGAACTACCGGAACTCGTGGCTGCGGCAGGGCTTCGACGAGTCCGATCTGGTGCGCGGCGGATCCGACCGGCTGGCCCGTGGGCTCGTCGGGATGGGCTCGGTCGACGACGCGGCAGCCACGCTGCGCGCCCACCTCGACGCGGGGGCCGACCACGTCGTGGTGCAGGTGCTCGGAGAGGACCCGACGGCCGATCCGCGGCCCGCGCTGCGGACGCTCGCGTCCGCGCTGGGACTCGGTTAGGGCTGTTCGGGCGCGGGGGCCGGGTCGACGATCCCGCCGGCCCGCTTGGCCGCCTTGCGGCGCTTGTACCACTCGTAGACGATCGGGGCGAGCGAGGCCAGCACGATCACGATGAAGATCGGCTCGAGCAGCTTCTGGATGATCTCGAACTGCCCGAGCCAGTAGCCCAGCAGCGTCAGCCCGACACCCCACACGACGGCGCCGATGACGTTGAACAGCGTGAAGACGCCGTAGTTCATCTTCGCCGCGCCCGCGGTGATCGGCACCAGGGTGCGCACGATCGGCACGAACCGGCCCAGCACGATGGCGAACGGGCCCCGCGCCTCGAAGAACGCGTGCGCCTCGTCGAGGTACTTCTGCTTGAGCACGCGGTTGGTCGGCTTGAACATCGACGTGCCGATGCTGCGGCCAATCCAGTACCCGACCTGGCTGCCCGCCACCGCGGCGATCGGGATGAACAGCAGCAGCTGCCAGAGGTGGAAATTGGTCTGCACGCTCTCGGCCTGGGCCGCGGTGCCCGCGGCGAGCATGCCCGCCACGAACAGCAGGGAGTCGCCGGGCAAGACGGGGAACAGGACGCCGGACTCGATGAAGACGACGACCAGCAGGCCGACGAGGGCCCATGTGCCGAAGTACCCGAGAAGCGTCAGCGGATCCAGGAAGTCCGGCAGCAGCGCCAGGGTCGTGGTCGTCATGGCAGCCGAGGATACCGGCGGCGGCTGATGTCGCCGACATCCTCACTTCCCCGTCGCCTTCTCATTAACCTCGTGTCATGCCCACACACAAAGCCGTGCACGTCGCCGAACCCGGCGCAGATCTCACCCTCGTCGACGTCGACACCACCTCACCGCCGCGCGACCACGTGCGGATCGCCGTCGCCGCGGCCGGGGTCTGCGGCACCGACCATGCCTTCGTCAACGGCGGATTTCCCGGCCTGAACTGGCCCATCACCCCGGGTCACGAGATCGCGGGCACCATTGCCGAACTCGGCGACGGCGTCGAGGGCTTCGCCGTCGGCGACCGCGTGGAGGTCGGTTGGTTCGGCGGCAACTGCAACCGCTGCATCCCGTGCCGCAAGGGGCAGTTCATGCAGTGCGAGAGCCTGCAGGTGCCCGGCCTGCAGTACCCGGGCGGCTACGCGGAGTCGGTCACCGTGCCGGCGACGGCCCTGGCCCGCATCCCGGAGGGATTGACCTTCGTCGAGGCGGCGCCGCTGGGCTGTGCGGGCGTGACGGTGTTCAACGGATTGCGCAGCACGAAGGCCAAGGCCGGTGACCTCGTGGCCGTCCTCGGGGTCGGCGGACTCGGCCACCTGGGAGTGCAGTTCGCCCGGGCGATGGGCTTCGAGACGGTGGCGATCGCCCGCGGCGCGGGCAAGGCGGCCGACGCCAAGGAGCTGGGCGCGCACCACTACGTCGACTCGACCGCCGAGGACGTCTCCGAAGCGCTGAAGAAGCTCGGCGGCGCCGCGGTCGTGCTCGCGACGGCCGCGAACTCCGAGGCGATGGCGGCGACGGTCGGCGGCCTCGGCCCGCAGGGCGAGCTCGTCATCATCGGCGTCACGCCCGAGAACCTGCCGATCAGCCCGCTGGACCTCATCAACGCCGGCCTGTCCGTGACCGGGCACCCCTCGGGCACCTCCCGCGACGTCGAGGAGACCATGCACTTCGCCCTCCAGTCGGGGGTCCGCGCCATGATCGAGGAGCGCCCGCTGGCCNANGCNGCGGAGGCNTACGCCGCCATGGACAGCGGCAAGGCGCGCTACCGGATGGTGCTCACCGTCTGAGGTCGGCGCGCGGGCCGCTGGCGCACGTTCAGTGGCCACCAGAACCAGCGGCCCATCAGCGCGGCGATCGACGGTGTCAGGAACGACCGGATCACCAGGGTGTCGACCAGCAAGCCGAGCCCGATGGTGGTGCCCACCTGGGCCATCACCTTCAGGTCGCTGATCGCGAAGGACATCATCGTGAACGCGAACACCAGCCCGGCCGAGGTGACGACGCTGCCGCTGCCGGCGATCGCCCGGATGATGCCCGTGTTCAGCCCGGCGTCACGTTCCTCCTTGAATCTGGACACCAGCAGCAGGTTGTAGTCGGAGCCCACCGCCAACAGGATGATGACCGACATCGCGAGCACCAGCCAGTGCAGTTCGAGGCCGATGACGTGCTGCCACAACAGAACCGACAGCCCAAACGACGCCGCGAGCGACAACACCACCGTCCCGACGATCACGAGCGCGGCGACCGCCGCCCTGGTGATGATCAACATGATGATGAAGATCAGGCAGATCGCCGAGACCGCGGCGATGATCAGGTCGTAATTGGACCCGTCGCGCATGTCCTTGTAGGTGGCCGCGGTGCCGCCCAGGTAGATCTTCGAGGTCTCCAGCGGCGTGCCCTTGATGGCCTCGAATGCGGCGTTCTTGATGGCGTCGATGTGCGAGATGCCCTCCGGCGTGGCCGGGTCACCCTGGTGGGAGATGATGAACCGCACGGCTTTTCCGTCGGGTGAGACGAACTGCTTGAGGCCCCGCTTGAAGTCGGGATTGTCGAACACCTCGGGCGGCAGGTAGAAGGTGTCGTCGATCTTCGAGTCGTCGAACGCCTTGCCGATGGCACTGGGGTCGGACTGCTGCCGGTCCTGCAGGCGCTGCTGATCCTCCTGGGTGGCGTAGTTGGTCATGATCTGGTCGCGATTGCGCTCCTGGCTGGCGATCTGTGGCGGGATCAGCGCGATGAGCTTGGGCTGCAACGCATTCAGCTTGTCCAGGCTGGCGGTGGTCTGCCCGAGGAGGTCGGTCAGTTGGTCGATGCCGTCGAGCGCGTCGAAGATGGACCGCAGCGTGTAGCAGACGGGNATGTCGTAGCAGTGCGGTTCCCAGTAGAAGTAGCTGCGCAGCGGCCGGAAGAAGTCGTCGAAGTTGGCGATCTTGTCGCGCAGGTCCTGGGTGACCGCCACCGTCTGCTTGAGGTCGTCGGTCTGCTCCTGTTGGGCTGCCGCACTTTGCTTCTGCAGGGACAGCTGTTGGCGCAGGACGTCGATCTGGGCGTTGATGTCGGCGGCNTGGGTGAGCAGATCGGCCGTGCGCTGTTCGGCGTAGGACTGACCCAACTTCTGACTCACCCCCTGCTGGCCGACGATGAAGGGGATGGAGCTGCCTTCGATCGGCGTGCCCAGCGGCCGGGTGATGGTCTGCACTCGGGCGATGCCCGGCTGGTGGAAGACGCTCTTGGCCACCCGGTCGACGACGAGCATGTCGGTGGAGTTCCGCAGATCGTGGTCGGCGACCAGCATCAGCACCTCGGGATTCAGCCGCGCCTGCGGAAAGTGCTTGGCCGCAACGCCGTAACCGATGTTGGCCTCGACGTCGGCCGGGAGGTACTTCTTGTCGTCGTAACTGGTCTTGTAGGACGGCAGGGCCAGCAGGCCGACCAGGGTGATCGCCGTCGACGCCACCAGGATGGGTCCTGGCCAGCGCACGACGGCCGTGCCGATCCGCCGCCACCCGCGGGTCTTGGTCTTGCGCTTGGGATCCAGCANACCGAAGCGCGAGGCCACGGTCATCAGCGCCGGTGCCAGNGTCAGTGCCGACATGGTGACGACGAACATGCCGATGGCGAGCGGGATTCCGAGGGTCTGGAAGTAGGGCAGNCGGGTGAAGTGCAGGCACAGCGTGGCNCCGGCGATCGTCAGACCGGANCCCATGATGACGTGGGCGGTGCCGTGGTACATCACGTAGAACGCGTCTTCCCGGCTGTCGCCGAGGTTGCGCGCTTCGTGATAGCGACCGACGAGGAATATCGCGTAGTCGGTGGCGGCGGCAATCGCCAACAGCGTCAACAGATTCACCGCNAACGTGGACAGCTCGATGACGTGGTGATAACCCAGGAACGCCACGACGCCGCGCGCCACGGCCAGTTCCAGNACCACCGTCAGCAGCACGATGAGCACGGTGACGATCGAGCGGTAGACCAGCAGCAGCATGGTCACGATCACCACGAAGGTCAGCGCCGTCACCAACTGCAGACTCTTGTCACCGGCATGCTGCTGATCGGAGTTCAGCGGTCCCGCACCGGTGACGTAGACCTTCAACCCCGATGGTGGTGGGTGCGCGGCGACGATGTCCCGCACCGCTTGCACNGAGTCGTTGGCCAGNGTCTCACCCTGGTTGCCGGCGATGTACAACTGCACGTACGCCGAGAGGTTGTCCGCACTCTGCGAGCCCGAGGACGTCAACGGATCGCCCCACAGGTCCTGGATGTGCTGGATGTGGGTCGTGTCCTTCTCGAGATCCTTGATCAGGCCGTCGTAGTACTGATGAGCCTGTGCCCCAAGGGGTTTGTCGCTCTCCAAGACGATCATGGCCGAGCTGTTGGAGTCGTACTCGCCGAACAGCTTGCCCACCAGCTGGGTGGCTTGCAGCGACGGCGCGTCGTTCGGCGTCAGCGAGGTGGAGTTGGCCGCGCCGACGGCCTCCAGCTGTGGCACCACCACGTTGACCAGTGCCGTCACCGCCAACCAGCCCAACAGGACCGGCACGCAGAACAGTCGCAGGAAACGAGGGATCCGGGCACGGTGGACGGGCTGCTGGACCGTCTGCTGGTCGCTCATGCGGACTTCACCAGGCAGGACACCTGCGCGTTGACGCCGGTGGAGGACTGCTCGTCTCTGACCTCGTCGTCGACGCTGACGCGGCAACCGATCTGATCGCCGTCACTCTGGGCGATGATGGTCGCGCTGGCCGACGGCTTGGTGGTCCGCAGGGTGATCGACCAGGGCAGGCGGGCGTCGTCGACGCGCTGGGGAGTCGCGTCGAGATCGAGGTAGTTGATGGTCGCCACGGCGCCTTCCGTTCCGGTGATTTGGTAGGTCACGACCTTGGGGTTGAACGGCTCTGCGTCCTGGGCCAGGCCGGCGCCCGGGCGGGTGATCTCGTTGTCCGAGCCGAAGAACCCGTGCATTCGGTAGACCACGACACCGCCCAGCGCCACGACGACGGCGATGAGCAGCGGTATCCACGCGCGTTTGACGATCCCGACCACGCAAAGCCCCTTCGTCGCTCCGGCGCGCAGACCACCAAGTGGTTAGCGCGTCAAAACAATAGGGCGTGTGCTGAAGTTGAGCAAGCCGAGCGGCTAACTTGAGTTCCTGCGACCGTTTCATACGGGTTGACCCCCGTCGCGGACGTACACTTCGCCCATCCGCGACACGAGGCTCGGAGGTTCGGGGCGGTCACGATCACGGAGGCGAGGCAGTGGCAAAACCCGTTGCACCTCGAGGGCTGGCCCGCGAGCGGGTGCTCGACGCCGCGGTGACCCTCTTCGCCGAACACGGCGTGCACGGCACGTCGCTGCAGATGATCGCCGACCGGGTAGGGGTCAGCAAGGCCGCGGTCTACTACCAATTCCAGTCCAAGGAGGACATTGCGCTGGAGGTGATCCGGCCGTCCATCGAGGACATCGCCCGGGTCATCAGGATCGCCGACGCGCTGCCCGACGCGCGTCAGCGGCGAGCCGTGGCCGTCAGCGGGCTCGTCGAGATGGTGGTGCGGCACCGCAAGCTGGCGGTGGTGTTCTACGGCGATCCGGCCATCGACGCGCTGGTGTTGAGCGACCCCGGGTTCAACGCGGTGACGGGCCGGCTACGCGAACTGATGGAGGGCCCCGACCGCGACGCCGTCGACCGGATTGCCTTCTCGGTGTTCTGTTCCGGGGTCGGCCGGGCCGCCGCGGACCCGGAGCTGGCCGACATCGACGACGAGGACCTGCGTGGCGCATTGCTCGAACTCTCGGGACGGATCATGACGCCCGTCGAGGAGCCGTCTCAACCCTGAGGTGCCGCGACGTCGTGGTAGTTGAGATACTCCTCTGCGAACCCGGACGAATGCCGAGAGGAAACTGACATGCCCATCGCGACTCCCGAGGTCTACGCCGAGATGCTGGACCGTGCCAAGGAGCACTCCTTCGCATTCCCGGCCATCAACTGCGTCGGTTCGGAGTCGGTGAATGCCGCAATCAAGGGCTTCGCGGACGCCGGCAGTGACGGAATCATCCAATTCTCCACCGGCGGTGCGGAATTCGCGTCTGGCCTGGGTGTCAAGGAGATGGTGACCGGCGCCGTGGCGCTCGCCGAGTTCGCCCACGTCGTCGCCGCTAAGTACGACGTCACCGTCGCCCTGCACACCGACCATTGCCCCAAGGACAAGCTCGACACCTATGTCCGGCCGCTGCTGGCGATCTCCGCCGAGCGCGTCGCCAAGGGACAGAACCCGCTGTTCCAGAGTCACATGTGGGACGGTTCCGCGGTCCCCATCGACGAGAACCTCGACATCGGCAAGGAACTGCTGAAGCTCGCCGCCGAGGCCAAGATCATCCTCGAGGTGGAGATCGGCGTCGTCGGCGGCGAGGAGGACGGCGTCGAGGCCGAGATCAACGACAAGCTCTACACCTCCGCCGAGGACTTCCAGAAGACCATCGACGCCCTGGGCGCCGGCGAGCATGGCCGGTACCTACTGGCCGCCACCTTCGGCAACGTGCACGGCGTGTACAAGCCGGGCAACGTGAAGCTGCGCCCCGAGGTGCTCGCCGAGGGGCAGCGCGTCGCCGCGGCGAAGCTGGGGCTCGCGGAGGGCTCGAAGCCGTTCGACTTCGTCTTCCACGGCGGGTCGGGGTCGCTGAAGTCGGAGATCGAGGATTCGCTGAAGTACGGCGTGGTGAAGATGAACGTCGACACCGACACCCAGTACGCCTTCACCCGCCCGCTGGCCGGCCACATGTTCGCCAACTACGACGGTGTGCTGAAGATCGACGGCGAGGTCGGCAACAAGAAGGTCTACGACCCCCGCAGCTACCTGAAGAAGGCCGAGGCGTCGATGTCCGAGCGCGTCGTCGAGGCGTGCAACGACCTGCACAGCAGCGGCCGCAGCGTGTCCGCGAGCTAGTTCCGGAGAACTTACTGGGGCGCTTGGCAGATCTTCCACTGCTCGTCGCGGAGCTCGAGGTCGAAGCTCCGCGTCGAGCGGGTGGACGGGTCGAAGGCCATGAACGACGTCACGTTGGCCTCGGCATGCGAATCGTGCACGACGACCTGGTCGATGCTCGCGACGATCGGATACTGCCTCGCCGCGGCGACCCGTGAATGAATGTCCTTCCACTGGTCGTCGTCGTAGCGGACGAGGCTGTCCGCGGTCTCGCCGCAGGTGATGTTGCGCAGCGTCGACAGGTCGCCCTTCTGGATGGCGGTGTCGAAGCTCTGGATCGTGGAGCGCACCATGTCCTCCTGCGACGCCGCGGCCGAATCGTCGCGGGACATCAGCACGGTGCCGAGGATGGCGACGGCGGCCAGCGCGGCGATGACGAGCACCAACGCGATCACCCAACCCCAACTGCGTCGACTGCGCGGCGGCTTGGGTTGGTCTCCCCGGCCGGGAATCACCTGCGGCGCAGCCACTCCCGCCTGGGGGATCGGCGCGGTGAAGGCGCCAGCCTCTGCGGCGTCGGACTGGCCGTGGGGCATGGCGAAGATCTCGGTGGCCGGCTCGGGCGCGGTCTGGATGATCTGGGTCTTGCCCGCGTCCATCCCCGACGGTGCGGTGAACCGGCGCTCGGGCGCGTCCGCGTCGACGGCCCCGGCCAACGCGGTCGGATCGATGACCTCGGTCTCGGGCGACGAGCCGTCGTCCGCGCCTGTTTCGTCGTTCTGGTCCGTCCCCGATGGGTTCGACATGCGCGCTCCAGTCCTCCCTCGTGACTACGTCGATCTTATCCACCCCGCGCCTGGACGAAGCCTGACGGCGTCGGCGTGTGATCCGCACGGCACAATAAGCGCATGACTCACATGGGCGATCTGCTGGGGCCTGACCCGGTCCGGCTTCCAGGCGACACCGAAGCCGAGGCGGAACTCGCCGCCGGCGAGAATCCGGCCATCGTCGCCGCCGCCCATCCGTCGGCCTCGGTGGCCTGGGCGGCGCTGGCCGAAGACGCCCTCGCCGACGACAAGGCGGTCACCGCCTACGCCTACGCGCGCACCGGTTACCACCGCGGTCTCGACCAACTCCGCCGCAACGGCTGGAAGGGCTTCGGTCCGGTGCCGTACTCGCACGAACCCAATCGTGGTTTCCTGCGCTGCGTGGCCGCACTGGCCCACGCCGCCGACGCGATCGGCGAGACCGACGAGTTCCAGCGGTGCCTCGACCTGCTCGACGATTGCGACCGGACGGCCCGCGGCGAACTCGGCCTCGCCTAACTCCGCAGCGCCGCGGCCAGGGCGGCGACGTCCGCGGCCACGAAGTCGGGGGCGTCGGTGACCGTGGGTGGGGTGCTACCGGTACGCAGCGCGGCCGCCAGTGCGCGCAACTGCTGGGCGAGGGCCGCTGC
>Ga0055540_1001342_pt1 | contig 14830 bp, 14 predicted proteins | sample AraplaCvi_mMS_r2_2_FD_55040 | JGI IMG/M metagenome (GOLD analysis project Ga0055540, IMG submission 55040) | Arabidopsis root microbial communities from North Carolina, USA - plate scrape MF_Cvi_mMS_r2 | ecosystem: Host-associated > Plants > Roots > Endosphere | place: USA: North Carolina
TCGACGTTCTCGGTGAGGTCGCGGCTGGTCATGCCCTTGTGCACGTGCTCGTGCCCGGCGAGGGCGTTGAACTCCTCGATGCGCGCCTTGACGTCGTGGCGCGTGATGCGCTCGCGCTCGGTGATCGAGGCCAGGTCGACCTGCTCCACGACCCGCTCGTAGTCCTCGACGACACCGTCGGGCACCGAGACGCCCAGCTCAGCCTGCGCGCGGAGGACGGCGATCCACAGCCGCCGCTCCGCGACGATCTTGGCCTCCGGCGACCAGATGGCCACCATCTCGGCGCTGGCGTACCGATTGGCCAGGACATTCGGAATCGTCACGGATACACAGCTTACGACCCGGCTGAGGCAAGCTAGACCGATGTACTTCGTCGGCGTGGACCTCGCGTGGGGTGAGCGCAAGCCCTCGGGTGTCGCGGTCGTCGACGACGGCGGCCGCTTGGTCTACGTCGGGGTGGCGCAGGATGACGCCAGCATCCGGGCGGCGATTGGGCCCTACGTGCAGGACGACTGCCTGGTGGCCTTCGACGCCCCGCTGGTGGTGAACAACCCCACCGGTCAGCGGCCCAGCGAGTCGGCGCTCAACCGGGACTTCGCGAAGTTCGAGGCCGGTGCCCACCCCACCAACACCGCCAAGCCCGAGTTCGCAGGCACCCCGCGCGCGGCGCGCCTGGCCGAAGCCCTCGATCTCGACATCGACCCGAACTCCGCGTCACCGCGGCGGGCCATCGAGGTCTATCCGCATCCGGCGACCGTGGCGCTGTTCCGGCTGGGCCGCACGCTGAAGTACAAGGCCAANCCCGGCCGCAGCGTCGCGCAGCTGCGGTCGGANTTGCTGCGGCTGCTNGANCTGATCGAGACGCTCGCCCACGCCACGCCACCCCTGCGGGTGACCGACGACGACGGCTGGATCGCCCTTCGCCAGCTGGTGGAGACCGCCGAGCGCAAGAGCGAGCTGCGGCGCGCGGAGGACCCCGCCGACGCCGTGGTGTGTGCCTACGTCGCACTGTTCGCCACCCGTCGACCCCAGGACGTGACGGTCTACGGTGACGCCGAGACCGGCGCNACCATCACTCCGACCCTGCCGCCCGACCTGGCCCCGGCACCGCGGGANGCGACGCCGGGCGCGGTGCGCGACGCCATCACCGAGTTCGCCGCCCGCNGGCCNGCGCTGATCGGGGCGACCGACCGCTACCTCCACCTGGTGACGACGTTGCTCGACGACGCCGGCATCAACTACCTCGACGTCACCGCCCGCACCAAGTCCGTCGCGTCGTTCGCGGAGAAGGCCGACCGCAGCGTCGACGGTCGTCGCCTCTACACCGACCCGCTCTCCGAGCTCACCGACCAGATCGGTCTGCGGGTCATCACGTTCCTGCGCGANGACGTGACCACCGTCGCCAATCTGCTGTCCGAGGAGATGCAACTCCTCGACGACCGCGACATGGGGCAGGAGACCGCCCGCGAGGGCCGCTGGGGCTACGCCAGCCGGCACCTCTTGGTCGCCGTCGAGGGTGAGCAGCAGCCCGCGTCGATCCAGGTGCGGACGGTCTTGCAGCATGCGTGGGCGGAGTTCGAACACGACATCCGCTACAAGGGCTCCATTCCCGAGGAGGACGCCCCCGACCTGGATCGTCGGTTCACCCTCGCGGCAGGTCTTCTCGAGCTGGCCGATCGCGAGTTCTCCGCCATCCGGGAGCGCCTGAAGAGCTCGCCCCCCGCGGCGCGCTCCGAACAGTCCGACGACCCCCGAATCGGCACCCCGGTGCTGGCCACCTACCTGGGCAACCGGTTCCCCGACGCCGGCTGGTCCCGCACCGAGCACTACGCGTGGATCTCCGGACTGCTCCTGGAGTTGGGCATCGATTCACTCGACGAGCTCGACGAACTGCTCAGCGGCCTGGACACCGACGCGGTCAACGAGAAGATGGACTACCGCTACCCGGCCGGCGCGGTGCGCCGCCTCGACGACGCGTTGCTGGCCCGCTACGGCGAGCGCTACGTCGGTCTGACGGGCAACTCCCACCGCGTCGCCCAGCTTCAGGCTCGGTTGGAAAAGCTCACTGCGGAGGCGTGATTCACGGCTTGCGGGCCACCATCACCTCCACCGGATGCGGCACCACACCCGGGTGGCCGGGCAGGGAGACGTCGAGGAGGTAGTCGAGTAGTCGTGCCCGCGCCGGGGCCGTGAGCGCGCGCGACCGCGCCCCGATCAGGAAGTCGAGCACGTCCTCCCCGCGGTTCAACGGATCACTCAACGCGTCGCGAAGGTCGAGATGCCCGACGATCGTCTCGACCTCGACGGACAGTCCCCGCCGGCGCAGGTCCGCCTCGACGTCCTCGGCGAACCACGGCGTCCGCCCGTCCCACGGGCACAGCATCTCCGTCAGCACGCACAGCGGCTCCAACGGTGCGACGGCCGCCAGCAGGAGCCCACCCGGCCTCAGCATGCGCAGACCGTGGTCGAGGGCCGACGACAGGCTCGCCACGTAGTACAGCGAATGCACGAAGTGCACCAGATCGGCGGGATGGCCCGCGTCGTGGTCGGCGAACCCCCCGATCACCACCGTCGGAACCAGACCCGGCGCGTCGAGGGCGTTCATGCGGGCGGCGAACCCCGCGGCCGACGGGGGATGAGGCTCCACCCCGGTGTAGCGCACCCGCCGTCCACCAGTCGCGAGCGCGGCCGCCAGTGGTCCGTCCACGCTGCCGTCGCCGACGCCGACACCCACGACCCGCACCGGGTCGCAGTCGCCCAGCAGCGGCGGCAGCTCGGCGACCAGCCAATCCCNNAGACGGCGACGTTGATCGCTCGCTGCCTCGTACCGGGCGTGCGTGAGCGCGTACCGCTCGTTGGTCAGCGCCGGCAGGGGCGAGTGTTCTCGCACGCTCTCCCGCAAGCCGACGAGGGGCGCGGGCACATCGATCAGTGTCATCTGCCGCCAGTGTCCCCGCGGAACGGACCGAAACGACGGAAAGGTCGAGGCCGACATCGTTGCGTAAGAATCGGTTACCGGGATCCGTGATTGGCTTGTGAGATGACCGCTCCCGACACCGCCCAGCGCAGCCTCGACCATTGGAGTGAGGCCGGACGTGCGGAGATGGAGGCGTTCTACGCACTAGCCACGGAGGACTACCGGCAGCTCGTCGCCGCGCGGGACTGGAGCGCCGACCTCGCCGGGCACGCCGTCGACGGCCGGGTGCGCCTGCTCGACGTCGCCTGCGGCAGTGGCAAGTTCCCGACCGCCCTGCTGGCTGGCGGCCTCGCCGCCGACCCGGTGATCGAGGTCGACCTACTGGACCCGTCGGCGTTCAGCATCGCCGAGGCCAAGGCGACGCTCGCGCCGCCGTTCGTGGCGGCGGGTGAACACGAGCTGCTGCTCCAGGACTTCTCCGGGTCGGGCTATGACGTGGCGTGGGCCACCCATGCGCTGTACGCCCTGCCGCCGGCGGAACTGGCGGCGGGCGTGGCGAAGATGGTTGCGTGCCTTCGTCCCGGCGGCTTCGGGGCGNTCGCGCAGGCGTCGTCGCGGTCGCACTATCTGACCTTCTACGACGCCTACCGGGAGTCNTTCGCNCCCGACGCCACGCCCTACACCGACGCCGAGGGGGTCGCGGCCGCCCTTCGCGCGGCNGGAGCACCGGTCGAGGTTCAGNCACTGAGCTATCGCACCGGGACCTCCGACCGGACCGTCGCCGAGGGCTTCCTGCAGCGCTGCGCCTTCGACGACACCGTGACCCTCGNCCAGATGGAGGCCAGTGACGCGCTCGGCCGNTACCTNGCCGACTGTCGGGGGCCCGACGGCTCCTACGAGTTCCAGCACGAGGCCCACCTGATCACTTGGAAGCAGCCATGATTCGCAACCCGCACCTGTCCGAGGCCACTGCCTCCGGCACCGCGTCCGACGTCGCCGTCGAATGGGATCGCGGCAACGACCAGTGGTGGGACTGGTACATGTCGCTGGCGGACGGCCCCGCCCCCGATGGCCCACTCGTCGATCTGCCCGCCCACGATTCCGGCCCGCTGCCGACCGACGACGAGGTCGTCGCCGAACTGGCCGAGCCCTACCCGATCACCGACGCGCACGTCGAGCGGTTCCGTACCGAGGCGTTCGTCAAGCTGCCCGCCGTGCTCACCCCCGGGACGGTGGAGCGGCTGCGAATCAGGTTGCGCGCCATGCTCGACGAGGCCGTGGACCCCGACGTGGGCTTCCAGAGTCGCGAGATGATGTGGCTTGACGACGAATTGGTGCGCACCGCGGTGCTGTCACCGCGCCTCGGCGGCATCAGCGCCGCGCTGCTCGGCGTCGACGGGGTCCGGCTCTACCACGACAACGCGCTGTCGAAGGAGCCCGGCGCGGGGCGCACGCCGTGGCACTACGACGCACACCACTTCCCGCTCGACTCGCCGAAGGTGCTCACGGCGTGGATTCCGTTGCAGCCCACTCCGCGCGAGATGGGCCCGTTGGCGTTCGCCCGCGGTGCCGACGTCGGCGAACTGGTCGAGGGCGTCGAATTCGACAAGCACGGCACGTCGTATGACCGCGGCGTGTCGGAAGTCCTTCGCGCCCAAGGTGTTCAAATCGAGGACGGCCCGTTCGCGGCGGGTGAGGTCAGCTTCCACGGGGCCAACTGCTTCCACACCGCCGGCGCCAACCGTACGACCACGGCGCGCATGGTGCTCGCCAACACCTATTTCGCCGACGGCGTCCGCGTGGTGCCTTGCCCGACGATGGTGAGCGGCGACTGGCGCAAGTTCATCCCCGGCGCCGAGCCGGGCGAGGTGGTGGCCAGCCCGCGCAACCCGCTGCTGGCGCGCCCCGTCTAGGGTTCGGCGTCGAGCTTCTCGACGTCGGTGATGCCGGGGCCGCGAATGCCCAGCGCCCGGTTGATCGCCAGCGTGATGCCGAACAGCACGATGCCGAGCGCGACCAGCGCCAGCGCGAGGACGTACTGCGGCAGCGGCCGGCCCGACAACGGCAGCACCAGATAGGCCGAGGCGACGAAGCCCACCCAGGGCAGCCAGGTCGGCGTCCGGAAGTGGTCGCCGTTGCCTCCCCCGTCGCTTCGCTCGCCCTGTTTGCCTTGGACGTCCTTTCGCAGCACCAACACCGCGATGTTGACCACCGCGAATACCGCCAGCAGCAGTAAGGACGTCGTGCCACCGAGCGTCGAGATCGCCTCGTCGTTGGCGAACGCCGTGACGTAGAGGATCAGCGCGAAGGCGATGGCGGTGGTGAACACGATCGCCACCCACGGCGTGCGACGGGAGGCATGAACGGTGCCCAGCACCGGTGGCAGCACATGCTGCTTGGCCATCCCGTAGATCAACCGACTGGCCATCAGCATGTTGATCAGCGCGGTGTTGGCGACGGCGAACATGGAGATGAAGGGCAGGATCTTCTCGATCGGCAGGCCGGGCGCCCCGGCCTTGACCACCTCGACCAGTGGCGTCTCGCTGGCCTCCAGCGCACCCACCGGCACGAGTGCCACCGCGACGACGGCGACGACGACGTAGACCACGCCCGCGATGCCGAGTCCGGTCAGCAGCATCTTGGGAAAGATTCGCACCGGATCCTTGGTCTCCTCGGCCATGTTGACCGAATCCTCGAAACCGACCATCGCGAAGAAGGCCAGCGACGTCGCGGTCGTGACGGCGAGGAAGGCGTTCTTGTCCTCGGCGGTGTCGAAGGCGATCACCCGGGAGAAGTCGACGGTGTCACCGCCCTGGGTGAACGCCCAGAACCCGACGAAGATCACCAGCATCAGCCCGGTGATCTCCACGATCGTGAGCACCACGTTGAGCTTGACGCTCTCGCCGACGCCGCGCAGGTTCACCGCGGCGACCATCAGCATGAAGAGCATTGCGACGGCGACGATTCCGGCGGTGCCCCAGTCCAGGCCGAAGCCCTTGAAGAAGTTGGAGGCGAAGAATCGCGACGCCGTGGCGGCCGAGGTGATGCCGGAGCACATCACGATGAACGCCACCAGGAACGTGACGAAGTGGATGCCGAACGCCTTGTGCGCGTAGAGCGCAGCACCGGCGGCCTGTGGATACTTCGTCACCAGTTCCAGATAGCTGAACGCGGTGACCATCGCGATCAGGAACGCCACCAGGAACGGCAGCCACGCCGCACCGCCGACCTCGGCCGCGACGTCACCGGTCAGGGCGTAGACCCCGGTGCCGAGGATGTCTCCGACGATGAACAGCAGCAAGAGGCCGGGACCCATCACGCGTTTCAGTTCCGGCTGGTCCTCCACGGTGGCCTGCGCCATGACGCCTCCCTGATAGTCAGCTGTGAGTCAGGGTCCAACCATTGCAGGAAATGTTCAAGCACGCAGCGCTATCCACCCGTGCGACGTGTCCGTCAGCGTCGAGACCTCGTCGAGGAACCGGGCGAGCACGGCGGGATCCTGCGGCCGTTGCCATCCGAACGTCGTCGGCCGCTGGGCCCGGTCGTGCCAGAAGTGCGGGGAGCGAGAAGGCGGACGGGTCGCCACCAGCCACACCGCAGTGTCGGCGCCGTCGTCTGCGTCGCGCAGGATCGGTCCGGTGAGCCGTTGAAACGTCGGAAGGGCTTCGGCGACACCGGGAGTCCTGGCCCACCCGGGGTGCATGCTCTCGACGCGCACGTCGGTGCTGGGCACCTGGTCTTCGCGCAAGCGCTCATCCGCCAGTCTTCGAGCCCACGCGTCGGCCAGCACCACCTGCATCCGCTTGGTCTTGGCGTAGACCCGGACACCGTCGTACTCCCCACGGGCCGACTCCAGGTCGCCGACGGACAGGGGCGCGCTGTACATCCCACCCGAGGAGACGAAGACGACCGACGCCCCGCCGGCGTTGCGCAGCAGCGGCAACAGTCGTTCGGTCATCGACTGCGGGCCGAGCACGTGGCAGGCGAGTTGCAGTTCGTGGCCCTGCGGCGTCACGTCACGCCGCTTCGGCATCGCGCCGGCGTTGTGCACCAGTCCGTGGACGGCGTCGACGCGTCCTGACAGATCCTCGGTCCAGGCCCGCACGGCGTCCAGATCACCGACGTCGCACACCTCGTCGACGACGACCGCCCCGGGGACGGCACCGCGGATCACCCCGACCGACTGCTTGACCTTGTCCGGGTTGCGGCCGAGCAGGTGCACGGTCGCGCCCAATTCCGCGAACGACCGCGCCATCGCCTCACCGAGCCCGGACGTCGCGCCCGTGACCACGACGCGCTTGCCGGCCATCGAGCGCGCGGCGGGGTCGGCGGGCCACCAGAGCTTGCGCACGCCCGAACCGATCTTCGAGTACCCCAGCAGCACGGATCGGTCGAGGGCGGCGTCGAGCACGTCGGTGACGTTCATGGCACCGAAGGTACTCAGCCGAAGGGCGCCAGCACGTCGATGACGTCGACGAGCGTCGCGCGTGCGGCAGCCCTCGGGCCGTCCCCGACGCCGACGAGGGACGCGACGACCGCGCCGTCGACGGCGCACACCAGCGCGGTCATCAACTCCGAACGCACCGACCGACCCGACCTCTCGACGACCTCGACGACGGCGTCGGTCCGCTGCTTCATGATGCGGCGCTGGACGTCGCGCAGCCGTGGTTGGCGGGCGCACGCGATGTATCGCTCGTAGCGCGAGATCAACTGCTCGGAGACCCGGGTGTCGGGCCCGTCGCCGACCAGGAAGTCGACCAACACGTCGGCGGTCGACTCGGCGCCACGTCGGCGGCGCGGGAGGGCCGCGACCCGGGAGTCGAGGATCTCGGCGTCGCGGATGCCGACGTACTCGACGGCTCGCTCGACGAGGTCGTCGAGCGAGGAGAAGTAGTACGTCGTGGAGGCCAACGGCAGACCGGCTCGACGCGCCACGGCGCGATGCCGGACCGCGTCGAAGCCGCCTTCGCACAGCAGCTCGGCGGCCGCGCTGACCAGCGCGTACCGTCGCCTCTCACCCTTGGGGGTGACCGCTGCCGTCACGTGTTGCATGCTGCCAGCAACGGCTTCACGGTATGGGGCTTTCGACCAACTACGAGGCTCCACGAACCGAAAGGCGACCGTGCCCCCACTCCGATCGAACCCACCCGCCACATCCGCCCCGCGCGTACTCGCCAGGGTGCTGTTGGGCGCCGCCCTCGTCTTCGCCGGGGTCAGCCACCTGACCTTCGCCCGAGCCGCGTTCTACGCGCAGGTTCCGCCGTGGCTGCCCCTGAACGCCACCTTCGTGATCGTCGCCTCGGGCGTCGTCGAGATCGTCCTCGGGGCCGCCCTCGCCGCACTCCCGCGGTACCGCGTCGCGCTCGGCTGGGTGACCGCCGCCTTCTTCGTCGTCGTCTTCCCCGGCAACGTCTCGCAGTTCCTCACCCACAGTTCTGCCTTCGGTTTGGACTCCGACCTGTCCCGCGGCATCCGGCTGTTGTTCCAACCACTGCTGGTGGTGTGGGCGCTGTGGTGCACGGGTGCGTGGTCCTCGTTGCGGCGGTCTGCGCCCGAGACGCCAGTGGCATGATGGCCGCCATGCCACCCCTGAGCCGTCGCGCCGTCCTGCGCCTCGGCGCCGGAGTCGCCGCGGGCGCCGCGGGCGCGTACGCGCTGGGCTCGGCGCCGAGCCCGCCGCCGGTCACGCAGCCGCCCGTCGCCATGACCGGTATCGGCGCACCGCTGGCACCACCCCCGGTGCCCCTGGAACCCGCGGCCCCGGCACCCACCTACGTCACCGGGTCGTTCGTCTCGGCCGCACGCGGCGGGGTGCAGACCAACTGGGCGGTCGCCAGGCCACCCGGGCAGACCGGTCCCCTGCGTCCGGTGATCGCCCTGCACGGCAAGGGCCAGGACGCCGCGGGCGTCATGGCCGGTGGCGTCGAACAGGGCCTCGCCCAAGCCGTCGCCTCGGGCATTCCGCCGTTCGCCGTCGTCGCGGTCGACGGCGGCGGTGGCTACTGGCATGCCAGGGCCTCCGGGGAGGACTCCGGCTCGATGGTGCTCGACGAGCTGATCCCCCTGCTCGGCCAGCAGGGCTTGGACACCTCGCGCGTCGGGTTCCTCGGTTGGTCGATGGGTGGCTACGGGGCGCTGCTACTCGGCTCGAGGCTCGGACCGGCCCGGACGGCCGCCATCTGCGCGGTCAGCCCGGCGCTGTGGACGTCCTCGGATGCGACGGCCCCAGGCGCCTTCGACGGCGCGGCCGACTACGCCGCCAACAGCGTGTGGGGTCTGCCGAACCTGGCGTCCATTCCCATCAGGATCGACTGCGGAGACAGCGACCCGTTCTATTCGGCCACCAAGCAGTTCATCGCGCAGCTGCCGACCCCTCCGTCGGGTGGATTCTCCCCGGGCGGTCACGACGGCGCCTTCTGGAGTTCTCAGCTGCCTGCGGAAATCGCCTGGATGGCACCGCTTCTCGTCGCCTAGCCGGCTACCCGCCGACGGGGCCGATGCGTCCTTCGGCGGCGGCCAATCCGATGTCGGTGCGAAAGTGACTGCCGGGCAGACGAATTCCTGCCATGACGGCATACGCCGCCTCGCGGGCCGCGACGAGGTCCGCGCCGGTGCCGACGGCGGAGAGCACCCGACCGCCCGACGACACGACGCTCCCNTCCTCGCGCCGAGCGGTACCGGCGTGCAGCACACCGGCCGCCTCCGANCCGGTGATCACGTCGCCCAGCCGCGGCCGTCCCGGGTAGTTCTCGGCGGCCAGCACCACCGCCACGGCCGACCCGTCCGCCCACGCGAGCGCGGGGTGGCCGGCGAGCTCGCCGACCGCGGCGGCGTGTAGCAGCTTCCCCAGGGGGCTCTCCAGCAGCGCGAGCACGGCCTGGGTCTCGGGATCGCCGAAGCGGCAGTTGAATTCGACCACGGCCGGGCCGCGGGAGGTGATCGCGAGCCCCGCGTAGAGCAGGCCCGAGAACGGGCAGCCGCGCGCGACGAGTTCTGCGGCAACGGGTGTGACGACGTCGTCCACGATCCTCGTCAGGACGTCGGCAGGCAGCCAGGGCAGCGGGGTGTAGGCGCCCATGCCGCCGGTGTTCGGTCCGGCGTCTCCGTCACCGACGCGCTTGAAGTCNTGCGCGGGCAACAACGGCACGACGGTCTCGCCGTCGACCACGCAGAAGAGCGAGACCTCCGGGCCGTCGAGGAACGACTCGAGCAGCACGGGGTGCCCGGAATCCAGCAGGCTGGCGGCGTGTGCGCGGGCGGCCCCGCGGTCCGCCGTCACGACGACACCCTTGCCTGCGGCCAGACCGTCGTCCTTGACCACCCAGGCCTCGTCACCGACGGGCGGGCCGAAGCGGTCCAGCGCGGCGTCCAGACGTGCGGGGTTGTCGACGATCTCGCTGCGCGCCGTGCGGACACCAGCGGCGTCCATCACGTCCTTGGCGAAGGACTTCGACCCTTCGATGCGGGCGGCGTCCTTCGACGGACCGAAACACGCGATGCCCGCCGCGCGGACGGCGTCGGCGACGCCGAGGACGAGCGGCACCTCGGGTCCGATGACGACGAGGTCGGACTCGGTCCGCTTGGCCAGTTTCACCACCTCGTCTGCCGAGGTGACGTCGACGTCGTGCTGCTCGGCGATCGACGCCGTGCCGGCGTTGCCGGGGGCGACGGCCAGGGCGTCCACCTCGGGATCGCGACGCAGCGCGAGCAACAACGCATGTTCACGGGCACCGGATCCGATCACGAGGACTCGCACGGTGGTAACCCTAAACCCCCGAAATTCGACCATACACTTGTCAACCGGATGTATGGTCGTAGACATGGCAACTACGCAGAGCGCCTGTCCCTTCGGCAGCGGCAGCGATTCCCCCCAAGTCGCTCCGCTGGAGCCGCGCTTGCGTGGACTACCCCCGGGGTACGACTTCACCGATCCCGACGTCTTGGTCCGCGGCATCCCGGTCGACGAATTCGCCCAGCTGCGCAAGACCGCTCCCGTCTGGTGGAACGAGCAGCGGGAGTCGATCTTCGACGACGGTGGTTACTGGGTGGTCAGCAAGCACGAGGACATCAAGGCCATCTCACGCAACGGCGAGCTGTGGTCGACCAACCGCAAGGGTGCGGTCATGCGGCTCCCCGAGGGCGTCACCGCCGAGCAACTCGAGTTGACCAAGGCACTGCTGATCAACCACGACGCCCCCGAGCACACCCGGTTGCGCAAAATCGTGTCGCGGCTGTTCACGCCCCGTGCGGTGGCCGTCCTCGAAGAGAAACTGGCCGTCGCCGCCCGGGAGATCGTGGCGGAGGCGGCCGCGAAGGACGGCGGCAACTTCGTCGACGACGTCGCCACGAAATTGCCGCTGCTGGCGATCGCCGACCTGATCGGCGTCCCGGAGTCCGACCGCGAGAAGTTGTTCCACTGGACCAACTGCATCATGAACACCGACGATCCCGACTTCGACTCCGACCCGACGATGGCCAACGCCGAACTGATGGGCTACGCCTACAACATGGCCGAGGAGCGCAGGCGCTGCCCCGCCGACGACATCGTCACCCGGCTGATCCAGGCCGAGGACGGCGAGACCGGCGAGCCCCTCAACGACGTCGAATTCGCGTTCTTCGTCATCCTGCTCGCCGTGGCAGGCAACGAGACCACCAGAAACGCCATGACCCACGGCATGAACGCGTTCTTCGACAACCCCGACCAGTGGGAGCTGTTCAAGAGGGAGCGTCCCGCGACCGCGGTCGACGAGATCGTGCGATGGGCCACCCCGGTGCACTGCTTCCAGCGCACGGCCCTGGCAGACGTGACGTTCGGCGACGTGACGATCCGCGAAGGCCAGCGCGCCGGTCTGTTCTACAGCTCCGCCAACTTCGACGAGACCGTCTTCGAGCGGCCCTTCGAATTCGACGTCATGCGCCACCCCAACCCGCACTTGGCCTTCGGGGGCAACGGCGCCCACTTCTGCATCGGCGCCAACCTGGCCCGCATGGAGATCAAGTTGATCTTCGACGAGGTGGCCGACCAAATTCCCGACATCACGAAAGTGGCCGAGCCGCAACGGCTCCGGTCGGGTTGGATCAACGGCGTCAAGGAGTTGCCCGTCTCCTACCGGGGCTGACCGGGCCGACCCATCGCCCCGGTTACCATGTCCGCGTGCGCACCCACGGCTGGTCGGGATCGGCGCCCGCGACCGACGANGAGGCCGTGGCGCGAATTCTCGCCGCCGCGAGCCAGGCCGTCGACGAACGTGGTGCCGACGTCGGCATCGCCGACGTGGCCCGCACGCTCGGTGTCACCCGGCAAACCGTCTACCGCTACTTCGCCAGCACCGAGGCGCTTCTGGTGGCCGCGGCGGTTCACGCCGCCGACGACTTCCTCNAGCGACTGGCCGATCACCTTCGGGGCCGGACCGACCCGGTCGACGCCGTCACCGAGGCCATCGCGACCGCGCTGGAATGGCTGCCGAAGGACAAGCACATCGGCCTGCTGATCGCCCCGGGGCGTGCCGACGAGCACACCGCCTCGGTGACCTCCGACGTCGCGCTTCGTTTCGCCAACGCGATGCTGCTCCGGTTCGACGTGGATTGGGCGGCGCGCGGCTTCACCGACGCAGATCTCGACGACCTCGCCGAGTACCTGTTGCGGATCATCCAGTCGTTCGTCATCGACCCCGGTCGGCCGCCCCGCTCGGGCGAGGCGCTGCGCGACTACCTCAGACGGTGGGTGGCCGGCCCGATCGTGCCGGGCCCGCTCACACCACCGTGAGTGGCAACGACTTTCGTTCCTGGAAGACCCAATTCGCACCGCCGCTGAACTTCGTCACCGCCACCTCGCCGAGTTCCTTGGCCGGCGAGTCGGATTCGACCACGCGTACCGTCCAGTCCGTTTCGGTACCCGAGACCTCGGCGCGCAGATGCGGGTCGACGGCGGTGACGACGGCCTGCAACGGCAGGTCCGCGACCGGCGACACCAGCGAGATCCAGGCGCCGTCGTCATGGGCGGGTGACGGCCGGACACGGAGGAAGCCTGGTTCCACGTCGACCGAGACGTAGGCCGCGGGGTTCAACAGCGGGTGCAACTCGAGGACCCGCAACGCACCCGCGGCGTCACGCGAGAGGCCCAGCGCCCGGTGGATGCGCTCGGCGGCCACCCCGGCGATCCCGATCAGCTGCTTGTAGCGGACCGATCTCTCCAGCGCCTCGTCACCCTTCGCGCGGGCGCGCACCGCGAGCGTGAACGACAGCACCAGCAGGTGCATCTGCAGGCACACCTCGTCGGCGATGCGCACCAGCGCCGAATGCGAGAAGGCACCGAAGTCGACGTCGGCGAGCAGGTCGCCCGAGTAGTCGGCGGCACCGTCGTCGTCCGGGTCGATCGGATCCAGCTCGCAGGCGTGGGCCCGACTCGCGGCGACGACGTCCATCGCCGGGATGAACGGAACCTCCGGATAGGACTCGTCGATGATCACCGTCCACGCGCAGTGCGGGGTGCGTCCCGACGGAACGCGCGGCGGCCGGTGGATCGGCCGCACCTGGGCCTTGCGGTTTGTGGCCAGCGCCGTCGCATCGAACGTGGGGTCCTCGATGTCGTGGCACATGCCGTGCACGTAATCGTCGCCCATCGGCTCGACGTCGAGCAGCGCCCCACAGTGGTCGAGGTGGAACTCTCCGTGCCAGCGGTCGTGCACGGTGTAGCGGAAGTCCATGAACTGCGGGGGTGCGCCGATGTCGAGCTGCAGACCCTTGAACAACGTGAAGATGTCCACGCCTTCGTACTTGAGCGCCTTCTGCATTCGCCGGGTGTAGAGGGGGCTCGACGCGGCCCACTCCTCGATGGCGATCTGCAGCATCTCCTCGCGGCCCCACGCGCTGATGCAGTGCGCCATCCCGGAACGGTCGATGAGTTGGCCGATCAGCAGCAACTCGGGCACCAGCGTGGCGAGCTCCCCACGCGAGAGTGCGGCGTACCTACTCGTCATCGGGTGCCGTCCCGGTGTTCATCTCGACCGCCGATCTGGCGTTGGCTCGCTTGTCCTCGTCGCCACCCTTCTCGGCGGCCTTCTTGCGCTTGGCGGCGACCTTGCCCACCACACCGTTGAGCCCCGCGCCTCGCGGGAAGCCGACGTACTGGGTCAGGAAGATGGCCGTCTCCTTCAGTTCCTCCTCGGTCAGCTCACCGTTGGCCAGCGCGGCGTTGACCTGAATCTCGGCCAAGCCCTGCTCGCCGAGAGCGGTCACCACCGCCAGGGTCATCAACCGCCTGTCCCGCATCGACAGGCCCGGCCGGCTCCAGATGTCGCCGAAGAGATGGTCGACGGTGAGGTCGAAGAACGCGTCGCCCTCGATGTTCGGCATCTCCCACGAATAGACCTCGTTCATCTTCTCGAGGCCCTTGCGGCGCAGTTCGTCCATCGTCTAACTCCTCTCGTGCGGCACGCCGAGGCCGTCGGCCAAGTCGCGCAACGCAATCCTGGCCAGCGGCAGGTCCACTCCGGCGGCCTCGCCCAGCCCCAGCGCCAGGTGCAGGTCCTTCTCGGCCAGCCCGCGGGTGTGGACGAACATGTCGTACAGGAAGTGCTCGGACGTCAACGGCAGGGTGTCGTCGCGCACCATGATCGCGCCCGGCCCACCGCTTTGGGCGTCGCTGTGCCGCACCACCCGGCCGAGCTTTTGCAGGTCGATCCCCGCGGCCTCGGCCAGCTTCTGCGCCTCGCAGGCGGCGGCGAAGCCGATGTACGTCAACATGTTGCGCGCCAGTTTCATGCGTGTGCCGTCCCCGGGTTCGCCGGCCCGGACCACCATCGACGCCCAACGCTTGAAGACGGGTTTGACGCGCTCGTAGGCCTCGTCGTCGGCGCCGACCATCACCGCCAACTCGCCGTTGGCGGCCGCGGCGGCGCCACCACTGACGGG
>Ga0055540_1001344_pt1 | contig 14812 bp, 15 predicted proteins | sample AraplaCvi_mMS_r2_2_FD_55040 | JGI IMG/M metagenome (GOLD analysis project Ga0055540, IMG submission 55040) | Arabidopsis root microbial communities from North Carolina, USA - plate scrape MF_Cvi_mMS_r2 | ecosystem: Host-associated > Plants > Roots > Endosphere | place: USA: North Carolina
GGAGAGACCAGTCCCCGGACCGGATGGTTCCAGCGCAGCAGAACCTCGAAGCCGACCACCTCTCCCGAAAACGTATCGTTCTGCAGCTGGTAATAGAGTTCGAACTGCCCTGCCACGAGCCCGGAGCGCATGTCCATGGCGAGCGCGTTGCGTTCGCGGGCCGCCTGGTCCATCGAGGAATCGTAGAAGCAGATCACGTTGTCGCCGGATTGCTTGGCGCGGTACATGGCCACATCCGCCTGGGCCACGAGATCGTCGACCGTCTTTGCTTCCCCGGGATAGAGCGCAATGCCGACGCTCGAGCCGACCGTAAGCGTATTGCCGCTCCATTCGATCGGCTTGCAGATTTCGGCAAGCAGCCGGTTGGCAAGCACCATCGCGTCGGAACGCTTGTAGTACATATGTTTCAGCGCGACGAACTCGTCGCCGCCGACGCGGGCGATGAACTCGCCCTCACCGGCCGCCTTGGCAAGCCGGCTGCCGATCACCCGCAACACCTCGTCGCCGGCGGCATGGCCGTGAACGTCGTTGACCTCCTTGAAGCGGTTGAGATCGAATGAGAGCACCGCGATGCGGCCGGCCAGGTCCGCCGGACGCGCGGCGATATCGGCGAGCTGCTCGTTGAAGGCGGCCCGGTTGGCAAGTCCCGTCAGCGCGTCATGCAGCGAAAGGTGGCGATACTGTTCGACGGCAGCTTGCGTCGTCCGGGCATCGATCAGGTAGGTGACCGCCGTCAGTGCCAGCAGGATGAGCATCTGCGACAAGACGCCGAAGCCGAGCACGGCTGGCGGAAGAGCCTCGTTAAGCGGCACGACACGGGGATCGAAGATGAGGTCGATCGCGCCCATGGCAGTGAAATGGGTGGTGGCGATCGCCAGGATCAGCGCCAGCACGGAGCTGTATTTACAAAACCGGGTAGCCGGACGCACCGCGCGATTGATCGTCAAGGCGCCGAACAGGCTGGCAAAGATGAGGGAGGCAATCACGTAGGAGCGATCCCAGCCGATGACGCCCTGCGCCTCGTAGGCGGCCATGCCGGTATAATGCATCGCGGCGATACCGAGCCCGATGACCACCCCGCCGGCTTCGGCAAGCATGGAACGACCGCCATAAGCCGCAATGCCGAGACCGGCCGTGGCGGTCACCACCGCGATCACGAAAGACAGGAGCGTCTGGGCCGGTTCATATCCTGCCTGCCCGCCCGACAGATAACCGAGCATGGCCAGAAAATGCGTCGTCCAGGTGGTCGATCCACCCATGAAACCGGCCAGGAAAAGCCAGATGATCTTCTCGAGCCCGCTTCCCCTCCGCGCCCGGGAAAAAAGCCGTATCGTCAGGAAGGATCCGGCCATGCAGATGAGCACGGCGCAGGCGATATAGCGAAGGTCGTGCTCGACAAAAATACAGGAGAGAACGCGAAACATGAAGCCTGTTACTTTTCAACGGGTTTGGTTGAAAAGTTTTAGCACTGAAACATGTTTGAAACGTTCCCTTTGATGGTAAACGGCCCCTGATTGGCAAAAACGAAGGCGGGGTCAAAAGGCACAGGCGATCCGTCAGATCACTGGATCGGCTGGCCGTTGACGCTGAAGTTCTTGCCGTCCTCGAACTTGATGTCCCAGCGCAGGCGGCCGTCCGGCTCCGTCTTCGCCATGCCCTTCGCCATCATCATGGCGAAAGANACCTGGTTGAACTCGGGGTCGCTCTTGGCAGCATTCTGGAAATACTGAATCAGCTTGTCGATATCGCGGGCGAGGATCGAGGTTTCGAGCGTGTAGCGATCCTTCTCCTCCGGATTGCCCTTGACCTTGCCGGAGGCTTCGACATCGTAGAGCGCGGATTTTGCCGCGACCCGCGGGAAGTCGACTGTCAGCTGGCCGTCGTCGAGGAAGGCCTTGCCGAGGCGCTCGCCCTCNTCATCCGGCAGCGGACCCGGTTTTGAAAAGTCCATTTCCATCAAGGTATCGACGAAGCGCTGGAAGTTGAGGTCGGCCACCCCGACCTCCATCTCCGCCATGTCGGGCACCAGCTGGGCGTAGAGCGGCGGGATAATGCCGTCAGGCGTCGAGATGTTCTCGACGCGCGCACCGAAGCCGATCCGCGTCGCTTCCGCGGGCTCGCTCATCGTGAACGTGTAGTCGAGCTTGTGGACGCCGAAATCGCCGATCGGGCTCGCCACGGTGAACTGGTTGAAGGTAATCTTTTCCGAAAGCGCCGTGAAGAACGGCATTGCGCCCCGGAAAAGTTCCTTNAGCTTGGCGATCTCGGCCTGCGAGGGCTTTTCGTCCTCGACGAGCTCCAGCACGAACATGACGAGATCGCGGATCTTCTCGGCCACGACGCCCTGCACGCCCACGTCGAAATCGAGGCTTTCGGCACGGATCTGCACCGGCGGGGTTTGCGGCGTCGCAACCCGTTCGTAGAAGCGCGAGAACGAACCCTTGCCCGTGAAATCGGTGCCNCCGGCAGTCGCACTCGCTGCGGACGCGAGGGAATAGTTCATGCCGGCGAAACTNGCCTCGACCTCTTCCGGACCGCTCTTCGAAACCATGCGGATCGGGCCGGAGGTCGCTTCNCCCGAGCGCAGATAGCTGATCGCNGGATCGAATATGCCGGAAAACACCATGTCGGTGACGGAATAGCTGAGATTCGTCGGCTTGCCGTCGGGCATCTTGCCCTGCACGGTGAAGGTCATGTCGCTGTCGCTGTTGAGCTTCCACTGGCCGTTGTCGAGCGGNGCGGCGAAGATCGAAAACGGCTTCAGCCCGGAGACCTTGAAGTTCTTCTTGTCGATGGACTTGAGAAGCTTGGCGAAATCGTAGCTGATCTCGTAGCGTCCGCCGGCCGGCTTGACGGTNANGAAACCCGCCGACTTGACCGTATCGGGCAGGAAGTAGCTGAGGCTTTCCTTGAGGCTGCGAGCCCCCTTGTCGTTGATCTCAGCCGCCGCAACCGGATATACGCAGGACGCAGCCATCAGTCCGGCCGCGATCAAAGTCCGTTTCATGAATCAAGCCCTTCCCTCGTTCGACGGGCACTATTTGGAAGATGGACCGGCGAAGTCAAGCGGAAGCCCTTGTTTTGCGGGCCGAAAAGCTTGCACATCCTCGATCGTTGTATTATAGCCCGCCCGTCCGCGTAGACACCCTTGGAGGCAACGCGGATGAAGCGCATCGGACGGTGCCCTTCGGTTTGACGCCAGCGGCCATCGCTTGCGGAAAACTCTCCAAACAACCTCGAAAGGATATGCCATGAGCCACGCATCTTACGAGCTCAAGGCCGAGGCGCGCGAACGGGTAGGTAAGGGGTCCTCCCGTGAACTTCGCCGCAACGGTTTCATTCCTGCTGTCATCTACGGTGACAAGCAGTCCCCCCTCGCGATCGCTCTGTCGACCAACGAAGTCACGAAGCGCATCCATGCCGGCGGTTTCATGACCACGGTTGCCACGATCGACGTCAACGGCGAGAAGATCCAGGTCCTCCCGAAGGACTATCAGCTCGATCCGGTCCGCGACTTCACCATGCACGTGGATTTTCTGCGCGTCTCGGGCAACACGGAAGTTTCCGTTGAAGTTCCGGTTCACTTCGTCAACGAAGAGAAGTCCCCGGGCATCAAGGTCGGCGGCGTTCTCAACATCGTCCGTCACGAAGTCGAGCTGCTCTGCCCGGCCAACGACATTCCGGAATTCCTGACCGTCGACCTGACGGGCGCGAAGATCGGCGACAGCCTCCACATCTCTGCCGTCAAGCTGCCGGCTGGCGTCCGTCCGGTCATCTCCGACCGCGACTTCACCATCGCGACGATCGTCGCCCCGGCTGCAGGCGTTGCCGAAGAAGAACCGGCTTCTGCTGAATAAACAGACCGAAATTCTTGAAATGAAACCCGCTTTCGCAAGAAAGCGGGTTTTTTATTGTTTGCTGGATACAATTTCGTAACCCTGCTTCCGTAATTCGTTCGAATCTTGGCACCGTCGTTTCAGTGAAGTTTAATGAATAGATGAAACGATGCACGCTACTTCAGCATGACGGGGAATAGTCCGGCTGCCGCCGGACGATGAATGCGGGGAGACGGATGACTCATTCCGTTGAGAGTCGTTTTATAGCGATTATTTCAGGCGCCCTTCTGGTCGTCGTCGCTCCGCTGTTCACNCTGTTTCTGGCGCTTTCCTCCCAGCAGGCCGCCAAGAACCTCAGCGAACACGTCAATGTCGTGCTGGTGACCAATTCCCAGGCGCTCGGCAAGCCGCTCTGGGATCTCGACACCGACAGCATCCANCAGGTCGCCTCGATGTTNATCGCCGATCCGGCGATCAACGGCGTCCAGATCAGCGACAATACCGGCAAGCTGAATATTTCCGAGGTCGACGTCAATCCCGCCGATTTCCGGGGGCTGGACTCGATCTCCGAGCCGATCTTCTACAAGTCGCAGCAGGGCGTCCGCAATGTCGGCAGCATCACCGTCTACGTGCCCAAGCTCGGCTGGTTCTCCGCCCTGCACCAGATGGAAATGGCCTTCATCTCCATCTTCATCATCACCGTCCTGACGGTCTTCGGCGCGGCCATCCTCGGCAACCGNGTCATGGTCATCAAGCCGCTGATGCGGCTGACCGCAGCCATCGAGGCAACCCGCAGGCTCGGCTCGCGCCACCATGTCGACTGGCGCTCGAACGACGAAATGGGACGCCTGGCGAAGAGCTTCAACGAAATGCAGACGCTCTTGGAACGCGAGGAGCGCGAGCTCAAGCGCGCCCATCAGCAGACCACGGAAATCTACAACCTGACGCCGGCCATGCTGTTCTCGCTCACCGCAGGCGACCAGATCGCAGCCGTCAGCGACTACTGGCTGCTGGCGACCGGTTACCGCCGTGAGGATATCATCGGACACGCGTTCTCCGAGCTCGTCGCCCCCGCCGACCGCCAGATCTATGCAAGGCGCAAGCAGCAGGCGAAATCGAGCGGTCCGGCTATCGAGGTCACGGTCCGGTTCCTGTGCGCCGACAGCCGCCTGATGGACGTTTTGATCGTCGAGACCGAACTCGGCACGGCCGGTGGCAGCATCCCCGGCTCGCTCAGCGTCATGACCGACGTCACGGAACTCAGGCAGTCGGAACTTCGTAACCACCAGCAGGCGATTTCCGACCACCTGACCGGGCTCCTGAACCGTCAGGGCTTCGAGGCAGCCCTGGACCAGAAGATCGCCGAGGCCGACAAGGCGCGCACCGAAGTCGCCTGCCTGTTCGTCGATCTCGACCGCTTCAAGGCAATCAACGACAATCTCGGCCACGCCGCCGGCGACACCGTGCTCTGCCAGTTCGTCGAACGGACGCGGCCGATGCTCGGCGACGGCGATATCGCCTCGCGCCTAGGCGGCGACGAATTTGCGATCCTGATCACCGGGGACGGCGCCGAGCGCCGCGCGACCGAACTCAGCCAGAAGATCGTCGACATGTTCGAGGTCCCCTTCCGGGTCCAGGGCACCGGCGTGCGGCTCAGCGCCAGTATCGGTCTTGCCTTCTATCCGAGCCATGCCGCCAGCGCCGCCGAACTCCTGCAGAAGTCCGACATGGCCATGTATGCCCGCAAACGCGACGGCAAGAACGGCGCGCAGGTCTACGATCCCGCCATTCTCGACCAGACGCGGGAAAGGGCCGAGATCGAGAGCGACATCGAGGTCGGGATCGCCGCAAGCTGGTTCGAGGCGCATTTCCAGCCGATCGTCGACATCGAGACCGGCATTCCGTCGGGCTTCGAAGCCCTGATGCGCATGCGCCACCCGCGGAAGGGAGTGATGTCCCCGGCCGGCATCATCAGCGTCGCCGAGGAGACTGGCACGATCGGCCAGATCGGCAACCTCATCCTGGAAGACGCGATGGCGAACCTCGCCCGCATCTCCCGCCTGCCCGGCATGGGCCAAACCTATGTCGCCGTCAATTTCTCGCCGCTGCAATTCGAACCCGGCCTGCCCGCCCGTCTCGCCGGCCTGCTCGGCCGCTACGGCATCGATCCCTCGCGCCTTGTGGTGGAAATCACCGAAGCGGTGCTGATGCACGACAATCCCGAGATCCGCACCATCCTCAACGAGATCCATCGCTTCGGCTGCCGCATCGCGCTCGACGATTTCGGCACCGGTTATTCGTCGCTGAGCTACATGAGCCGGTTCCCGGTCGATATCGTCAAGATCGACCAGTCCTTCATCCGTTCACTTACCGAGCAGACCGGCGATATAGGCAGTAAGAACAGGATGCTTGTCGAAGGCATCAGTGCTATTTCTCACAAGATGAACTGCAAGGTCGTCGCCGAAGGCGTCGAGACGGAAGAACAGCGCTCGTTGCTGCAGCAGATAGGCATCGACTACGCCCAGGGCTATCATTTCTCGAAGCCCCGCGAAATCTCCGAACTGATCTCGGCCCTCTCCGCCCGGCAGGCCGAAATCAAGTCCATGGCGAGCTGACAAAGCCCTCACCTCCGGACCAGATGCTGGGTCAGAAATGACAACATGCGCGTTTGGAAGGGGGACAGATGAAAATCGCAGCGCCGCTTCTTGCCAGCCTCAGCCTCGCGGCAGGCGCCCATGCCCAGCAGCCGATCGCCTTTTCGACCGAGTCCTACCCGCCGTTCAGCTATCAGGAGCCGGGCGGCAGGTATCGCGGCGTCGGCATCGATCAGGTCGAGATCATCATGCGTGACGCGGGCACGCCCTACACGATGGAGATCATGCCCTGGGCCCGCGCCATCGCCATGGCCGAGACACAGTCCAAGCACTGCGTCTTCGCCGCCGCCCGCACACCGGAGCGCGAGCACCGTTTCAAATGGGTCGTGCCGCTGTTCATCGACCGCAGCATCCTTGTCCGTCACGCGGGTGCCAAAATCACCGCCGCCACCCTGGACGAGGCCAAGAAATATACGGTTGGCACCCATCGCGCCGACTATACCGAAGGGCTCTTGAAGAGCTTCGGCTTCCCGAAGATCGACCTCAGCGCCGACGTCGACACGACGCTCGAAAGCTGCTGCAGGACCGTATCGACATGATGCCCATGTCGGAAGGCGTCTACCAGAAGCTGAAGGCGGACGGAACGCCGATCGAAAAGGTCGTCCTGTTCTCCGAACAGCATCTCGGCATTGCCTGCAACCTCGATGTGCCGGACGAACTGATCGCCAGAATGCAGGCCGGCCTCGACCGCCTCATCAAGGACGGCGTCCAGAACGCAATTCTCAATCGCTACGGCATCAACGAGGCCCAATAGCGGCTCCGGTGTTGAAACCGGTTGACTTTGGCGGCATTTCGCGGTGGTGAAAGCCAGCAGTCAAGGATGGACGTCTCCATGCTCATCATCGCCGGCCTCGGCAATCCCGGTTCCCAATATGCGGGCAACCGCCACAATATCGGCTTCATGGCGGTGGACGCGATCCAGCGCCGGCCCGGCTTTTCACCCTGGTCAAAGAAATTCAAGGCGCTCATCTCGGAAGGCGAGCTCGCCGGCGAAAAGGTGCTGCTGATCAAGCCGCAGACCTTTATGAACCTCTCCGGCGAAGCGGTCGGCGAGGCCATGCGCTTCTACAAGCTTGGCCCGGAAAACATCGTCGCCATCTATGACGAACTCGACTTGGCCGCGGCCAAGGCCCGCATCAAGACCGGCGGCGGCCATGGCGGCCACAACGGAGTCAAATCGCTCGACGCCCATTGCGGCCGCGAATATCGCAGGCTTCGCCTCGGCATCGGCCATCCGGGCGCCAAGGAACTCGTCCACAACCACGTGCTCGGCGACTTCGCCAAGGTCGACCAGACCTGGCTCTCCCCTCTCCTCGACGCGCTCGCCGACAACGCCGAGATGCTGGTGAAGGGGGAAGACTCGCAACTGATGAACAAGCTGGCGCTCGCCGTCGGCGGCAAGCCGGACGATGAAAAGCCGGCCAAGGCCAAACCGGCAAAAGACGGGCCGAATGCGGAAAAGAAGCCGGTCACCAGGCCGACCGGCCAATCCCATATCCACCAGGCCCGCGGAGGCGGCAAGCCGAACCTGCCGACATCAGGCCCGATGGCCGAGATGCTGAAGAAGATGTTCGGCGGCAAGGGCGAATGACGGGCGCGACACCCGTAGAAATGACACACCGGAATCAGAAGCGCGACATGACCAAAACCTCGAATATCGATGCAATCATCGGCGAACTCGTCACCCTTCGCGACTACTGGCGTTATGCCATCTCCCGCTTCAATGCTGCAAACCTCAGCTACGGCCACGGCACGACGACCGCGGGCGACGACGCCGCCTTCCTGATCCTCGACAGCCTCGACCTGCCGATCGATGCGCTCGATCCGTTTCTCGACGCCCGCCTTCTGCCGGCCGAACGGCGGCTGCTGGCCGAGCGGATCGACGCGCGCGTCACCACCCGCAAGCCCACCTCCTATCTGACCGGCCACGCCTATATCCAGGGCGTCCGCTTTCTCGTCGACGAGCGGGTGATCGTGCCCCGCTCCCATATCGGCGAGATCCTGTTTTCCGAATATCTGAGCGAAAGCGGCTCGTCCTTCCTCCCCGATCCGCTGAGCGTCGAAAGCGCCGTCGACATCTGCACGGGCTCCGGGTGCCTCGCCATCCTTGCCGCCAAGTTCTTCCCGAATGCCGCTGTCGATGCGGTCGATCTGTCGCCCGATGCACTGGAGGTCGCGAGGCTCAACGTCGCCGAGCACGGCGTGGAAGACCAGCTGGCGCTCCACGAAGGCGATCTCTTCACGCCGCTCGGCAAGCGGAAATACGATCTGATCATCACCAATCCGCCCTATGTGGATCACGAGGCGATGGAGGGCTTCCCGGAGGAGTTCCGGTCCGAGCCGGCCATGGCCTTCGACGGTGGCGTCGACGGTCTCGACCTCGTCCGCCGGCTGCTCGCCGAAGCCCCGGCGCATCTCAATCCCGAGGGCGGGATGATCTGCGAAATCGGCTCGGGCCGCGAAATTCTCGAAGAAGAATTCCCCGACCTCGATTTCCTCTGGCTGGAAACGGCGGAATCGCAGGACGCCGTGTTCTGGATCAGCGCCGAAGCACTCGGGGTCAAGGCCGGGAAAAAGAGGAAGTAAGCCTTGTTCGCCGTGCTGGCTACTCTTCCGGCTCGGTCGTGAACATCAGCGGGAAGCCGGCCTCCTTGGCGAGGTCGATCGCTTCCTTAGCCTTGGTCTCGGCAATGTCCCTGGTGCAGACAACGACGACCGCGGTGCCCATCCGGTGGGCGGTCAGCATCACACGATAGCCGGTCTCCTCGCTCATCCGGAACACGGCTTTCAGCACCATGGTCACGAATTCGCGCGGCGTATAATCGTCGTTGACGAGAATGACCTTGTAGAGCTTCGGCCGCTCGACTTTGGGCTTGGAGATTGTCTTCGGTTTTAAGCTGGTATCTTCGGCCATCGGCCTCTCCTGACGATGCAATCCTATCGGGAGAACATGCCGGCTATATCGCACCGCAACCGGGATTTTTCAAGCAACTCATCGGAGTGGAATGAGGTCAAACGGCGTCGAGCAGGAGGCATTCGCGGCCTTTTGCACGCACGATAGAGGCGGCACGCTTGTCGAAGGTCGCGAACGTGTCACCGCCGAGCTTGCGCCCCTCGAATTCGATCACACCATCCGCGAAATCTCCTCCGGCTTCCAAGAATGTGAGACCGGCTTCGACCGCAGCGCGATCAAGCGCGACGGTCTTGACGCTCATCCAAGTCTGAATTGCTGCGACGAGGTCGCTCTGGCTTCTTTTATAGAGCCGACGAAGAACCCATGCCATTTCACATAGGGCCTGGTTCGAAATGGTCACCTCGTTCGAGGCCAACAGAGCCTGGGCTTTCGGGCTTTCGACTTCATGATCGAAGATCATTGCTCTCAAAAGGATATTGGTATCGACGATGAGGCTCATTGCTCCGCCTCGCCAGCATAGCTTGCTGCAATTGCCTCGTTGATCTCATCGATCGAATAGCTCTTGCCCGTCGTATTCTTGAACATTCCGAAGACGCTTTCGATCGGCAATTTGCCGGAAATCGGATGGATCATAGCCTGCCGCTTCGGCCGGAGATCGACATCGATCTCGTCGCCGGGNTTGATGCCAAGGTGATCAAGAACCTCCTTTTTCAAGGTAACCTGCCCTTTCGCGGTGACTTTCAATCTAACCATGACCATTCTCCGTTGATTTAAAGTAAGGCGAATATGCCTTACGCGCAAGGATCGGTAGCGGAGCCTTGACCGCCCGGGCACTTTCCCCCATAGCCACAACAACGAAATTTCTTACAATACAGGGTCCGGACCCATGGGTTTCAAATGCGGTATCGTGGGCCTGCCGAATGTCGGCAAGTCCACTCTCTTCAATGCGCTCACCAAGACGGCGGCGGCNCAGGCGGCCAACTATCCGTTCTGCACGATCGANCCGAACACCGGCGAAGTNGCGGTCCCCGATCCGCGCATGCAGAAGCTGGCGGCNATCGCCGGNTCCAAGGAAATCATNCCGACCCGCATCTCCTTCGTCGATATCGCCGGCCTCGTGCGCGGCGCCTCGAAGGGTGAAGGCCTCGGCAACAAGTTCCTCGCCAATATCCGCGAAGTCGATGCNGTCGTGCACGTNCTGCGCTGCTTCGAGGACGACGACATCACCCATGTCGAAGGCCGCATCAACCCGGTCGGCGATGCCGACACGATCGAGACCGAGCTGATGCTCGCCGACCTCGAAAGCCTCGAGCGCCGCGTCGANCAGACCCGCAAGCGCGCCACCGGCAAGGACAAGGATTCGATCGCGCAGCTTCCTGTCATGGAAGCCGTCATCAAGCTGCTGAACGACGGCAAGCCGGCCCGCCTGCTCCTGAAGACGCTGGCGCCCGAAGAGATCGAGATCCTCAAGGGCCTCAACCTCCTGACCTCGCATCCGGTTCTCTATGTCTGCAACGTCGCGGAAGCCGATGCCTCGACCGGCAACCAGCATACGGAAGCCGTCGCCGCCATGGCCAGGGAACAGGGCGCCGAATGCGTGATCATCTCGGCTGCCATCGAGTCCGAAGTGGCGCAGCTTCCGGAAGAGGAATCCAAGGAATTCCTGTCGGCCCTCGGTCTTGAGGAAGCCGGCCTCGACCGGCTGATCCGCGCCGGTTACCACCTGCTCGACCTGATCACCTATTTCACCGTCGGCCCCAAGGAAACCCGCGCCTGGACGATCGTGCGCGGCACCAAGGCNCCCGCGGCCGCCGGCGTCATCCATACGGATTTCGAACGCGGCTTCATCCGCGCCTTCACCATCTCCTATGACGACTACATCACCTTCAAGGGTGAAGTCGGCGCCAAGGAAGCCGGCAAAGGCCGCGACGAAGGCAAGGAATACGTCGTCCAGGATGGCGACGTCATCCACTTCCGCTTCAACACCTGATCGTGCGGACGGGAGGCCACATGACGCGAGCCGAATACTATTTCGAAGACTTTTCGATCGGGCGGGTTTTCCCGCTCGCTTCCAAATCGGTGACCGCCGACGAGATCGTCGAATTCGCCGCCGAGTTCGACCCGCAGCCCATGCATCTCGACGAGGCTGCCGGCAAGGCGAGCATCCTCGGCGGGCTCTCGGCCTCCGGCTGGCACACGGCAAGCATGTTCATGCGCATGATGTTCGACGGCTGGCTTTCGGCGTCCTCGTCGGAGGGTTCGCCGGGCATCGAGTTTATGGAATGGAAGAAGCCGGTTCTGGCCGGCGACACGCTGTCCGGCCGCTCGACGGTCATGGAATCCCGCACGCTGCGCTCCCGGCCCGGCATCGGCATCGTGAAATTTCTGCACGAGGTGGAGAACCAGCGGGGTGAGGTCGTCATGCGCGGCGAGAACCCGATCATGATGCGGCTGCGCGACGCCGAGGAGAATGCCGCATGAGGCTGGCCGAACTCCGCCCGCCGGGCACCAAGGTCATCACCGGCACGCTTCTCTTCACCGCCGAGGACATCGTCCGCTACGCAAAGAAATTCGATCCGCAGCCCTTCCACGTGGATCCGGAAGCCGCGAAGAACTATGTCTTCGGGGCCCTCTGCGCCTCAGGCTGGCACACCTGCGCCGGCTGGATGAAGACCTATATCGCCTATTGGAAAGCCGAGGTGGCGCGCCTCGAAAGCGAGGGCATCACCGCCCCGAAGCTCGGCCCCTCGGCTGGCTTCAAGAAACTGCAATGGCTGAAGCCGGTCTATGCGGGTGACAGCATCACCTATTCCGTCACGCTGACCGAAAGCCGACCGCTTGCCTCGCGTCCCGGCACCTTCATCAATCTGACCGTATGCGACGGCGTGAACCAGCATGGCGAGGTGGTGATGCGCTACGAAGGCACGGTGCTGGAATTCGCGTGAGGCATGGATGCTGGCGCGGTGTCCTTGCTCCCCTCACTCCTGTGCTTGTCACAGAAATCCAGCCGGCCCAAGTCCTTGGGCTGAAAAGACCCCTCCGCGCCGCAGACGCGGCGCTGCTGGATTCCTGTGACCAGCACAGGGATAAGGATGGCGAGAGGCGGTCCCTCTCAGTGACCTGAAAACTCGACCAGCGTCCTGACTTCAACGCCGAGCGCTTCAAGCTTTTTGCGGCCCCCGATATCCGGCAGGTCGATGACGAAGCAGGCCGAGACGATCTCCGCGCCGAGCTGGCGTAGCAGCTTCACCGCACCTTCCGCCGTGCCGCCGGTCGCAATCAGGTCGTCGGTCAGGATTACCTTCTCGCCGGCCTTTACCGCGTCCACATGGATCTCCATCTCGTCGGTGCCGTATTCGAGGCTGTAGGCCATCCGTACGGTCTGGTGCGGCAGCTTGCCCTTCTTGCGGATCGGCACGAACCCGGCCTTCAGCTGATGCGCCAGCGCGCCGCCGAGGATGAAGCCGCGTGCCTCGATACCGGCGATCTTGTCGACGCCCATGCCCGCGTAAGGCCGCACCAGTTCGTCCACCGCCTGCCCGAAGGCGACGGCGTCGCCGAGTAGCGTGGTGATATCGCGGAAGATGATACCGGGCTTGGGATAGTCCGGAATGGAACGGATGGCGGTGGAGAGCGTGGTTTTGGACGACATGGGACCCAGATATTTGGCGGCAGGAACAGGGGACGAGCCTATCAACTGAAGGGCGTCCTCCCAACAAAAAAGGCGGTCACAGACCGCCTTTTTCATGTCACGAGGTAAAACCTCAGTGTTCCTTGTTCGCATAGACGGACTTCTTGGTCAGGTAGATCAGGCCGGTGAAGATAACCAGGAAGACCATGACCATGAAGCCGGTGCGCTTGCGCTCTTCGAGATGCGGCTCGGCGGCCCACATCAGGAAGGCCGAGACGTCCTTGGCATACTGATCGACCGTCTGCGGCGAGCCGTCCTCGTAGGTGACCTGGTCGCCGCTGAGCGGCGGAGCCATGGCGAGCGCGGCAGCGCTGGCGAAATACGGATTATAGTGGGTGCCCGGAGCAACCTCGACGCCGGCAGGCGGTTCCTGGTACCCGGTCAGCAGCGAATGGATGTAATCCGGGCCGCCCGACTGGTATTGGGTGAACATGTCGAAGATGAACTGCGGGAAGCCGCGGGTGACGCCGCGCGCCTTGGCGAGCAGCGACATGTCCGGCGGTGCCGCGCCGTTGTTGGCGGCAGCCGCAGCCTGGGCGTTGGCGAACGGCGACGGGAAGTAGTCGGACGGAACGGCGGCGCGTTCGAACATTTCGCCTTCGTCGTTCGGGCCGTCCTGAACCTTGTAGTTGGCGGCGAACGCCTTCACCTGGGCTTCCGAATAACCGAGACCTTCCAGCGTGCGGAAGGAGACGAGGCGCATCGAATGGCAGGCGGAACAGACTTCCGTGTAGACCTTCAAGCCGCGCTGCAGCTGACCCTTGTCATAGTGGCCGAACGGACCCGCGAAGCTCCAGTCGGTTTCCTTGGGGTGGTGGATCGGAAAATGCGGCGTTTCCGAATGTTCGGCAGCCGGTGCCGCAGCATGGTTTTCCTGTGCAATCGCCGAGGCAACGCCCATTCCCGCCAGGAAGGCCAGCGAGACGAGGCTTGTAACAAGCTTGTTCATAATTCTAATCCCTCTCGGTCGCAGGCGTCAGGCGCGGGCTTCGGCGGATTTGCCGTTCTTCTTTTCAAGAACCGCTTCCGTGATGGAGTTCGGAATGCGCCTCGGCGTTTCGAACAGGCCGAGCAACGGCATGATCACCAGGAAGAAGCCGAAGTAGTAGACGGTTCCGAACTGCGACATGAGCGTGAACACGCCTTCCGCCGGCTGGGATCCGAGCCAGCCGAGCATGATCGCATTGGCGACGAACAGCCAGAAGAACAGCTTGTACCAGGGACGATAGACTGCCGAGCGGACCTTCGACGTGTCGAGCCAGGGCAGGAAGAACAGGATGATGATCGAGCCGAACATCACCAGCACGCCGCCGAGCTTGGAGTCGATCGGGCCAACGTTGAAGGTGATGGCGCGCAGCATCGCGTAGAACGGCAGATAGTACCATTCCGGAACGATGTGAGCCGGGGTCTTCAGGGCGTCAGCCGGAATGTAGTTGTCCGGATGGCCGAGGAAGTTCGGCATGTAGAAGACGAACCAGGCATAGACGATCAGGAAGACGGAGACGCCGAGCGCGTCCTTCATGGTCGCATAGGGCGTAAACGCGACGGTGTCGGTCTTGGTCTTGACTTCGACGCCGGTNGGGTTGGTCTGGCCNGTGACGTGCAGCGCCCAGATNTGCAGCACGACGACGCCGGCGATCATGAAGGGCAGCAGGTAGTGCAGCGAGAAGAAGCGGTTCAGCGTCGGCTGGTCGACGGCAAAGCCGCCGAGCAGGAA
>Ga0055540_1001350_pt1 | contig 14730 bp, 13 predicted proteins | sample AraplaCvi_mMS_r2_2_FD_55040 | JGI IMG/M metagenome (GOLD analysis project Ga0055540, IMG submission 55040) | Arabidopsis root microbial communities from North Carolina, USA - plate scrape MF_Cvi_mMS_r2 | ecosystem: Host-associated > Plants > Roots > Endosphere | place: USA: North Carolina
CGCCCGTATCGAATTCGCCGATGATCTGCGTGTCGATCGTGGCGCCCTGAAGATTGGTGCTGCCGCCGTCGGCATAACGATCGTAGGTCCGCCCGTCCGCTTGCAGGCCGGCGCCGAAGACGCCCTGTTCCTCATGGGTCAGCCAGACATAACGTGCGTTCTGGCGGATCTGCCAGACATCGTTGAAATGGTGTTCGAATTCGTAACCGATTGAGCCGAGNGTGTTGTTGTATTCGTCGAAGGCAGGCTCGCCGACGAACCGGTTGTTGGGGATCTTGCCAAATGGGCTGCCGAAAACGGTGCCGGAAGCCGGCAGATACTGCATCGCCCAGCCGGAACGGTCGCGCTGATACTGGCCGAGAACGGTGAGCTTGGTGTCTTCGTCCGGCTTGAACGTGATCGCCGGCGCCAGGAAGAGGCGGTCGTCGTCGACGAAGTCGACCTGGGTCGAGCTGTCGCGCACGACACCTGTCATGCGATAGAACAGCGTGTCGTCGCTGCCGACCGGCCCGCCGAAATCGAACCGGCCCTCATAATGTTCGAAAGTGCCNCCCACGACTTCTACCTCGCGCAGCACGTCTTCGGTNGGCCGCTTGCTGACGTAGTTGATCAGGCCGCCGGGCGTGGCCTGTCCATATAGAACGGAAGCCGGGCCGCGCAGGACCTCGTAGCGTTCGGCGCCATAGGGCTCGATCGCGTTGAACATGGTGAAATTGGAATCCTTGAGCTGCAGGCCATCACGATAGAAGATGCCGCTGCTACCGGTTCCCATGCCGCGAAGCTGGACCCCGAGACCGCGATTGTCCGTCCCATAGAGGTCGCCGCTGGCGCCTGGGGTGTAACGCAATGCGCTGTTGAGGCTGTTGACCCCTTGCGCATCCATCTGATCGCGGGTGACCACGGAAATGGACTGCGGCGTCTCGATCAGCGGCGTATCGGTCTTGGTGCCGCTCGCGCTCCGGGTCGCGACGAAACCGTCGACCGGCCCCCAGGCGGTTTCGGAGCGCAATATGATCGGGGCAAGCTCAGTCGCACTGTCCCCTGAGGCGGCGGCGCCGGTATTGGTCGGATCCGTCAGCACGACCGTATTGGCCCCCTGGAACCGCCAGGAGAGACCGCTTCCGGCGAGCAGCCGCCTGAGCGCATCTTCCGGCGACGCGGAGCCGTTGAGACCCTGTGTGCGGGCGCCGGCCGGCAGCGCGCCGTTGAAAAGCACATCGATACCCGTCACCGAGGAAAAGCGCACCAAAGCGGAAGATAGCGGCTGGGCGGGGATCGAGAACGTGTAGGAGGATGTTGCAACCTGCGCCACGGCCGGCATTGCCTGAAAGAGCGGAATGACGCAGGCGGTTGCCAGAAGCAGCTTGCGGAACGATCCCGCCGGCATGCCCGGCAGATGGCGGTTGATGATAGGACGCGACACGAAAATCCCCCTTAGGCAACGCGACAGACCNGCGCGATACATGCGCTCTGATCATGGGGACGAACGGTTTCNCCAAAAACCTGAGTGAATTTTGAAATATTTATCTCGGGTAAATGAAGGTCAGCCAGGGCGACAGGTTTTGGACCCTGATCGGCAGCCCGAGCGCCAGCGTGTCTAGTATGGTATCGGATCGCTTCACGTCGACGATGATCGTCACGGGGCTCCGCGCCAGCCTCTCGTCCATGACGATGATCCTGCCGGTGCGCCAGCGGGAGAGGGACGAAATGACGTCCTGAAATGGGGTCGAGAGGAAAACCAGCTTGCCGCTCCTCCAGGAAAGCTGCGTCTCGACATCCGCCTTGAGTGGGATCGAAAGCCGCCCGTTCCTGTAGAGCAGGCTCTCTCCCTGCTCGACGCGCTGGAATTTATCGCCTGTGGAAACGCTGACCGCGTGTTCGGTGACCGTAACGGCGATGCCGTCTTCCTGGAAACCAACCGAAAAGGCCGTGCCGAGCGCCGTTGAAAAGAGGTCGGCCGCCTCGACGACGAAGGGGCGGGACGCGTCCGGCGCGACCTCGAAAAATGCCTCGCCTTTTTCAAGGACAACCCGGCGCCGTCCGGCATCGAAATCGAGCGTCAGTGCGGTCCGCGTGGACAGCGTGGCGGTCGAACCGTCGGGCAACGTGACGGCGGCGGTTTCTCCCGTCCCCGTGCTATAAGTCGCCGCCGGGCCCAGGAGGCGCATGCCGCCCCAGACGGCGCCGGCAAGCACGACGGCAGCACCGCCTGTCTTCAGAACGGTCCGCCGTGAGGAGGACGGCGCCTTGCCGAGATCATGGACGATGCCCGCCCCGGACCATAGCCGTTCCAGATCGGCATAGGCCTTCGCGTGCCTCTCGTCGGCGAGCAGCCATTCCCGAAGAGCCTGACGGTCCGACGCGGTCTCGCCGCCATCCAGCAGAAGCGCGAACCACTCGGCTGCCCTGCGGGAAATCTCATCCTCGCTATGTTTGCGGCCATCCGGCGCGTCTTCCATAAGGCGTGATCCCTCAATACCCAAAAACAGAACGAACGGGACGGGGAGAAATCTGGTCCGGCATGATGAAGGAAGCCGCCTACATTCCGGCTTTCAGCCGTTCCAGCGCAGTCACCATATGGCTGAACACCGTTTTGGGAGAGATGCCGAGCTTCGTGCCGATCTCGACGTAGCTTAGCCCTTCCATCCGCGAGAGCAGAAAGACCTGCCGGCATTTCGGCGGCAGCGAATTGACGATTTCCTGCAGCCTCCGCAGTTCATCGCGGCCGAGAATCACGTCCTCGGCGGAGGGGCGATTATCCGCGACGTATTCGAGATGATCGACGCCGGCGACGAAAGGCGCGATGCGGCGCCGACGTTCATGATCGGCTGCCAGGTTACGGCCGGTGGTCACGAAGTAGCCCGCCAGATCGGATACGCCGCGCAGAAGGCCCGGGCGTTCCCAAAGTCTCAGGAACGTATCTTGAGTGAGATCGGCGGTGGTCGCAGCGCATTCCACCCGCCGTTGAATGACGGCGGCAAGACGCTCCCTCACGGAAAGGAAAACCTCGAGAAAATCGCGTCTGCGGATATCGTCCATCCCCTCAACTATACCGGTGCCCCAGGTGCCGGCAAGAGGTTTGCCTCAAATTCATGATGGCAAATATCAAGTTTTATGTGGCTGTATTTTTGCGGCCGCTCAGGAGGCTCCGAATTTCGGGCTTTCGGGATAAAGCTCGATCAAAAACATGCCCGAGTTCCCGGAGATGGCGAAGTCGCCTGTCGCGCCGGCTTCGATAACGAGGCAGTCCAGCGGCCCGAGGTCGGCATTCTCCGATCCGGATGTGATTCCGTTTCTCCCGGTGGCAAGCACAAATCTCAGGGACCTGGCGGGAGACAGCGAAACGGGCGTCGGCTGCTTGATGACGCGGTGAGAGAACCGGCCGCGCCGCGTCATCACGTTGAGGTCGGTTGTCGCGCCGTTCACCAGCGTTGCCAAAGCCGGCTTGTCGGCTGGGAACGGACAGGGATCGGAGTGAAGATCGAGAGTGAGGGCGGGGCCGCCNTNGATCGTCAGGACTATCCCGTTGCCGGAGAGGATCGACAGGGTTCGGTCCACCTCCGNAAAGCGCGAGAANGGGCCATCCGACGCGACGGTCGCCATGCTGATGCGCCAGTCGAAGTCCTCGATCGACGCGCCGGCCGGAAAGACGGCGATCTCCACCGTCTCGCCGCCGCCGTTCTTCCACGGCATTCGCCTGTAGTCGGATGCGCGCAGAATTTTCATGGGCTCAGTTTCCGAGAATGCCGGGCAGGCGAAGCCCGTTTTCCGTGGCGCAATCCATGGCGATCTCGTAGCCGGCATCCGCGTGGCGCATGACGCCGGTGGCGGGGTCGTTCCAGAGCACGCGTTCGATCCGGCGGTCGGCGTCCTCGGTGCCGTCGCAGCAGATGACCATGCCGGAATGCTGCGAATACCCCATGCCGACGCCGCCGCCGTGATGCAGCGATACCCATGTGGCACCGGATGCGGTGTTGAGCAGCGCGTTCAGGAGCGGCCAGTCGGAGACGGCATCCGAGCCATCCTTCATCGCTTCCGTCTCCCGGTTGGGAGAGGCGACCGAGCCGGAATCCAGATGGTCGCGGCCGATCACGATCGGCGCTTTCAGCTCGCCGTTGCGGACCATTTCGTTGAAGGCGAGGCCGAGCTTGTGGCGGACGCCGAGGCCCACCCAGCAGATACGCGCCGGCAGGCCCTGGAAGGAAATCCGCTCCCGCGCCATGTCGAGCCAGTTGTGGAGATGCGCGTTGTCCGGCAGCAGTTCCTTCACCTTGGCGTCGGTGCGGTAGATATCCTCCGGATCGCCGGAAAGCGCGGCCCAGCGGAAGGGGCCGATGCCGCGGCAGAAGAGCGGACGGATATAGGCCGGCACGAAGCCCGGAAAGGCGAAGGCGTTTTCCAGCCCCTCGTCCTTGGCGACCTGGCGTATATTGTTGCCGTAGTCGAGCGTCGGGATGCCGGCATTCCAGAAGGCGATCATCGCCTCCACGTGCTCGCGCATCGAGGCGCGGGCGGCCTTTTCCACCGCCTTCGGATCGCTTTCGCGCTTCGCCTTCCATTCGGCCATCGTCCAGCCCTTCGGCAGGTAGCCGTTGATCGGATCATGGGCGGAAGTCTGGTCGGTGACCATGTCGGGACGGATGCCGCGGCGAACCATTTCGGGAAGAATTTCTGCCGCATTGCCCAAGAGGCCGACGGATTTCGCCTCGCCGGCGGCGGTCCAGCGGGTGATCATCTCCATGGCTTCGTCGAGCGTTTCGGCCTTGGCGTCGACATAACGGGTGCGCAGGCGAAAATCGATGCTGTCGGGATTGCACTCGACGGCAAGGCAGCAGGCGCCGGCCATGACGGCGGCCAGCGGCTGGGCGCCGCCCATGCCGCCGAGACCGCCGGTCAGGATCCATTTGCCCTTGAGATTGCCGCCGTAGTGCTGCCGCCCGGCTTCCACGAACGTCTCGTAGGTGCCCTGCACGATGCCCTGCGTGCCGATATAGATCCACGAGCCGGCCGTCATCTGGCCGTACATGGCAAGGCCCTTTTTATCGAGCTCGTTGAAATGGTCCCACGTGGCCCAATGGGGCACGAGGTTCGAGTTGGCGATCAGCACCCGCGGCGCGTCCTTGTGGGTGCGGAATACGCCGACCGGTTTGCCGGACTGTACCAGAAGCGTTTCCTCTTCCGTCAGCGTCTTCAAGGTCGCGGCGATCCGGTCGAAATCGTCCCAGGTTCGGGCGGCGCGTCCGATGCCGCCATAGACGACCAGTTCGTTGGGGTTTTCCGCCACATCGGGGTCGAGATTGTTCATCAGCATGCGCAGGGGGGCTTCGGTCATCCAGCTCCGGGCATTGAGCTTGTCGCCGCGGGGCGCACGGATTTCGCGGATATTGTGGCGGGGATTGGTCATCGGCACGTTCCCTTTATCTGTTGTTGTTCTGCGAGGCGAGGTCGAGGGCGGTGCGCTCGATCCGCGTCAGGATGTCCTTGAGATGGACGCGCAGCCTCTCGGCCTTGGCCTGATCATAGGCGAAAGGCGGGGACTCGACCGCGAGATGGGTGGATTGGGCAAGTTCCATCTGGATGGCGTGGACGCCGGTTTGCGGCCGGCCGTAATGCCGCGTCGTCCAGCCGCCCTTGAAGCGGCCGTTGAGGATGTTTGTATAACCCGAGGCTGCGGTCGTCGCGGCGACGGCCGCCTGCTCGATGGCGGGGGCGCAGGTTTTGCCCATATCCGTGCCGATGTTGAAATCGGGCAGGGTGCCTTCGAACAGGAACGGGATATGTGAGCGGATCGAGTGGCAATCGTAGAGTACGGCAATGCCATGGATGGATTTCACCCGCGTGATTTCGGCTGCAAGCGCCGCGTGATAGGGCGCGTGGAAATCCCGCAGCCGATCGGCAATGTCGGTTTCGGTCGGCTCGGCGCCGTGCTTCCAGATGGGCTTGCCGTCGAAATCCGTCTCGGGGATCAAGCCTGTGGTGTTCTGGCCGGGATAGAGGCTTGCCCCCTGCGGATCTCGGTTGGCGTCGATCACGTATCGGTGGAATGTCGCGCGAACCGTCGTCGCATCCGCCAGAAGGCCGTCGTAGAGCTGGTGGATATGCCAGTCGGTATCGGCGAGCAGCCGGCCGTTGTCGTTCAACCGGTCCCAGATCGCCGACGGCACGTCGGTTCCCGTATGCGGAAAACCGAGAACGATGGGGGAGGTACCCTGTCTGACTTCGAACACCGCCATTCAGGCCTCCAGAACCGGCAGGATATCCGCTGAAACGGACGCCGCGAGCGCCCCCGTCGCGACGAGATCGGCGGCGGCCCTGAGGTCGTTCGCCATGTAACGGTCCTCCTCGAGGCTCGGAACGGCGGCACGGATGGTGGCGATCACTCTTTGAAGTTCCGGGCTGGTCGTCAGCGGGCTGCGCAGTTCGACGCCCTGTGCCGCCGTCAGCGCTTCGATACCGATGATGGTCGCAAGATTGTCGGTCATCTGGAGAAGCCGGCGGGCGCCGTGGCAGGCCATAGAAACATGGTCTTCCTGATTGGCGGAGGTCGGCGTCGAATCGACCGAGGCCGGATGCGACATCTGCTTGTTTTCCGACATCAGGGCGGCGGACGTGACTTCCGCGATCATCAGCCCGGAATTCAGTCCCGGCTTTTTCGCGAGAAAGGCAGGTAGTCCGTAGGAGAGGGCCGGATCCACCAGCAGCGCGATGCGGCGCTGGGAGATGGCGCCGATCTCGCAGACGGCAAGCGCGATCTGGTCGGCGGCAAAGGCCACAGGCTCCGCGTGGAAATTTCCGCCCGAAACGACGCTGTCATCAGAGAGCACCAGCGGATTGTCGGTCACCGCATTGGCCTCGATCTCGAGTGTGCGGGCGACCGAGCGCAGGAGATCGAGGCAGGCGCCGTCCACCTGCGGCTGGCAGCGGATGCAATAGGGATCCTGCACCCGTTCGTCGCCTTGCAGATGACTTTCCCGGATGACCGAACCCGACAGCAGGGCGCGCAGCGCCGCAGCCGCATCGATCTGGCCCTTGTGCCCGCGAAGTGTGTGGATATCCGGATGGAAGGGTGCGGACGAGCCCATGGCCGCATCCGTCGACATCGCGCCGGTCACCAGCGCTGCCTGGGCGGCCCGGTGGGCGCGGAAAAGGCCTGCCAACGCCAGGGCCGTGGAGGTCTGGGTGCCGTTGATCAGGGCCAGGCCCTCCTTGGCGGCAAGAACGACCGGTTTCAGGCCGGCTTTCGCAAGCGCCTCGGCCGCAGGCAGCAATCTGCCTTGATAAAAGGCCTCGCCTTCGCCCATCATCACGGCCGCCATATGCGCGAGCGGCGCCAGATCGCCCGACGCGCCGACCGAGCCTTTTTCCGGAATGAGCGGGATCACGCCCTTTTCCAGCATCGCCTCGATCAGTCGCACCAGTTCGAGCCGGACGCCGGAGGCGCCGCGTCCCAGAGAGACGAGTTTCAGCGCCATGATCAGGCGAACGACGTTGTCCGGGAGCGGCGCGCCGACGCCGCAGCAATGGGACAGGATCAGGTTGCGCTGGAGCGTCGCGACGTCGGCACTGTCGATCTTGATCGATGCGAGTTTTCCAAAGCCGGTATTGATGCCGTAGACCGGCTCGTTGCCGGCGGCGATCTGGGCGATCCTGGCAGCCGCCTTCTCGATCCCCGCGTCGAACGAACGGTCGATCCGCGCCGGTGTGCCGTTCCAGTAAATGTCCTGAAGCTCGCGAAGGCTTACCGAGCCGGGTGTCAGAACGATGCTCATGCGGGAACCCTTTCGCCCTTGAAGATCCGCGCTGCCAGCGGATTGAAACCGATGCGGTAGACAAGCTCCGCCGGCCGCCCGATATCCCAGATCGCGAAGTCTGCCGATTTGCCGGCTTCGAGCGTGCCGGTCTCGGCCAGAAGGCCGAGCGCGCGTGCGGCCTCCCGCGTGACGCCGGCAAGGCATTCTTCGACGGTGAGGCCAAACAGCGTCGCCCCCATGTTCATGGTCATGAGCAGAGAGGTCAGCGGCGAGGTGCCGGGATTGCTGTCGGTCGCAAGCGCGATGGAGGTGCCGGCAGCACGCAGCGCCTCTACGGGCGGGGCCTGCTTTTCGCGAAGCGTGTAGAAGGCCCCGGGCAGAAGCACGGCGACGGTGCCGGCCTCAGCCATGACCCTGGCGTCTGCCGCGGAAAGATATTCGAGATGATCGGCCGACAGCGCGCCATAGGAGGCCGCGAGGCGCGCGCCGCCGAGATCGGAGAGCTGTTCCGCATGCAGCTTGACGGGAAGGCCAAGCGATTTAGCCTTGTCGAAAACACGCGTGATTTCGGCTGGCGAGAAGGCGATGCCTTCGCAAAAACCGTCGACCGCATCTACGAGCCCTTCCGAATGGGCAGCCTCTAGGCCCGGCAGGACCACGTCGGTGATATAATCGCCGTTGCGGCCCTTGTAGTCCGGCGGTGTCGCGTGCGCGGCAAGCCAGCTGGTGACGATCCGTACCGGCCTGACTTCGGCGAGCCTGCGCGCGACCCGCAGCATCTTGAGCTCACCTTCGATGTTCAACGCGTAACCGGATTTGATCTCCACCGTGCAGGCGCCTTCGGCGAGCAGCGTATCGAGCCTGCGCAGCGCCTGGGCGAGGAGCTCATCCTCCGAAAGCGCATTGGTTGCCTTCACGGATGAGATGATGCCGCCGCCGGCGCGGGAAATCTCCTCGTAGGTGGAGCCCGCCAGACGCATTTCGAATTCCATCGCACGGTCGCCGCCAAACACCAGATGGGTGTGGCAGTCGATGAGGGCCGGGGTGATCCACCTGCCGCCGCAATCGGTTTCGTCTTCGGCGTTGCGGAACTCGTCAGGCAGGTCGGCGATTGGGCCGACAAAGGCAATGCGGCCGTCACGCACGGCGATCGCACCCGTTTCGATAATACCCAGGCCGGGTGCCGAAGGAGCAAGAGTGGCGATGCGCGCATTGTGCCAAAGCGACGAGAAGCCTGCCGCAGCCCCAGAAGATTTTTCTCCACCCATAAGCTTTTCGCCTTTCCTTATGGCTGAACATGTATATACATAATAATCCGAGTGACAAGAGGAATTTTGATCTCCGCGAGGAAAAGGGAAGAGCGTCCATGGTCAGGCTTCATTCGGAATTGGCTCTGCTGCCGGAGGGTTGGCGGCAGAACGTAAGGCTGACGATCGAAGCAGGTCGGCTCGCCGGGGTGGAAGCCGGTGTCGAGGCGGCGGCAGAGGACGAGCGGCACAAGATTTTCGTTCCTGCGATGTCGAACCTGCACAGCCATGCCTTTCAGCGTGCCATGGCGGGCCTTTCGGAAGTCCGCGGCCCCGGCGACGACAGCTTCTGGAGCTGGCGAACGCTGATGTACAAGTTCGCACTGTCGATCACGCCGGAACAGGTCGAGGCCGTCGCCTCACAGCTTTATATGGAAATGCTGGAGGCCGGTTTTTCGCGGGTCGGTGAATTCCACTATCTCCATCACGACAAGGATGGGGCGCACTATGCCAATGTCGCCGAGATGGCCGGGCGCATCGGGGCGGCGAGCGCCGAGGCCGGGATCGGCCTGACGCTCCTGCCGGTCTTTTATGCGCATTCCGGCTTCGGCGGCGCGGCACCGGCCGCGGGGCAGCGACGGTTCATTCATTCGCTCGACGATTTCGCGAAGACCATGGAAGCCTGCCGTCGCCTGACAGCCGCCATGCCTGGGGCGGAACTCGGCGTCGCTCCACACAGTCTTCGCGCCGTAACTCCGCGCCAACTTGATGAGGTCGTGCGGATGGCGGGTGATGGACCGATCCATATCCACATCGCCGAGCAGGTGAAGGAGGTCGAGGATTGCCTTGCCTGGTCCGGTGCGCGGCCAGTCGAATGGCTGCTCGCAAACGTGCCGGTGAGCGAACGCTGGTGCCTCGATCCACGCGACCCACATGACCGAAGACGAGAGCCGCCGCATGGCGCAGAGCGGTGCGATCGCCGGGCTCTGCCCGATCACCGAAGCCAATCTCGGCGACGGCATCTTCCCCGGCGAGCTTTTCGTCGGACATAACGGCCGCTTCGGCATCGGTTCGGATTCGAACATACTGATTTCTGTGGCGCAGGAGCTCCGCCAGCTCGAATATTCGCAGCGTCTGGGCCTCAGGAAGCGCAACGTCCTGGCTCGGCCGGAAGGTTCGACGGGGCGCCGGCTGTTCGAAACGGCGTTGACGGGCGGCGGAGCGGCACTTAATGCGGCCGTTGGCTTGGTTCGAGGCAACTACGCGGATATCGTCGCCCTCGACGTCAAAGACGTACCCCACCTTGCCGCCGATCAGATTCTCGACCATTGGATATTTGCGGGCGGTGTTGCCGTGGATTGCGTCTGGGCGCTTGGCCGTAAGCAGGTCGAAGGCGGGCGGCATGTCCAGCGGGATAGGATCGGCCCGCGCTTCAAGACGGTAATGCGGGAATTGCTGACATTATGACCAATGGCAAGGAGGCCACTCTCCATCATCGCATCCTAAGCGACATAGAGGGACGGATTGTCTCCGGCGAATGGCCCCCCGGCTATCGCCTGCCGTTTGAGGTCGACCTTGCCGCTCAATATGGCTGTTCCCGGATGACAGCCAACAAGGTGCTGACGCATCTNGCAAGGGCCGGCCTGATCGAACGGCGCAAGAAGTCCGGCAGCTTCGTAGCGCAGCCGGTGATGCAGGCCGCGGTGCTTGAAATCCATAGTATCGAAGCGGAGGTTCGNTCTCTCAAGCTTCCCTATTCCTACCGGCTGGAAAGGCGGATCTTGCGCGAGGCAGGCCCGGCCGACCGGCANCATCTGGAGCTTTCGGAANCGGCCTCGGTCCTTGATCTCGTCTGNCTTCATCATGCCGGNGAACGNCCGTTCTGCCTTGANGAGCGGCTGATCAACCTTGCGACCGTGCCGGAAGCGGAAGGCGAGGATTTTNCGAGATTGGCGCCGGGGACATGGCTGATCAGCCAGATCCCCTGGAGCACCGCTGAACATAAGATCTATGCGCTGTCGGCCAGCGCGGACGTCGCCAAGACGCTCGATATTCCCAGGAACGCAGCCTGCCTCGTCATCGAACGACGGACCTGGGGCAGCAGCGGCCCGGTGACATTCGTCCGTTTCACCTATCCGGGCGACCGGCATGCGCTGGTTGCCCGCTTCACGCCCGGTGGAGAGAATTAGGCCAGGCTCGATCGGCAGTGCCGGGCCCTGTGCGGCGCGACCTCTCATATTCCGGCCCCCGGGTCGGAGCGGACCTTGCGCCGGGCACGATCCTGCTGGCATAGACGTTGCGCAGTTGCGGCCACCGCCATTCCGGGTCGCCGCCGCCGGCATCTCTTATCCGCAGAAAGGACTATCCGATGACTGACGCTCTTCTCCGCGACAGGACCAGCGAGCATCAGCGCGGGGAGACGCCTCTGTTCGATCTGAAGGATGTGTCGTTGACCGTTCCCGGCAAGGCGCTTCTGCAGACCTTGACAATGACAATCCCGGCTCGGCGGACGATCGGATTGATCGGCCATAACGGCTCCGGCAAATCGACCTTGCTCAAGGTCCTGGCACGGCAAAAGCCGGCCTCCAAGGGAACGGTGCTTTTCGAAGGCAAGTACCTCTCCGAATGGGGCGATCGGCCGTTCGCAAGAAAGCTTGCCTATCTGCCGCAGCAGACGCCGGCGGCGAACGGCATGCTGGTCAAGGAGCTCGTGGCGCTCGGGCGCTATCCCTGGCATGGCGCGCTCGGCCGCTTCGGAAAGGCCGATCGCGACAAGGTCGACGAGGCCATGAGCCTTACGGATGTGACGGACATGGCGGACCGTTTCGTCGACACCCTCTCCGGTGGCGAACGCCAGCGTGTATGGCTGGCCATGCTGGTGGCTCAGGATGCGGAATGCCTGCTGCTCGATGAACCCATCTCGGCACTCGACGTCTCGCATCAGGTGGAGGTGCTGACGTTGGTCCAGCGGCTCAGCCATTCGAAAGGGCTTGGCGTCCTTGTCGTCCTGCACGATGTCAACATGGCGGCGCGCTTCTGCGACGAGATCATCGCGCTACACAGCGGGCGCCTGATCGCGCGAGGAACTCCCCCGGAGATCATGACGCCGGATGTGCTCAAGCAGATTTACGGCATCGACATGGCCATCATGGCGCATCCGCAAACCGGCTTGCCGGTCGGTGTCCCATGCTGACGGCAAACATGCCGCCGCAGAGCCGATGAGGTCCACACCCAAGGCAAGTTGAAACGGCTTCGTCGCGTCACGCTGCCAAGGGCAGAGCGATCTCGAATTCGGCTCCCGTGCCTGTCGTGTGCTTCAGGCGGATGGTGCCGCCGTACGATCCGAGCATGGTGCGGACGATGTCGAGACCCATGCCNGTGCCGCCCTGTTCACGGCGGGTCGAGAAGAACGGCTGGAAGACGCGCTCCCGGTTTCCCTCGGAAATGCCGCTGCCGTTGTCGNGCACGAGAATGGTGACCGTCCGCGCATGAACCGAGGCCACCAGCTCCAATCGGGTNGCTCCATGCTGGGCTGCATTTTCCGCAAGATTGGCAAAGACGATGCCGGCTGCTTCGAAGGGAAGGGAGAAGGNGGCTTCCATATTTCCCAAACCGGAAATTTCGAGCACGGGAAACCGCTCGCGCAGCAATGGAAGCATATCGTCNATCGCTGTCTTGCCCTGGATCGCGGGAAGCTCCGCCTGNGCCAGCTCCNTCAGCCTTGACAGCAAGNTNTCGAGCCGCTCGGCATCCGCGACGATATTGTCGAGGAAATGCGAGCGTTGCGCCTTCGTCATCGGCTGATCGGCATCGTCGTCGCGCAGCAGTTCCGCCGCGCCCCGGATCGCGGTCAAAGGCGACTTGAGCTCGTGGGAAACATGGGCGGCAAAGGAGCGGACATATTCGGTGCGGTCGACCAGTTTGCCGGCGAGGTCGAGGAAGCTTTGCGACAGTGTCGCGATTTCGCGCGTTCCATAACTTTCCAGCGGCTGGATCGCCGCCTTGCCTCCGCGGGCGATCTCCTCGGTACGGGCGATCAGCGCATTGATCGGCCCGGTGATGGTGCGGGCGAGCACGTAGGCGACTGCGAGGGTCAGTACCAGAACGACGACGAGCGCCCCGACCTCGGCAGGCGTCATCCGCATCTGGGTCGCTTCCGTGGCACGGAACCAGATGATGATCAGGACCGGCAGGGCCATGACGGCCAACAGGACGGCATACACGATCATCGCCAGCGGAGGCCGCCATTTGGTCCTGACCTTGGGCGCCGTCATCACGCTTTCCTTCCGAGGTCGCCGCCCAGCTTGAAACCGACGCCGTGAACGGTAGCAATGACGCCGACGGCGCCCGCTGCCGAAAACTTGGCCCGGATGTTGCGGATATGGCTGTCGATCGTGCGATCCGCCACATGGATGCCGGCGCCATAGGCGGCCTCCATCAGCTGTTCGCGGCTGAACACCATTTCAGGACGGGAGAGAAGCGCATCGAGGATGGAGAATTCCAGCGCGGTCGCGGCGATTGCATTGCCGCCGAAGGTTACGGTCCTCCCGGCCCGGTCGAGGATGAGCTCTCCGACAGCCACCATGGTCCCCCGGTTATCGGCACCGCTTCCATTACCGCTGCGCTTCAGGATCGCCTTGACGCGTGCGACCAGTTCGCGAGGGCTGAACGGTTTGGTGACATAGTCGTCGCCACCGATTTCGAGCCCGAGCACCCTGTCGATCTCCTCGTCCCGGGCCGATAGGAACAGGATCGGAAGCCCGGATGTCCTGCGGATCTGGCGGCAAACTTCCAGGCCATCCATCTCCGGCATGCCGATATCGAGAACGACGAGATCGATATGTCCCCGATGGAAGGCCATCATCGCCTCGGTGCCGTTGCGGGCGGTCGTCGGCGCCATGCCGGCGCGTTCCAGGGCAAAGCAGATCACGTCGCGAATATGGGGTTCGTCATCGACGACGAGGATGCGATGCGCCATGATGGGTCCTGCAGAAATTCACCGACGCTGTTGTCATCGTTCTTCTTCTATCTTGCAATGGTTGAGGGCGACCGAAGATAGGCCTCGATCCTTCGCGAACGGAAATTCCAGCTTCGCCANTCACGCGAACGACGCTCGAAACCGTNGGCGAGCGANTGNCTGATCGACAGTGCCGTTCCCTTTTTCTCCGTCGCGTCATTGGGCAGGGCGGACAGGTAGAGATCGAGTGCNGNGATGGCGGAAGGGCCGAGCGACGACAGGTAGTCGATATCCAGCGGAACGCCTTCATGGCTCAGTTCCAGGCTGTGCGTGACGTTGAAGCGGGCGATGAAGGCCGGGAAATCGATGAAGGCGCTGAGATAGAGCACGCCCATCAGGACGGCGATATTGGAAGCGATCAGCCACTGGTTGGATTGGCGCAATAGAATCCGCAGCAGGATCAGGACAAGGCCGACGGCAACGAGGCCCATCCATATTCCCGCGGCAACCCGCAATTCCGTGAGCGAATATGCCTCGACATAGAGATCGAGCCGCAGGATCGACGACAGGCAAAGCAGGATGTTCTGGCCGATCCAGGCATGCACGAGGCCGCGGATCAGAGGGCTCTTGTCGCCGGGACCGCCGCGACGCATGGCGATGAGCACGAAAGCCGCGGCAAGCAGAGCCGTGGCGATCAGCGGATAGGCGCCGCGATGGGCGTATTCGGCATGGCTCATGCCATCCGGAAGATCGACGCCACCCCACAGATAGACGA
>Ga0055540_1001351_pt1 | contig 14727 bp, 14 predicted proteins | sample AraplaCvi_mMS_r2_2_FD_55040 | JGI IMG/M metagenome (GOLD analysis project Ga0055540, IMG submission 55040) | Arabidopsis root microbial communities from North Carolina, USA - plate scrape MF_Cvi_mMS_r2 | ecosystem: Host-associated > Plants > Roots > Endosphere | place: USA: North Carolina
ATGTCGTGGTTGACCACGACCTTCTGGTAGTCGAAATGGTTGGAGACGACGCCGACGATGTCGATCGGCAGCGCGCCGATCTTCCAGCGGTAGAGCAGGTCATTGAGACAATGGCCGAAGCGCGACACCATCAACAGCACCTTCATGCGGCTTTCGCTGTCGTGGAATTCGTATTCCATCGAAAAGGGCGCGGCGACGGCGGCAAAATCGGCGCCGATCTCTGAGCCGGAAAGACCTTCTTCGGAGATGAAGGAGACGCGCATGAAGAACTTGCCGGTATCGAGATCATCGAACTGCGAGCTGTCGATGATGTTGCAGCCCTTTTCCGCCAGATAGCTCGAAATCGCCGCAACGATGCCGCGCGTCGATGTGCAGGATACCGTCAATACATAGCTTTTCATGTCTCTCCCTCTTCCCTCTTCAAGGCCGCGGCCGTGCTTAGATCAAAGCCTGGGCCGCGAACAGGCCGGTGCGCTTTCATTCATGCGACAAATTGCAAGATGACCCATCATGTTTGTGCAAGTTCTCTCGCTTCCGGGTCTTTATGTCTCGCATGTCGTTATCGCAAAACCGCTGCACAGTTTTGCGCGACAGGCCTTAGCTTAGGAGAAGTTACGCAAAAAACTGTGCCGCCAGCGCCGTGGGCATGCGTATTCTCGCCTTCGATGGGCGAAGTTAGGCCGGCGGGCGGCTCGCCAGCGCCACTTTCCGCCGCGGTGTGGTGATTTCGTGGATGATGGCGCCACCGATCGACGAGAGCACCAGCGACAGGATCACGAAGAGCACAGGCTGCTGCAGGATGCCGATCGGCAGCCGGTCGGCAGCGACCCTCAGAAACGCGAGCGTGAAGGCGTGGGTGATATAGATGCTGTAGGAGCAGTCGCCGAGATAGTTCAGCCAGCCGATAAAAGGCAGCCTGGAAAAGTCGATCGAGACCGCCCCGTAGACGATGAAAATCGCCGGGATTCCCCAGGCGTAGAACCGGCTTTCCGGCCGCATCAGCGCCTCGTTAATAAAGAGGAACGCAAAGCCGATGGCCAGCGCCGCCCATGCCCAGCGGTTCGGCAGAAGCACCTTCTGCCGGTAGAGCCAGCCGAGCACGGTGCCGGCGAGAAACTCCAGGATGATCGGCTCGCCGTAGAAGCGGGTGGCCGTCGTTTCCGGCAACAGCCGGCAGGCGATCAGGATGACGGCGAAGACGGCAAACATTGCCGGGATGCGGCGGATTTCCGAGAGCGGCAGCAGCAGCGCGAAGATGAGATAGAAAAACATCTCGTAATTCAGCGTCCAGCCCGGCACGACGACGGGGGTGATCGTGCTCGGATCGGCGGCATTGGCCCATGGCAGAAAAAACAGCGAGGCGATCAGATGCGGCAGGTCGAACACTGTCGATTTCAGCAATGATGGGGCCACCAGCGCCACGACAGCCGAAAACAGCGTTGCCAGCCAATAGAGCGGGACGATGCGTTTGATTCGCCGACGGGCGAAATCGATGGGGCTCATCGCCCGTCCGCTTGTCGTCAGCCACATCACAAAACCGCTGAGCACGAAGAAGATGTCGACGCCGGTCTCACCATAGAGGAAGGCAGTGGCGTCGAGCCCAGGATTGACCTTGGCAAGCTGCAAGATCGCGTGGAAATAGACGACCATCAGCGCCGCTACGGCGCGCAGATATTGAAGCTGGACAAGCATCGAGCATCTTGCTCCCCAGAGCATGATGCCGAAAAGTGTGGGCGGTTTCGGACGACATCATGCTCTATTTCTTTGATTTAGAACAGGATTCAGATTTTAGGCCGATCCGGCCTTAAATCATCCTGTTCTATGGCTCGCGCGGGCGCCGTGCCGCTGCGGTCAACTCTCTACATCCGCCGCACCATCCTGACGGATGCGCGGGCTGTCGTGGAAACGCATATATCCGACGACGAACCACAGGAGCCCGGCGATCTTCATCGAGAAAACGGCGGTTCCCCCGATCATCATATTCAGAAAAATGAAAAGAGAAAGTGAATGGGCGCAACGCCGCTGCGCCGCCGTGCGCCCGGCGGGAAAGAGGCAGACGAACAGCCATAGGGCGATAACGCCGAAGATCGTCGCCGCGTAGATCAGGTAGACATAGCCGCTGTCGGCGAATTCGGCGACCCGGTCGACCGAAAGCCCGAGGATGGCGAGCGGATCGAGCTCCATGATCTTCTTCATCGTCAGGTTGATACGGCCGGTGAAATTGTCGCCGGTCGCATTGGGTTTTAAGGTGTAGACGAGGAAACCGGCGGCGACGATCAGCGGCATCAGCGCCAGATTGAAATTCCTCGGGATCTTCGGAAAGACGAAATAGCCGACGATGCAGGCAAAACAGAAGATCAGCATCGTGCGGGTGTCGTTCGTCACCAGGATCAGCACCGCGGTGCTGACGAACAGCAGCCGGTCCCAGCGGCCTATTCTTTCCCACATGGAAATCAGATAGATCGCGATCACGCCGCAGAAATTGGCGAGCGACACCTGTTCGAGGAAGATCGACGACGAGCGGTGGTCGATGATGCCGAAGGAGAAACGCTCGGGAAAACCGAGCGCGTTCTGGAACAGGCCCGTCGTGTTGTAGCTCAGCGGCAGCAGCCCGCGGGTATTGGCGAAATAATCGGACGGATGCACGATGCTGACATAGAACGGCACGCTGACGATCTCGAAGATCAGGAAGATCATGACGGCAAGGCTTGCCCAGCGAAAGGCAAGCTTCATCGTCTTCTCGTTGCTCCAGCCACCAAGGCCGGAAAAGCAGAAGATGATCAGAACGTTGCGGAAATGATCGACGAACAGCATGCGGTTGAGCACGCTGACATAGATCGTCACGACAAGCGTGAACAGCAGGAACAGGAAAGCCGGCAGATCGGTCTCGTAGATCCCCTTGTGCAGGATGTAGAGGATGGCGCTCGCCATGATCAGGCCTTCGCTGGCGGCGACATGCGTCAACGAGAGCGGCATGATGTTGTGGTTGATGAAGGCGAGAATGCCGTTGTAGAGCACCGACAGCAGTCCGAGCCAGAGCACGAGATAATCGGTCCGCGCCACTTCGCTGGCTGCACTGCCGGCCATAGAGAAAGCTGCCTTCTGGTCGAGGACCGCCACCATCAATTCCCCGCTGGCTTGACGCTGGCGCAGGCGCCGGCTTTCGCTTTTGCCGAATTGGAGAGAAGCCGCATCTGCGGCCGCTCGGTGCCCTTTCGCGGCTGGACGTTGAACGGCTCGTCGGCCGGCCACCATTCGCCCGCGGCCCAATAAGACCAGCCAAGCCAGGCGTCGCCATTATCGGACATGGTGGAATAGATCTCGGTCAGCCCGCTCATGCAGTCCTTGTCGGCGGCGGCGCCGAACTCGCCGAGAAAGCCGCGCTTGTGGTTCGTCTTCAGCCAGGCGGTGACGCCGGCGATCGCTTCGACAGCGGCGGTGGCACCCTCGCAGGTCGGATGGGTTCCGGAGGAATCGACGTCGAGATACTGGTGAACCTCATAGGCGTAGAAGTCGAGCGGATCGCGCACGCCAAGCATCACCGTGCCATTGGCGCCGCCGATCACATCCTTCTCCCAGCTGTGAGCGCCGCTCCAGGCCGTACCCGGCACCAGGATGAGGTTGCGGGCGCCGACGGCGCGGATGCTACGAATCGCCGCATTGGCGGCATCGAGCCAGTCCGTCGCCTTGATATCGTGCGGCTCGTTCATCAGGCCGAAGAGCACGCCATCCCGATTGGCGAATTCGACCGCGAGCCTTGCCCAGAAGTCGGCGAAGGCCGCGTCGGTCGCCGGCGCCGTGCCGACCTGCGTCTTGTCGTAATAGCCGAAATTATGCGGGTCGAGCAGCACGGCCATGCCGTGCTTGCGGATCAGGCCGACCGTATCTTTGATCCGCTTGAGTTCGTCCTCGTCGAGCCGTCCGCCGAGCGCCGGCTGCAGCCGCTCCCAGCGAAAGGGCAGCCGGATGATCGAGATGCCCTTTTCGGCGAAATAGCCGATCGTGTCTTCGCTGGGATAGGTATAGTTCGTGCCGTAGACGCCGTCGCGGTCGCCATATTCGCCGCCGGAAAGATTGACGCCGCGATAGCAGGGTAGGTCGGCCGCGAGGGTCGGCGAGGGGACGAGAGCAACCGCAAGCAGCAGCGCCGTCAGATGTCGTCTCGTCCTCATGGCTGTCCTCGTAATCCAGGCAAATCGCAACATCGGCGTCGCTGAGATTATTTTAACGGTCCGTTAGCTAAGAATTTCTAAAGTCTGAGCACCTCGGCTTCAGTCTTTCACGCTGGGCAGGACACGAGTGCGCGTATGAACCAGTATGACAGGAACAGGGTAAGCCGGCTCCCTGGCTGGCGCAGTTATGAGTCGTCTCAGACTGCGCCGGAAGGCGTGCGCATGCGCAGTCCCGTGGTCCGTCCGGACGATTTTGTTCCGCCGGCGCCAGAACCCGCCCCTCCTGCCTTTGTGCCGCCGCCGGCAAGTGTTGCGCAAACGCGCCAATCCGAGCGCCCGGCGCCTCCGTCCCCGGCCACACCCCCGGCGCCGCCCCCGACGGCGCCTATGAAACAGCCGGTCGTGGACGCGGCGTCGAACGCGGCGCCCGCGGCTGCCGCACCGCTTCTCGACCTCCACTCCAGCGTCGCCGCGATCTGGAGCCGTCGGTTGGTCGTGCTTGGTCTTGCCCTTCTCGGCGCCGTTGCCGGCGGGGTGGTGGCGCCCACCATTGGGCAGAAATTCACCGCCGTCAGCAGCCTTTATTTCGATCCGCGCCAGATCGGCCTTGCCGATGCGGGCGGGCAATCTTCGGGGCCTTCGCCGGAAATGATCTCGACGTTGATCGACAGCCAGGTGCAGATCCTGACATCCGGCAATGTGCTGCGCCGCGTCGTCGAGACCATGAAGCTCGACCAGGATCCGGAATTCACCGGCGGCCGCACCGATGGCGCCGCCGTGATCGGCACCCTACAGAAGGCATTGGTCATTACCCGCCAGGCCAGCACCTATGTCGTCTCGCTCGCCGCGACAACCAATGATCCAGAGAAATCGGCAAGGCTTGCCAACCAGGTCGTCACCTCCTTCACCGAGGAAGAAAACAGCGCTTCGAACGGCATCTACGAAAACACCTCCTCGACGCTGGACGGACGTCTCGACGATTTGCGCCAGAAGGTGCTGGAGGCCGAGCAGGCTGTCGAAACCTTCCGCGCCGACAACGACATGGCCGCGACCGAGGGCAATCTGATTTCCGATCAACGGCTCGTCTCGCTGAACACGATGCTGGTGACGGCGCAGGAAAAAACCATCCAGGCCAAGGCCCGCGCCGATGCCGTCGCCAATCTCCGCGTCGAGGATATCGTCGCCGGCAACCAGGCGGAGGGTGGTGTCACCTCGCCGCTCGTCAGCCTGCGGCAGCAATATGCCACCCAGGCCGCCGCCGTCGGCAGCCTCGAAAGCCAGATGGGCACGCGTCATCCGCGCCTGCAGGCGGCCCGCTCCTCGCTGCAGAGCATATCAGGCGAAATCAAGGGCGAATTGCAGCGGCTCGCCACGTCGGCAAGAGGCGAATACGAGCAGGCGAAGGCCGCCGAGGACAGCATCGCCAAGGAGCTTGCCGTCCAGAAGGCGCTGCAGGCGAGTACCTCGGACAAGCAGGTGGAGTTGAACGAATTGCAGCGCAAGGCGACGGCGGCGCGCGATATCTACGAGACGGTGCTGAAGCGCTCCAGCCAGACGAGCGAGGAGCAGAACCTCAACCAGAGTAACATTCGCGTCATCTCGCCGGCCGAGCCGCCTGTGAAGGCCGACGGCCCGGGAAAGAAGATCCTGCTCGTCGCCGGCATCATCGGCGGTCTTCTTGCCGGTTTCGTCGTCGGCGCCGGTTTTGCGATCCTCGCCGGCCTTTTCAGCCACCCTGTCATCAGAAGTTATTTCAGCAAGTCACCCGCGACCGCCGCTTGATGACGGTCGGCGGTTTCCCTACATCCTGTGAGTGCCCTATTGCCGGCAGGAGAATTCCGATGCGGCCTATGATGATGCTTCTGATGTCGCTCGTTGCCGTGTCCAGCCTTGCCCCTGCGTCCGCCTTTGCCGTCGACTGGACGAAATCCCTCGATTCCGGCGTTCAGCCCCTCTACCCCTACAAGGGCCTGCCCGGCGTCAAGGCGCAGCCGGACAAGAAGGAGGAGGAATCGTATAATTGCCGCACCGAAACCGTCCAGATCCGCCGCCGCTACGACGAAATCTTCCGCTCCGGCGGTATGCCGACGCTGATGTATGTCTGCGAACGCGACGGCTTCATCTCGATGGACGACAAGGTGCCGCTGCGCGGCCGCTATCAGCCGGTGCGGTAGGCACTTCAGCCGGTCGGCAAAGCCGCCGGATGTACCTGTCGGAAAGATTCTCTCGGAAGCTCCATCCTCAGATAGTCGAAGCCGGCATTGGCGTCCGGTCGATCGACGAGCGAATATTTGACTGTGCCCTCTTTCTCGGTGCGCCGCAGCGGCAGGCTTTCGGCCACTGCAAAGCCCAGCCGCCTGTAGAGGCCGATCGCTTTTTCATTGTGGGAGAAGACGTGCAGTTCGGCCGTTTCGGCCCCAAGTCCTGAGAACATCCACTCCAGCATTGTCATGCCGCAATGGAACATCAGGTTGCGGACGTCGCTCGCCCTGCCGCGGATGACGTTGTCGAATTCGGCGGCGCCTAGCCGGATGTTGCAGAGGCCGAAGTTGCCGAGCCGGTTTCCGCCGTGATCGCAAATGACAAACAGGATTCGGTCGGCGGCTGGCAGTGAGATGGTTTCGAGCCAACGCCGCGTGCGTTCCTCGGTGGCGCGGAACTGAGTGAGGAAAAAAGGCATCGACTGGTTGCGCCACGTCGTCAGGTCGTCGACCAGGCCGCGCTCGTCGAGCATCGACCTGTCGATGCATTGCAGGTCGCCCACATGCATGCCGCTATCGTCCCTGATCGGGAGTCGGAGCCGTCCGGCCGGATCCGCATTGTCCTTGAGGCTGACGATATCGACCTGCGTCATGAACGACGATCCCTGATTGTCCGCTTACGCCTTGCGGCAGACGCAGTAGCCGCCCGGCGAAGAAGACAGCACAAGCTTGCCGTTCAGAACCGGATCGACTTCGAAACGGTCGGTTTCCGTCAGATAGTCGGTAACGGCCTTCAGTGGCTCATTGCCGCGCAGCCAGACCTTGGAGCGTTTTGTGAAAGCCTGTTCTTCGGTCAGATGGCCGATGAGCGTATCGGCGACGACGAGATAGCAGCCTTCCGTTACCAGCGCACCGTAGGCGCGGCACTCGGCCAGAACGTGCTCGTAGGAATGGTCGCTGTCGAGCACCACCATCACCCGGGCACCCGGCGGAATCTCGGCTTTCACGGCGGCAAGCACGTCGTCGTCGACGGAACCGCCCTGGATCATCTTGATTCGGCTCGACATGGGATGGGATTCGATCGACTCGCGATTATGGGCGCGGATGTCGATGTCGACGCCGACAACTTTGGCCTCGTCGTTGCCCATGGCGGCGAGGATCGACGCCATGAAGATCAGCGAGCCGCCGCGCGCGATGCCTGTCTCGATGATGACATCGGGCTTGGTCGCCCAGATGACTTCCTGGGTTGCCAGGATATCGACTGGAAGCTGTATGATCGGCACGCCCATCCATGACCACAGATAGAAGTAGTCGAATTTGTCGAGCCCGATCAGCGTATTCAGCGATTGCTGGAAACTTGCCTCGTCCTTGCCGAGCGCAAGTGACATTTCCCGCTTGTGGGCTTCGAATTCGAGACGATCGTCCTTCGTGGTCATGACTGTTCTTTGTCCTTCGCTGTAGGGCTGTCTTAGATCGACTGCCGCAATGCTGTATTGTTGTGGTAGATCCGCCCGGCCGCCACATCGAGCAACGTTGCCGCCACCCGGTCGATATCGGCTTCGCTCATGTCGTGATAGCTGGGCAGGTTGATCGCGCGGCCCGGAATGCTCCAGGCGTTCACGTTCTGTGGCCGATCCTCGAACATGTCGAGGCTGGACAGGGGATGGAAGAAGACGCGCGCGTCGATATTGGCGATCTCGAAGGCCTGCTGCATCATCTCGCGGGTGGTACCCGTCGACGGATGAAAGACCGCGGTCGGCATCCAAGCGCCATTGATCGTGCCGCTGTATTCCGGGTTCATCGAGATGCCGGGCAGGGCGGAAAGTCGCACCATGTAGGCTGCAAGGATCTCCCGCTTGCGGGCGACGAGTTCTTCGATGCGTTCCAGCTGTGCGCAGCCGATGGCCGCCTGGATGTTGGACATTTTGTACTTGAAGCCGATCGCGTCGGGCCAGAATTGCTTGGTCTGGCCGCGAGCCCGGCCGTGGTTGCTGAGCGTCAGCACCCGCTCGTAAAGCGCGGTGTCGCTGGTGACGAACATACCGCCTTCGCCCGTCGTCAACGTCTTTGTACCGTGGAAAGAGAAGGTACCGAAGGCGCCCATCGAGCCGGCACGACGGCCATTCCAGACGGAGCCGATGGCTTCCGCCGCATCCTCGATCACCGGGATGCCGGTGCGCTTGCCGATGTCGAGCAGCGCATCCATGTCGCAAAGATTGCCGTAGATATGGGTCGCGATGATCGCCTTGGTCTTCGGAGTGATGTGTCGCTCGACCTCGCGAGGATCGATGCACCAGGAATCCGGCAGTACATCGACGAAGACTGGCTTGGCGCCGAGATGGACAACAGGCGAAACTGTGGCGACCCAATTGGTGTCGGCAAGGATGACTTCGTCGCCTTCGCCGACGCCGAGCGCGGCCAGGCCCATGTGCATGGCGCCGGTGCAGCTCGATGTCGCGATGGCAAAGTCGCTGCCGAGATAGGTCTTGAAGTCGCGTTCGAAGCGATTGATGTAGTCGTAGCAGCGTGCGCCCCAGCCGGTCGCTGCCGCATCCGTGGCATAATCGGTTTCAAGCTGGGTGATGGAAGGCTTGGTGTAGAAGATCCTGTTTGTCATGCCGCTAATTTCTGTTGAATTGAAATCAAGACGCAGGCGCCCGTCACGACGCTAGTTTTTGAAACTGGTGCGAGGCTCACATGATGATGTGCCGGGCAAGATCGTGCTCGTGGAACACCAGATTGGGCAGATAGCCGAGTGCTACGAAATATTCCCGGTCTCTGTCGACGTTCACGAAGACGGCGGTGCTATCGAGCGCACTGTCGCTGAGTTCTGTCGTCACCCTTACCTTTTCGCGTAGGCCGAGTTCGCGCATCAGCTCTTCGAGCGCCGCGATTTCCGTAAAGCCGGCGAGAAGCAGCGTATCGATGCCGATCGCCGAATTCACTTCGCTCACAAGCGTCTGGATGACGACCATCAGGGGCAGCGTTTCACGGAAGGGGCGGATTTCCGGGTGATCGAGCATCCCGCCCCACATGATGCGGGTATAGAGCTCATACGCCTTGATGTAATTCTTACTCACTGCCCAGAAGCGGAAGGCGACCGCCATGCGATTGAGCGTGAAGATCTTGCACATCTCGTCATATTGGAGACGCTTCTCTGGCGTAAGGGGCAGCGCCCCGCGCCTGACGCCCGTATAGAGAAAATATTCGAGCCCGCCACGATAGCGATCCCAGCTCGTCATGACGTCGTTGGTGCCCTCCTGCTGGCGATCGCGGGTGATCACCGAATTGGTGATCGAGCGGTAGAACGGCCGCTGCAGGAAGGTAACAGCGCCCTGATCGAGAAAATGCGCAAGGAATGGGAACGGGTAGAAGCAGAATTCCCGCGGGATCCAGGCCGACCGCAGGGTTGACGAGCGGTAGATGGCGATTTCCGGAAAGATGTGGCGTTCGCAGAGATATTGGAAGACTTCGCCGAAGCTGCCGTGCGGAAACTTTCGATCTTCCTCGACATCGTAGAACTTCATGATGTCGGTTTTGGCGACCTCGTCGTAGAGGAACCACGGTGCATGGGCGCAGGTCACTTCCCGATTGTTGTCGAGATATCTGATGGTGTCGGCCACCGCCTCGGCAATTAGGATATCATCGTCGGCCAGGTAGATGAGATATTCGCCCTTGCCGAGGCGCATAGCGCTTGTGACGTTCGCCGCGGCGCCGGCGTTGGCTTCACGCTTATAGTAGCGGATCGGCAGCCCGCGGCCGATGAATTCCTCGACCACGTGCTGCGTGCCGTCCGTGGAGGCATTGTCGCAGATGACGACTTCGAAGGGAAAGTCGAACTTGTAGTCGTTCTCGCAATAGGTCAGCGAGTTTCTGAGATAGGCTTCACGATTGTAGGTCGGGATGCAGATGCTGAGTTTGATGCCGCTCAAACGCTTGCTTCCTGGCTATAGCTTTCAAGCGCGGCATCGCGCTCGCTGATGACGCTCGGCGTGAACGGCCAGGCGATGGAAAAGGCAGGATCGTCCCAGCGGACCCCACGGGCAAGTTCCGGCACGTAAGCTTCCGACATCTGGTAGAAGAGTTCGCACTCATCCTCGAGCGTCAGGAAACCGTGTGCGCATCCGGCCGGTATGTAGAAAGCGTTGCAACTGGCAGCATCGAGCTCGACGGAGGCCCATCGGAGATAACTCGGCGAATCCGGCCTCAGGTCGAGCGCCACGTCGAAGACCCTGCCGCGCGTGGCGCGCACGAGCTTCACCTCCGGCCGCGGTTGGGCCTGGTAGTGCATGCCGCGCAGCGTCCCGCGCCTATGGTTCCGCGAGACGTTGCATTGCGGATAGACCGGCACGAGACCGCGGTCGGCAAAGGTCCGCGCGTCGAAAGTTCGTGCGAACATTCCCCTGTCGTCGGAGCGCGCGTCGACTTCCACGACAAAGGCGCCCGAAACCGGGGTCGGAAGAAATTTCATCCGAGCACCGTCAGTTCCGGCACCGCAACGGCGAACCGTCCGCCCCAGGCGCCGACCCTGCTGTTGGCCGCAACGACTTCGTTCTTGATGTTCCAGGGCAGGATGAGCACATAATCCGGCTGCGTCTCGTCCATTTTCTCAGGCGCGTAGATCGGCAGCTTGCTGCCCGGCAGGTAATGGCCCTGCTTGTGCGGGTTGCGATCGACGACATAATCGATGAGTTCGGTGCCGACACCGCAGAAGTTCAGCAGCGTGTTGCCCTTGGCGGCGGCGCCATAGGCAGCGACACTCTTGCCGTTCTGCTTGGCTTCGTTGAGGAAGGCAAGCAGCCCGTCCTTGATCGGCGCTACACGGCTCTGGAAGGCCTCGTAGGTTTTCGTCCTGTCGAAACCGGCGGCGGCCTCATCGGCGCGCACTTTGGCAAGGTCGGGGCCGGTTGGGTGAGCCGTGGATGTTGCGCGGCAGGCAAGCACGCGCAGGCTGCCGCCATGGGTCGACAGTTCCTCCACGTCGAATACCTTGAGGCCGTGCGCTGCGAACACCTTTTCGACGGCCAGCAGCGACAGATAGTAGAAATGTTCGTGGTAGACGGTATCGAACTGGATGTTTTCGATCAGCCGCAGCAGGTGCGGGAATTCGACGCTGACGACGCCATCCGGCTTAAGAACGGCAGCGAGCCCGCCGACGAAGTCATTGATATCGGGCACATGCGCCAGCACGTTGTTGCCGATGACAATGTCGGCGGCAAGGCCACGCGAGACGAGGTCGGCAGCCGTTTCCTTGCCGAAGAAGCGCGCTTCGGTGGGAACGCCGATTTGCCGCGCCACCTCAGCGACATTCTCAGCCGGTTCGATGCCGAGCACGGGCACGCCGGCCTCGACGAAATGCTTCAGCAGATAGCCGTCATTGCTTGCCACCTCGATGACCTGCGATGCCGGGCCGAGGCCGAAACGCTCGCGGGCCGTGACGGTGAACTGGCGCGCATGCTCCACCCAGCTGTCGCTATAGGAAGAGAAATAGGCGTAGTGGCTGAAGATATCCTCCGGCGGAACGAAGGCGTCGGCCTGCACCAGCCAGCATTGCGAGCAGACGAAAGCGCGCAGCGGATAGGAAGGTTCCGGCTGCTTGAGCTGCTCTTCGGTCAGATAGGCATTGGCGAGCGGCGTCGAGCCGAGATCGACAAAGCGGTGCGTCAGCGGAGCGCTGCAGAACCGGCAATTATGCGCTGTCATGATACTGTTTCCTCATAGGCCGCGATCTGGCCGAGCGAGAAGGCGCGCATGTCGGCTCCCTCGCGGTTGGCCTTGTACCAGGCGGCTGTCCAGTCGATAGTCTGCTGCAGGCTGAGGCGCGGACGCCAGCCGATCGTGTCGAGCGCCAAGGCCGAGCTCAGCGTCAGCGCCGGCGCTTCCGGCAGATGTTCGCCCGGCGCCGGCCGCCACACGTCTCCGACGCTGTGCGCGCGTCCGAGCGCCTCGGCAAGTTCGCAAACGGTGGCGAAGCTCTCAGGGTGCGGACCGAAATTCAAGGCATCAGGCAGATCCCTGCCACGCTCCTCGGTCAGCACCTCGGCGAAACGGAGATAACCGCCGAGCGGTTCCAGCACATGCTGCCAGGGGCGGATCGCCTCGGGATAGCGCAGCATGATCGGTTCGCCGCCTTCGAAGGCGCGGATGAAATCCGGGATCAGCCGATCCCTGGCCCAGTCGCCGCCACCGATGACATTGCCGGCCCGCACTGTGGCGAGCCTGAGATCGCGCCCCTTGAAGAAACTGTCGCGATAACTCTGGCAGACGAGTTCGGTGCAGGCTTTGGAATTGCTGTAGGGGTCCTTGCCGCCGAGCCTATCGGTCTCGACGAAAGGTATGCCGCTCCCGCTGTTCGCGTAGACCTTGTCCGAGGTGATGACGAGCACGGTCTTGACGGAGGGCGTGTGCCTGACCGCGTCGAGAACATTTGCCGTTCCCAGGACATTGGTCGAAAAGGTCTCGGCCGGGTTCTCATAGGAGCGCCGCACCAGCGCCTGTGCCGCCATATGGATGACGATCTCCGGCTCGAACCGCCGGGAGAGCGCAAGCAGCGCCTCGGCGTCGCGGATATCGACGATATGGTGGCCGCGATCATCCCACGGAGCAAGCTTCTGGTAGAGCGACGGTTCGGTCTCGGGTGCCAGCGACACAGCGGCGACATCGGCGCCGAGCCGCTCCAGCCACAGGGAAAGCCAGGAACCCTTGAAGCCGGTATGCCCGGTTAGGAAAACCCGCCGCCCTTTCCAGAAGTCCGTCAGGCCCATAGCTTCCACGGCGCCTTTCCGGAATTCCAGAGTTCTTCCAGATGGGTGCGCTCGCGCAGCGTATCCATCGGCTGCCAGAAGCCGTCATGCTTGAAGGCGGCAAGCTGGTTGTTGGCGGCAAGCCACTCCAGCGGCCCGGCTTCCCAGATCGTGTCGTCGTTTGGGATGAGATCGACCACTGAAGGGTCGAGCACGAAGAAGCCGCCGTTGATACGCTGGCCGTCGCCTCTCGGCTTCTCCACGAAGGAGGTGATGTACTGGCCCTCGATATTCGTGGCGCCGTACCGTCCGGGCGGGGTCACCGCGCACATCGTCGCCTTCAGGCCGTGATCGCGATGGAAAGCGACTTCGGCGGCAATGTCGATGTCGCCGACGCCGTCGCCATACGTCATGCAGAAAGGTTCGCCTGGTGTCAGATGGTCGCGAATGCGCCCGAGACGGCCGCCGGTCATCGAATGCATGCCGGTATCGACGACGGTGACGCGCCAGTTCGGCCGTTTACCGCCATGATAATTGATGCTGTTGGCGCCGAGGTCGACCGTGATATCGCTGTGGTGGAGAACAAGGTTTACGAAATATTCCTTGATCATATAGCCCTTGTAGCCGGCGCAGATAATGAAATCATCGAGGCCGTGATGGGCGTAGATGTTCATGATATGCCAGAGGATCGGCATGCCGCCGATTTCGACCAGAGGCTTAGGCCGTACGCTGGTCTCCTCGGCAAGGCGCGATCCGAGACCACCGGCGAGAATTACAACTTTCATCCCAAGCGAACTCCAGAGTCTTTGGAAGCGATTATTGTCTACGGCCGGCGCCCGGCGAGGCCGCCCGGCATGCGGGGGGCACTCACAGGTGGAACGGCCGTATGGTCATCCTGGTCCCGGTATCCGATTTCGTTCTTGTGCGAGGCTTGCGGGGGTGTCGAGCAGGTACCGCGCGCGCTCGGCAGGCCGTTGAAATCGCTTCCTGCCGTCCCGGCACGCTTCTTGCATTGTTACTAATATTCTAACTCTTGGGGAGAAAGTGCCATGCAATGGAACACATCGGCGGATTTTGCGCCTCTCGTTCTCTTTCTCGGCGACCGGCACAAACGCAAGATCGTCCGGACGCTCCGAGACGCCGCTGAAGTTCTGATGACCGACTGGCCGTTTGAGGATGGAGAGGAATATGTTGCGGCGGTGAAGGTTTGCGCCGATGCCGTCATGGGGCAGGCTGGGATGGACGAACTCAGGGAACTGCTTCTGAGCGCCGCCAGAGAAGCCGGCATGGGGGTGCTGACCGTCATTCCCGACAGCGGGAAGACCCATATGGCCGCGTGAAGGTCGTTAACCCTGCCCGATCGAAGGTTCGAGGTGTCCTGCGCCTGTTCGACTTCCGGAAACGGCATCACGGAACCAGGCATCTGGGCAGAGAACATATTCAACGCCCTTTGCTGCAAGGCGTCAAATATACCATTCTTTGGAAAGGCTTAACTTCTTGATCCGGTAGTGATCAAGAATGGAATGGTGCCCAGAAGAGGACTCGAACCTCCACACCCTTTCGGGTACCAGCACCTGAAGCTGGCGCGTCTACCAATTCCGCCATCTGGGC
>Ga0055540_1001359_pt1 | contig 14673 bp, 14 predicted proteins | sample AraplaCvi_mMS_r2_2_FD_55040 | JGI IMG/M metagenome (GOLD analysis project Ga0055540, IMG submission 55040) | Arabidopsis root microbial communities from North Carolina, USA - plate scrape MF_Cvi_mMS_r2 | ecosystem: Host-associated > Plants > Roots > Endosphere | place: USA: North Carolina
ATCGACGTGTCTTCAGCTTGGATTCAGGTTCGAGCCGTAGCGTCGTGCCACGTTCCGGCCGGTGCCGGCCGGGCGTGTACGTTGCCCGGACGCGCCAATGACGAACCATCCGAACCGATTCGGCGAACTGAGAGCAATGAACCAACTGCCCGTGCAGAAGGCGGCCACGACGGCGCCCGCCACGAAGGTGGCCAAGAAGGCGCCGGCCAAGAAGGCGCCCGCGAAGAAGGCGGCCAAGAAGGCGCCCGCGAAGAAGGCGGCCAAGAAGGCGCCCGCGAAGAAGGCACTTGGAAAGAGGGCGGCCGCCAAGAAGGCCGCACCCCGCACCGCGTCTCCCAAGACCGCATCGACTCCGCCGCGTCTTGCACTGATGGCTCCGCCCACCGATCCGCTGACGGTGCTCGGCCTGCAGCGGGACTTCACCCTTGCGCAGTTGCGCCGCGCGTGGCGCGACCACGCCGCGACACATCATCCGGACGCCGGGGGCGACGCCGCCACGTTCAGCCGCGGCCGGCAGGCCTACGAGGCCCTGCGGAAGGGCTTCCGCCGGTGACCCCTCGAGTGCACCGGTGACCGGGGTGTGGGCCGAGGTGGCCGCGTTGGTGGCGCTGGCGGCCGTGCTGGTGTTCGCGATGGTCCAACCCCGAGGGCTTCCCGAGGCCACCCTGGCGGTTCCCGTGGCCGCGATCCTGGTGGTGTGTGGCGTCGTCAGTCCTGGTGCGGCACTCGAGCAGATGAAGCTGCTGGGCCCGACGGTCGGATTCCTGGCTGCCATCCTGGTTCTCGCGCATCTGGCCGACGAAGAAGGCGTGTTTCGTTGGCTGGGCGCGGCGTTGGCGCGCGCCTCCGGTGACGACTCGCGTCGACTGTTGGCGTTGGTCTTCGTCTCGGCATCGGTCACGACGGCGGTACTGAGCCTCGACGCCACCGTCGTCCTGTTGACCCCGGTGGTGCTGGCGACGGCACGTCTGGTTCGGGTGCGCGCCCGGCCCCACGTGTACGCCTGTGCCCACCTGTCCAATTCGGCGTCGACCTTGTTGCCGGTGTCGAACTTGACCAACCTGTTGGCGTTCTCGGCCTCGGGGCTGACCTTCGTCTCCTTCGCCGCGGTGATGGCGCTGCCGTGGTTGGTCGTCGTCGGCCTCGAGTACGCGGTGTTCCGGATCTTCTTCCGCAAGGACCTCGGCGCCGAGCGCGACTCGGAACCGGCCGGGACCGACACCGAAGTGACCGAGCAGGCGACACCGGTGTACGCCTTCGTCATCCTGGGTCTCACGCTGGTGGGTTTCGGCGCTTCGGGTTTCGCCGGGGTCGAGCCGGTCTGGGTGGCCGTCGTCGGTGCCGTCGCCCTGGCCGCTCCCGGCCTTCGCCGCCGCTCGGTCACGGTCCCGACGATCGTGCGGGCCGCCTCACCGCTGTTCTGTCTCTTCGTATTCGCACTCGGCGTCGTGGTCGCCGGCGTCAGCGAGCACGGCCTCGGCCGTGCGGTCGCCCGGGTGCTGCCCCAGGCGCCGACGCTCGTCGGATTGCTCGTGGTGGCCGCCGTCTCGGCGGTGTTGGCCAACGTCGTCAACAACCTGCCGGCCACGCTGCTGATGCTCGCCGCGCTGGGCGCGGGCGCGCCGGCGGGCCTCATCCTGGCGATGCTCGTCGGGGTCAACATCGGACCCAACCTGACCTACGTCGGGTCGCTGGCCACCCTGCTGTGGCGGCGCGTGCTCTCCGGGGCGGGGATCACGCCGAAGCTCGGTGACTTCACCCTGCTGGGGCTGGCCACCGTGCCGCTGTGCATCGTCGGGGCCGTGGGGGCGTTGTGGTTGGGCCTGACACTGGGTTTCGCGTAGGCCACCGNGGGGCTCCCGGCCGTGGCCGAGAACCCCGCGGCGGCAGCGAGTCAGCGCGNGGGCCGTTCGGCCGGCAGCAGGGGAGTGGTGGGAGCGGCCGGGGCGGGCGCCGCACCGCCGGGCTGCGGTGCCGGGGCCTGCTGTCCACCGGGAGCCGCGGGCGCGCCCGCGCCGGGCGGCGGGGGTGGCGGGCCGGCGAATTGACCGGGTCCACCGGGTCCACCGGGTCCGCCCGGGGGCGGTGGCGGGCCGGCGAATTGACCGGGTCCACCGGGTCCGCCCGGTCCGCCCGGGGGCGGTGGCGGCGGACCCCAGAACTGGCCCCCGGGGCCACCCGGCCCACCCGGGGGCGGTCCGGGCGNGCACATCTGGCCCTGGGCTGCAAAGGGATTGGAGATCCCGGCCGGGCCCACTGCCGGTCCGGGCCCGCCGAAGAGCGTGGCGCCGAGGATGCCACCCACGATCAGGGCCGCCACACCCGTGCCGACGGCGACCCCGACGGGATGCCGACGAACGCGGTCACCGGTGTCGGCCCATCGGCTGGCGGGTTTCTCGGCAGGGGGCGCGGGTTCCACGTGCTGGGCGGTCAGGTTGTCGGTGTCGGTCGCGTCGTCGTTCTTGTCGTCGCTCACGTCGTCCTCGCTTTCGGTTGGGGTTGCTGGTGACGACGTTGCTGGCCCAAGTTGAAGCGAACCTGAAGAATGCGGGTGCGGACCGAATCCTTCAGCTTCGCTTCAGGAAGGCCCACCGGGGACGGGACACAATGAACGCATGACCAGTCGCGCACCCTTGCGTCCAGAGCCGCGCGCCCGCGTCCTGGTCGTCGAAGACTCCGAGACGATCCGGGAGATGGTCAGCGAAGCGCTCGACGACGCGGGTTACGTCACCGACGCGCGCCCGGACGGCACGGGCCTGGAGGAGGCTCTGCGCGGCTTCCGTCCCGACCTGGTGGTGCTCGACGTGATGATGCCGGGCCGTGACGGGTTCGCGTTGATCAACGTCGTCCGCGACTACGCGGACACCGGCATCGTCTTGCTCACCGCCCGCGACGGTCTCGACGACCGGCTGCGCGGTCTGGACGGCGGGGCCGACGACTACGTCGTCAAGCCCTTCGAGCTGGCCGAGCTGGTGTCGCGGATCGGGTCGGTGTTGCGGCGTCGCGGGCGCTTGCCGTCCGCCGTACAACTCGGCGACCTGATGCTCGACGTCGACGCCGGTACGGCCACCCGCGCCGGCCAGCCCTTGGACTTGACGGCCACCGAGCTGCGCCTGCTGTCCTACCTCGCCGATCAGCGCGGCAGGCTCGTCAGCAAGGAGCAAATCCTCACCGCGGTCTGGGGTTACGACGCCTACGACCCCAATCTGGTGCAGGTGTACATCAGCGCCCTTCGGCGCAAGCTGGAGGCGCACGGCTCACGAATCCTGCACACCAGCAGGGGAATTGGCTATCAACTGCGGCCGACGGCATCGTGACCGAGACCCCGTCACTGCGTCGCCGCGTCACCCTCTCGGCGGTGGCGTTGCTGGCAGCCGCGCTGGTGGTCTTCGGCGTCGTGATCGACTTCGCCTTCGGCGCTCAGGTCAGCCGCGACCTGCACGACCGGTTGGTGGCGACTGCCGCGCGGGCCGACGCCCTCGCTCAGTCTGGTGCGTCGCCGCAGCAGGCGGCGGCCGAATTGAACGGAGGCGGCATCCGGGCGCTCCTGGTGACGGCCGACGGGCTGTCCTACGGCGACCCGGCGATCAGTCCCGACACCGTGGAGGGGCCGGGCGCGGCCCTCGCGCCTCCGGGGCCCCCTCCGCAGGGGCGCCCGGACGGACCGGGACGGCCGCCCGGCCCGAACGATCCGAACGGTCCACCCCCACCCCCGGGAGGCCCCGGTGGTCCACCACCGCCCCCTCCGCCCCCGGCTGACGAGACCAACACCGCGATGGTGCATCCGCTGCCCGACGGTTCCCGGGTGATCCTGGTCGCCGACACCACCCCGGCCACCGCGGCGGTGCGCGATCTCCGTGAGCTGCTGATCGGTGCGGGCGCGATCACCCTCGTCGTGGCGGCGGTGCTGCTGATCGTGGTCGCGCGGGGCGCGCTGCGCCCCCTCGACCGACTGACCGCGGTGGCCAAGGCGATCAGCGCAGGTGACCGTGGCCGTCGTCTGCATCCGGACCGGCCGAGTACCGAATTGGGAAGCGCGGCAGCAGCGTTCGACGTGATGCTCGACGCCTTGGAGGCCGCCGAGCGCAACGCGCAGGAAGCCGCCGACGCGGCCCGCCGGGCCGAGGCGCGGACGCGGGATTTCCTGGCCGACGCCGCACACGAACTCCGCACTCCGCTGGCCGGCATCCAGGTCGCCGCCGAGCAGTTGACCAACACCGCCGACGACACCACGCCGGAGGCGTCGTCACGCACCAAACGGCGACTCTCGCTGCTGCTGTCGGATGCCCGGCGAGCGGGGAGGTTGGTGACCGACATGCTGGACCTCAGCCGCATCGACGCCGGGTTGCCGCTGCGGATGGCAGAGGTCGACCTGGTGGGCATCGTCGAGACCCAGGTGGAGCGGGCAGGCATGCTCGCACCCCAGACGTCGGTGACGCGGACGGGCGTCGGCCAGCTGACCATCTCGGCCGATCCCCACCGGGTCGGCCAGATCCTGGCCAACCTGCTCGACAACGCGCGCCGCTACACCCCGGCCGGTGGTCGGATCACGGTGCACGTCGACGCGGACGGAGGGCTCGCCCGCGTCGTCGTCGCCGACACCGGCCCGGGCGTGGCTCCGGCCGACCGCGAGCGGGTGTTCGACCGGTTGGTGCGGTTGGACCCCTCCCGCAATCGCGATCACGGCGGGGCGGGACTGGGGTTGTCGATCGCGCGGGCTCTGGCGCGGGCGCACGGTGGCGATCTGGTGTGCGCGCCGTCCGACGCGGGTGCCCGATTCCGTCTGACACTGCCGGTATGAGCTGCGAACTACCCGGCCGGCGTTGACCCGGGTACCAATCAAGGGGCACTATTGGACGAATAGTTCAGAAAAGGACTAGTCGTTCAGTTCCGGTAGGGGGGCCATGCAGTCCGAGCGTCAGCGGGTGGGCATCGCGTGCCCCGACTCCGGACACGGCCGTCTTGACGATCCTGGGCACGGCCGTCCCGACGGCCCCGCACATGGCCGTCCCGACGGCGGTGAGCCGGCCGCGACCTACGAGTACGACGCGGACCGCGCCGTCATCGAACAGGCGAAGGGCATGCTGATGTTCGTGTATGGCATCGACGCCGACGAGGCGTTCTCACGCTTGCGGGAGCAGTCTCAGCAGCACAACGTGAAACTGCGGTTGATCGCCCGGCAGGTGTCCGCCGACCTGGTCGCCCTGGCCCGCACCTCGTCCCCGCAACGTCGCATGCAGCACGACCTGTTGCTGCGCACGGCCCACCAACGGATCGCCGACGCCGCCAGCCGGCACACCGGCTCCGAGGCCGAACTGGGTGGTCACCTCGCCTGAGCGATGCCGATACGGAAGTATCGTCCACGTCACACCCCGCCGGATCCACGTTGGCTCCGAATGCCTCGTCGTGGGGACCAGCTTGACGACACCGACGGACCAGCACCAGCGACGACACCAGACGCGTGAAAGCGAGGCGTGAACCCGTGCCGAGTGGGCAACCCGCGCACATGACCGGCGACGACCGCGAACCGNCGGGGCTCGTCCTGCCCCGTCGCCGGCACCGCGGCGTGACCGTTCGNGCGGTCCGACGGTCGGTCGACGTGCGGGACGACGTCCGGGCACTGCTGTCGGACTTCGTCGCCACCGAGTGTCTGCCCCAGCTCGACGGCACCGGCGTCGAGGTCGCCAGCGACGTCCTGTCGGACTTCCTCGACGGTGGCAAGTACGTGCGGTCGACCTTCATGTACCTCGGATGGCTGTGCGGCGCCGAGGAGGACGAGGCGGCGTTGCGCGCCTCGGCGAGCCTGGAGTTGCTGCACGCCTTCGCCCTGCTGCAGGACGACGTGATGGACGAGTCGGCGTTGCGCCGCGGCCGTCCTGCCGCCCACGTCGCGTTGAGCGCCTGGCACCGCGGACGCGGGCTGACCGATTCCTCGGACCGATTCGGTGAATCCGCNGCGACGATCCTCGGCGACCTCTGCCTGGTGTGGGCCGAGAAGATGCTGCGCACCAGCGGCNTCGGCGCCGAGGCCCTCGCCCGCGTCTGGCCCCGCTATGACGACATGCGCGTCGAACTGGCCGTCGGCCAACTGGCCGACCTGGTCAACGANTCCCACGCGTTCCCCACNTTNGANGAGGTGCTCGACGTGGCGCGGCGCAAGTCCGGCAACTACACCGTGCGGCGGCCGCTGGAGATCGGGGCGGTGATGGCCGGCTGCCGCCCGGAGATCGTGGACGCCGTCGGCCAGTACGGCACCGCGATCGGTGAGGCCTTCCAACTGCGCGACGACCTCCTGGGCATCTCGGGCTCGCCGACGGTGACCGGCAAGTCCGTCGGCACCGACCTCGAAGCCCAGAAGGCCACCAGCGTCGTGGTCGCCGCCCACCAGCTGGCCGACGCCGGATTGCGGCGGCAGCTCGCCGAGCTCATGACCACCCCGGCGCTGACCGCCGAGGACGCCGAACGGTGGCGCACACTGATCGTCGCCAGCGGAGCCGCCCAGTGGATCGAAGACCTGATCGAGGAGCGGCTCGTGCGGGCGATCGACTGTCTCGACGTCGCCGGCATTCCCCAGCAAGCCCGTGCCGCCATGGAGGACATGGCCGTGTACTGCACCGAGAGGAGTGCGTGATGCGCACCGTGAAGGGTAAGACCGACCGGGTCGTCGTGGTCGGCGGTGGACTCTCAGGGCTGTCCGCGGCGCTGTACCTGGCCGGCCGCGGCCGCCACGTCACCGTCGTCGAGCGGGAGGACCACCCCGGTGGACGCGTGGGACGGGCCGACGTCTCCGGATACCGGCTCGACATGGGACCCACCGTGCTGACGATGCCCGACATCATCGACGACGCGATGGGCGCGGTCGGGGAGAAGCTCACCGATCGCATCGAGCTGCAGCCCGTCCACCCCGCCTACAACGCGGTGTTCGCCGGCGGTGAGACCCTGCAGGTGCACACCGATCCGATGGCGATGTACTCCGAGGTGCAGCGGTTCTCCGGGACCAAGGAGGCCGACGCCTACCTGCAGATGCGCCAGTGGCTCACCTCGTTGTACGAGACCGAGTTCGACGGCTTCATCGGCGCCAATTTCGACTCGCCGCTCTCCCTCCTGACACCGCAACTGGGCCGACTGCTGGCCATGGGTGGTTTTCGCAAGTGGGAGAACGTGATTCGCAAGTTCCTCAGCGACGAGCGCCTGTTGCGGGTGTTCACCTTCCAGGCGCTGTATGCCGGGGTTCCGCCGCAGAGCGCGCTCGCCGTCTACGCGGTGATCGCCTACATGGACACCGTCGCCGGGGTGTACTTCCCCCGCGGCGGCATGCGGGCGCTGCCCGACGCGATGGCCGCCGCGGCCGCCGACGCCGGCGTCGAGTTCGTCTACGGCGCCTCCGTGTCGCGGATCGAGCGCAGCGGTTCGCGCGCGACCGCGGTCGTCACCGACGGCGGCCAGCGCATCCCGGCCGACGCCGTGGTGCTCACCACCGAACTACCCGACACCTACCGGCTGTTGGACTACCAACCCCGCCGCCTGCTCAAGCTGCGGCCGGCGCCGTCGGCGGTGGTGGCCCACGTCGGCGTGCCCGCGGTGGACTCGTCGGTCGGACACCACACGATCCTGTTCGGCGAGGCCTGGAAGCAGACCTTCACCGACATCATCACCGACGGCCGGGTGATGGGCGATCCGTCGCTGCTGGTCACGCGGCCGACGGCCGGCGATCCGTCGCTGGCCCCCGCGGGGCGTGACCTGCTCTACGTGCTGGCCCCGACGCCCAACACCGAGATCGGCAGGGTGGACTGGGATGCGACGTCGTCGACCTACGTCGACCACATGCTCGACGCCGTTCGGGAGCGGCTGCCTCAGGTCGGCGACGACATGGAGGTGCTCTCGGTGGTGACACCCGCGGACTGGGGTCGCCAGGGAATGCTCGCCGGGACACCCTTCGCGCTGGCACACACCTTCGCCCAGACCGGACCCTTCCGGCCGGCGAACACCGTGCGCGGCGTGGACAACGTGGTGCTGGCCGGCTCGTCCACGGTGCCGGGCGTCGGCGTTCCGACCGCGGTCATGTCCGGCCGCCTGGCCGCCGACCGGATCACCGGAGTTCCGGTGGCACAGGCGAAGCGAGAGGTCGCACCACGATGATCGGGTCGGAACTGGACGCCGCGGGAGTGCTCGATCCGTCGTTGCGCGACGCCTACCGGACCTGCCGCGAGATCAACGCCCGCGACGGCAAGACCTTCTTCCTGGCGACGCGTCTGCTCGCGCCCGCCCAGCGCCCTGCGGTGCACGCGCTCTACGGCTTCGCCCGTCGCGCCGACGACATCCTCGACGAATTCGACGACAGCCGCGGGGACGAGGTGCGCGCCCAACAGCTGCAGCTGTTCTCCACGCAACTGTTCAACTGCCTCGTCGAGAACCAGGACTGCGCCGACGACCCCACCCTCACGGCGGTGGTGCACACGGCCCGCCGCTACGACATCGGATGGCAGCTCTTCGACGACTTCCTGGCCTCCATGCGCATGGATCTGACGGTCACCGACTATCCCGATCGTGCCGCGCTCGAGCGCTACATGTACGGCTCGGCCGAGGTGATCGGTCTGCAGATGCTGCCCATCCTCGGGACCGTCGGGCCGCGCGAGGATGCCGCGCCGTTCGCCGCCGCCCTGGGCAAGGCGTTCCAGCTGACCAACTTCCTGCGCGACGTCGACGAGGATCTACGGCGTGGACGGGTGTATCTCCCCGCCGACGAGCTCGCCGTCCACGGTGTCGACCGCGACGTCTTGACCTGGTGCCAGACCACCCGTCGGGTCGACTCCCGGGTGCGCCGGGCCTTGCGCGAACAGCACGACGTCACCCGGCGGGTGTACGACGCGGCCCGGCCGGGCATCAACGCATTGGCGCCGGTGTCGCGCCCTTGCGTCGAGACGGCGCTGAAGCTGTACTCGGAGATCCTCGACCAGATCGAGGAGATGGACTTCGAGATCTTCAGCAGACGTGCCAGTGTCGGTAAGGGACGCCGCGCGACCGTCGCCGGGGCGGGCATCGTCAAGGCATGGGGCGCGCGGCTGCGGCACCGAAAGGGGTAGGGGTGGACAAGCTTCACGAGACCGTTCCCGCGCGCCCGGGTCTGCCCCACGCCGACGCGTTGTCGGCCACTCCACGGGTGGTGGTCGTCGGTGCCGGGATCGCCGGTCTGGCGGCGGCGGCCGGCCTCAGCGAGCGCGGCGTCGCCGTCGACGTGGTCGAGGCCGCGGACTACGTCGGGGGGCGGGTCGGCGGCTGGCCCGACACCCTCGCCGACGGTTCCGCGGTCGCGATGAACCGGGGGTTCCACGCCTTCTTCCGGCAGTACTACAACCTGCGCGCTCTGCTGCGGCGGTCGGACCCCCACCTGTCGGCGCTGACGCCGGTCGAGGACTACCCGCTGGTCGACGAGCACGGTCGCCGGGACACGTTCCGCGGTTTGCCGCGCACGCCGCCGTTCAACGCCCTGACCTTCGCGTTGCGCAGCCCCACCTTCCGGCTGCGGGACCTGGTCCGCATCGACGGCATGGCGGCCGCACCGCTGGCGACCGCATCGGTACCGCAGACCTACTACGACCTCGACGATCGCGACGCCGCGCAGTTCCTCACCGACATCAACTTCCCGCCCGCGGCGCGACACCTGGCCTTCGAGGTGTTCGCCAGGAGCTTCTTCGTCAAGCCCGAGAAGCTCTCCGCGGCCGAGCTCGTGGCCATGTTCCACATCTACTTCCTCGGCTCCGACGAGGGCTTGGTGTTCGACGTCGCCAACGCCAATTTCGACGACGCGTTGTGGAACCCGCTACGAAAGTACTTGGAGGGCAACGGCGTCCGGTTCCATACCGGGACCTCGGTGCGTTCGGTCGAGCTGGGTGAGCGGGTGCGGGTCGGCTGCGTCGGGACCGAGGACCTGCTCGCCGACGCCGTCGTGCTGGCCACCGACGTCGCGGGGCTGCGTAACGTCGTGGCGGCCTCGCCCACCCTCGGTGACGACGACTGGCGGGCGCGGGTGGCCGGTGTGGGCAACGCCCCGCCGTTCGTCGTCCTTCGGCTCTGGCTGGATCGGCCGGTGCGCCCGGACCGGGCGGCGTTCCTGGGCACCGGCGGCCGTCCACCCCTGGACAACGTCAGCGTGCTGGAACGCTACGAACGCGAAGCGGCGCAATGGGCGTCGCGCACGGGCGGCTCGGTGGTGGAACTGCACGGCTACTCCGTCACCACCGACGACGCCGAGGTGCGCGACGGTCTGTTGGCCCGCATGTACGAGCTGTACCCCGAGACCGCCGCGGCGACCATCGTCGACGAACGGTTGCTGCGACGCGAGGACTGTCCGACGTTCGGTCCGGGTGACTTCGAACGACGGCCCACCGTGCGCACTCCCGATCCTCGAGTCATGTTGGCCGGGGACGGCATTCGCATCGATCTGCCGGTCGCGCTGATGGAGCGAGCGGCGACGACGGGGTGGACGGCGGCCAACGAACTGCTCGACACCTTCGGTCTGGCCGGTCACACCTTGCACACCGTGCCCAACCGCGGCCGCTCCGCCCGCCTCGGCCGGTTGATCGCTCGAGCGGAAGGTCGTCGCACATGAGCCCGTTCACCGAATTTCGCGCCAACATGGCCAAGAGCTGGCCGTTCACCACCTTGCCGTCTCTGGACTGGGCGGCGCAGACCCCCACCTACGCCGACGCCGACCCGCGGGTGATCTCGACGGCGCTGGCCCGGGCCGAACGCCGCCCGAGTGGCAACTGGTACCCGTTCGCGGCGAGTTGTCAGATCGCTTCTGCGGCAACGGGTTCGGTGGTGGCTGGCGTTCAGATCGTAGCCTGGCGCGGTGCCGACGGCGGGCTGTTGGTCGCGCCGCGGGCATGCCCGCACCTTGGTGCCGACCTGGCCACCGCGCCCGTGGAGTGCGGCACCCTGGTGTGCCCGTGGCACGGTCTGCGGCTCTCCGAGCGCCGGCACGGCACCTGGAAGCCGTTCCCCGCCTTCGACGACGGCGTGCTGTGCTGGGTGCGCCTGGACGCCGTCGGCGGCGAGGAGCCCACCGACGCCCCCATCGTGCCGGAGCGGCCCGGTCATCCGCAGATGGCCGCCGTCGCCAGGCTCGAGGGCACCTGCGAGGCGCGTGACATCGTCGCCAACCGGCTGGACCCCTGGCACGGTGCTTGGTTTCACCCGTATTCGTTCACCCAGCTCAAGGTGCTCAGCGCCCCGCCGGCGGTCGACGAGGTACCCGACGCCCAAGACCGCTTCCTGGTCGACGTGACGTTCCGGATCGGGAAGCTCGGTGTGCCGGTCATCGCAGAGTTCACCGCACCGGGACCGCGGACGGTCGTGATGCGCATCGTCGAGGGGGAGGGCGTCGGCAGCGTCGTCGAAACCCACGGCACGCCATTGGGTTCCGGCCCCGACGGGCTGCCGCGCACCGCGGTGCTGGAGGCCGTGATCGCGCACTCCGACCGGCCCAACTTCGGCAAGGGTCTGGTCGCGGCGCCCCTGATTCGGCCCCTGATGCGGGCCGCAGCGGCCCGGCTGTGGCGCGACGACCTCGCGTACGCCGAACGGTTGTATGCGTTGAGGTCCGGGCGCTGACCTAGCGGCCGACGTTCGCGGCGTCGAGCAGCGGTACCTGCTCGACCGCCCACGGGCTGATCGCCCAGGGCAGCGCGGTCGCCGCCCGCAGTTGATCCCACGGCACCCACGCCGAGTCCATGATCTCCTCGGGGTCGGCGTCCAACGGTCCGTCGACCCGAGCGCAGAACACCGGGCACACCTCGTTCTCCACGACTCCACCGGCGTCGACGGCGCGGTACCGAAAGTCGGGCAACACACAGCGCAGATCGGACAGGTCGACACCGAGCTCGGTACGGGCCCGGCGGATCACCGCGTCCTCGAGGGGTTCCTCGGGTGCCGGGTGNCCGCAGAACGAGTTGGTCCACACTCCGGGNAAGGCCTTCTTGTCCAGTGCCCGCCGCGTCAGGAGCACCCGACCCTCGTCGTCGAAGAGGTAGCAGGAGAACGCCAGGTGCAGCGGCGTCGCCGTGCCGTGGACGTCGGCCTTGCGGGCCGTGCCGATCGTGCGGCCGGCGTCGTCGAGGAGGACGACCAGCTCGTCGGTCTGAATCGAGGTCATGAACACCCACAACATCACTCGTAGGAACGTCTCTNCGGAATTCGTCACCGCCACTGCTCTGGACGGCTCCGAANTCACAGCACCTGTGTGCCGTACATCTCACCAAGGGGGTCGGCGATCAGCTCGATCCGCGCGCCGTCGGGATCGCGGAAGTACAACGACACCCCGCTGTGCTCGGACACCTCGACGCCCGCGGCGGCCAGCTTCTCCCGAAGGTGCTGCCACCGGCGGGGTTCGACGCTGATGGCCACGTGGTGCAACCCGCCGAGCACCTCTCGATACGGCGCCAGGTCCAGCCCCGGGAAGTCGAAGAACGCCAGGAGGTTCGAATTGCCGATGTCGAAGAAGAAGTGCGTGGACCCGTGATAGTCGCGGTTCTCGATGAGCTCGGTCAGCGGAAANTCCAACAGGTCCTGGTAGAACCGGATGGTCCGNTCGACGTCACCGCTGATCAGCGCCGTGTGGTGCAGTCCGCGGCCCGACGACGCCGGCCGTGCAGTCGGGGGTTGCAGATGGGCCTCGGCGAGCTCGTGACGCCGTGACGCCGAGGCGTCGTCCGTAGCGGTCATGTCCGACATTCTCCCCGACGTCGCGGATCCGCGATGGACGTGGCTTAGAACACGTCGTGTCGAAGCGCCCAGGGGGCTTCGGCACCGAATACCGAACATGGCACACGATGACGTCGCGCCAGACGCGACCAACACGCCCGGACCCATCGCCGGCGAGGCGCTCAAGGATGCGGCTCGCTGGCCTGGTTACGTCCTGATCGCCGTCGGTCTCGCCTTGACGGCCCTGAGCCTGGCGGGTTTCGCCGTCGGCAGGTCCTCACTGGCCACCGGGGGCGCGGTGCTCGCCGCCCTGGCCGTCGTCGCCGGGGTGGCGTGGCAGTTCGTCGAGCATCGACGACTCACCGCCCGGCACGGATCCGGTACTCCGGAGCGTCCGGAGGACACGGCGCCCCTCGCGTGATCGAGACGGCCGCTGCCACCACGACCAGCACGGTGGCGACGGCGGACGCGACGGCCAGCGTCGTCGACCCCCGGTGGGCGGCGCCGATCGCGGCCGCGATCAACGCCCACGCCACCGCAGCCACGTAGCCCGGCGAGCCGCGCAGCACGCCGGTGAGCACCAGCGCCGCGCCCGTGGCGACCGCCACGACGGCGGCTTGCCAGCCGACCTCGTCGGCCGGGGCGCCCGCGCCGATCAACGCGGCCGCAACGTTGACGCAGACCGCCACGCTGCTCCACCCGAGGTAGAGCCCGACCGTCGCCGTGGCCAACCGGCGGAGCCAGCGCGGGCAGGTCAGGTCGTCGGCATGGCGCACCAGCAGACGGGCCACGTCGACCAAGGCCGCGACCATCACCGCGAAGACGGCGACGCTGAGCCACAGCCAGTCCTGCGCCGCGACGATCAGCCAGNTGGTGAAACCGGTGTAGACCACCGACAGCTCGGCCAGGACACGGGCCTCCCAGGGCGCGCCGAGCCCGTGGCGCAGCACGCCGACACCCGTGACGGCGGTGAGCAGGGTGATCAACCCCCAGATGGAGAACGCGTAACCCGAGGGCGTGATGAGCGCCCGGTTGGTGTCGCCGGTGGACAAGAAGTCGCCGAACAGCTGGGACACGATCGGCGGACTGGCCAGCTGACTCACCGCCAGCAGGGTCGAGATCCATCGCCACGTTCGCACGGTGTCAGGAGATGCCATCAGTCGTCCGGCCTTTCGTCGGGTCGACGCGCGCGGGCCACCAGATGCGGGGGCCGACGAGGGTGAACAGCGCGGGGATCATCACGGTGCGCACCAGGAACGTGTCCAAGAGGATGCCGAGACCGACGATGATGCCGATCTGGGTGAGCACGATCAGCGGCAGTACCCCCAGCACGGCGAATACGGCGGCGAGCACGATGCCGGCACTGGTGATGACGCCGCCGGTGGCCGAGACGGCCCGGATGACGCCCTCGCGGGTTCCGTGTTCGTGCGTCTCCTCCCTGGCACGGGTGATGAGGAAGATGGTGTAGTCCACGCCGAGGGCGACCAGGAACAGGATCGCGAACAGGGGAGTGGTGTTGTCGAGCGCGGGGAAGNCGAGCGCGTGGACGCTGAGCCAGCCGCCGAACCCCAGCGCGGCGAGTGCACTGAGCACCGTCACCGCCACCAGGATCACCGGCGCCAAGGCCGCCCGCAGCAGAACGTACAGCACCAGCAGGACCACGACGAGGATGGCGGGGATCACGACGCGCTGGTCGCGTTGGGCGGCAGTGCGGGCGTCGAGCGCTTGCGCGTCGGCGCCGCCGACCACGGCTGAATCGTCGGCGGCGTGGACCGAACCGCGAAGGCGGTCGACGACGTCGAAGGCCGAGTCGGAGGCGGGAGGGGCGTCGACGACGACGGAGAACTGGGTCAGGCCGGAATCCGAGGTGCCGACGTTCCGAGCCGAGACGACGCCCGGGGTGGCGTCGATCGCCCGCTGAAGCTCCCCGGTGCGGTCGGAGCGCCCGATCACCGACGTCGGCGCGGACAG
>Ga0055540_1001367_pt1 | contig 14609 bp, 13 predicted proteins | sample AraplaCvi_mMS_r2_2_FD_55040 | JGI IMG/M metagenome (GOLD analysis project Ga0055540, IMG submission 55040) | Arabidopsis root microbial communities from North Carolina, USA - plate scrape MF_Cvi_mMS_r2 | ecosystem: Host-associated > Plants > Roots > Endosphere | place: USA: North Carolina
CGCCCCGCCCCCGACGCCATGACGTACGTGACCACCCTGCTCCCGCTGGCCCAGGGCGTCGCGGTCTACAGCGCGCTGCGGCGGGAAGCCGACACCTGCGGTGACGGGCGCACCCGAGGGCAGATCATGGCCGACACCCTGGTCGAACGTGTCACCGGCAGACCCGCCGACGTTCCCGCCCCGATCGCGGTGGAGGTTGTCATCACCGACGAGACCCTCCTGGGCGGGGACACCACCCCGGCCAGGGTGCCCGGCTACGGGCCGATTCCGGCGATGGTGGCCCGCCGGTTGGTCTCCGCGGCCGCGAACGACGCCCGGTCTCAGGCCGCGCTGCGGAGGCTCTACCGCCATCCGCGCAGCGGGGCGCTGGTCGCGATGGAATCCCGAGCCCGCAGATTCCCAAAAGGGCTGGCCCGCTTCATCGCGATCCGGGACGACACGTGCCGCACCCCCTACTGCGACGCCCCCATCCGCCACACCGACCATGCGCGCCCCCACCACAGTGGCGGACCCACCACCGCACGCAACGGGCTCGGGGAATGCGAAGCCTGCAACTACGCCAAGGAAGCCCCCGGCTGGTCGGTCACCACCCACCTCGACCGCGCCGGCGGCCATACCGCCGAATTCACCACCCCCACCGGAGCCCGCCACCACTCACAAGCCCCACCACTACCCGGCCGCACCACCCGCCGCCGCAGCGCCGTCGAAGTCGCCTTCGCCGACAAACTGGCGTGGCCCGACGCCGCCTGATTACTTCGCGCTGATTGCAACCGTCGGTCGGGTGACGACCATGCCCTATGTTTCAGGAACGTTGCGGTGTCAAAGGCATTGCGCTGCACCATTTCTGAGATGAGGGTTTCGATGACCGACCTTGCCACCAGGGCGCCGCTGACCCCGGCCCTCGACGTGCCGCCGACCGTCGCCCCCGAGAGGGAGGGCAACCCAGGGCTCCTGGCCCTGCCCCTGGTGATCGCGGGCGGATTCGGNCTGGGGTTCACCAACACCGGCATCGTCGACGTNGCNGCNGCCGCCGTGCCAATCCTGTTGTCGGCCACCTCGATTGGCCTGCTTCTGGCCACGGTGTGGGCNGCNGCCCTGGGGCAGAACGTCAACGCCACGGTCTACGGCGTGTTCTTCGGTTTCTACGCCAGCTATGCCGTGCTGTCCCTCGGGCTGACGCACGACTGGTTCGGCATCACCGCGGCCGACGCGGGACCCACCACGGCACTGTGGCTCGGCAGCTGGCTGCTGACCATCGGGCTGCTCACCGTTCTGGTGCTCCGGCTGCCGTGGACCTACCCGCTCCTGCTCGGCATCGTCGACGTCGCCCTGGTGCTGCTGCTGATCGGGAACCTGACCGGCAGCACCGAGACTACCCACGCCGGCGGGTGGTTCGTGTTCGCCTTCGTGGCGCTGGTGGCGTACTACTACGTCGCCGCCCTGTGGGAGGAGACCGGGGGACGCGCACTGCCGTTGGGCAGGCCGCTCGTCGGCTGACTCACATCGGGGCGTTGGCGGGCTGGAACACGCCCGTGCTGTCGGCCTCCTCCTCGGCGCGAATCACGTGCACCACGGCGTTGATCAACGCCAGATGGGTGAACGCCTGCGGGAAGTTGCCGAGGTGGCGACCCGTCCTGGGCTCGATCTCCTCGGCGTAGAGATGCAGGGAGCTGGCGAAGGACAGCAGCCGCTCACACAGATGCTTGGCCCGGCTGATCTCACCGATCTCCACCAGCGCCGAGACAAGCCAGAACGAACAGATGGTGAACGACCCCTCCTCACCGGAGAGCCCGTCGTCGGTCTCCTCGGTGCGGTAGCGCAGCACCAGGCCGTCCTCGGTGAGCTCGTCGGCGATGGCCAGCACCGTGGCCCGCACCCGCGGATCGTCGGGTGGCAGGAATCGCACCAGCGGCACCAGCAGCAGCGACGCATCAAGCGCATCGTGCCCGTAGCGCTGCGTCAACGCCCCACGGTGGTCGACGCCGTGGGCCAGGATGTCGGCCTTGATGTCCTCGGCGATCGCCCGCCACTGCTGGGCGTAGCTCTTCTCGCCCTGCAGATCGGCGAGCTTGGAGCCGCGGTCCAACGCCACCCAGCACATGACCTTGCTGGAGGTGAAGTGCTGCGGCTCGCCGCGGACCTCCCAGATCCCGCGGTCGGGCTCGCGCCAGTGCTTGATGGCCTCCTCGACCTGGAGCTTGAGCACCGGCCACAGCGTCTCTGGGATCTGTTCACGCGACTTCGCGTGCAGATACACCGAATCCAGCATCGACCCCCAAATGTCGTGCTGCATCTGGTCGTAGGCGCCGTTGCCGATGCGCACCGGTCGCGAGTTGTCATATCCGGACAGGTGGTTGAGCTCCTCTTCGACGAGGCTGCGCTCACCGCCGACGCCGTACATCACCTGCAACGGATGACGCTCGCCGTTGTTGGCCCCCGACACGTCGGCGATGAACGAGAAGAAGTCGTCGGCCTCACGGTCCAACCCCAGGGTGTAGAGCCCCCACAGCGCGAACGTCGAATCCCGAATCCACGAATACCGGTAATCCCAGTTGCGTTCGCCCTGAGGGGTTTCCGGCAACGAGGTGGTGCTGGCCGCCAGTAGTGCGCCGGTGGGGGAGTAGGTCAGACCCTTGAGGGTCAAGGCGCTGCGTTGCAGATAGGACCGCCACGGATGGTCGGGGAAGTCGCCGATGTTGATCCACTGCCGCCAGCACTCGCTGGTCTTCCACATCTTGTCCGCGGCCTCTTCGAAGGTCTGCGGCGCCGGATGGCCCGACCAGCTCAAGGCCACGAACACGTTGTCGCCCTCGGTGAGTCGGGTCCGCGCGCGTGCCTCGTGGCCCTCCAGGCCGATGCGCAGATTGGTGGTCAACCGCAGCGTCGGGTGCGCCTCCGGATTCTTGCTGGCGCGGGCAATGGCCTCGCCGTAGGCCTGGGCGGAGTACTCCCACGTCGCCGACTCACGGTGGTAGTCGAAGGCCGGCTCGCAGCTCATCACCAGCTCGACCACGCCGCTGACGCAGCGGACGGTGCGCAGCAGGATGTGTTCGGCNTCCCAGTCCATCGGGGTGCGGCGATGGGTGCGCGACCGGGTGTCGAGGTCGTGCCACGGGCCCATCACCAGGGCGTCGCGCACGATCAGCCAGCCGGTGTGCGTCTGCCAGGTGGTCTCCATGATGAGGCTGCCGGGNAGATAGCGGCGGGCCGACGGCACGGTNACNCCGTACGGTGCGAGCCGGAAGTGCCCCGCGCCGCGGTCGAGGATCGCGCCGAACACGCTCGGCGAGTCCGGCCGCGGCACGCACAACCACTCCACCGAACCGGCCGAGGAGATCAGGCAGGTGTTCTCGCAATCGGACAGGAAGCTGTAGTCCGCAATCGGCGGGAACGGATTGCGCAGCGGCCCGCTGGGGGCGTACGGCACGGGTGCGGTGACCGTGTACGGCGCCTCCGGCACGTGGTCGCCGTCATCGGAGGAGCCGTTGCTGGACCCAGCTTGCTGCAGAACCATCCCGACATCATCGACCGGCCGGGCCTCCGGCGTCTACTCGTGCGGGTCGGGCCGNCGGGCGTAGGCCGGCGCGCGCTCGGGCAGCGGCCCGATCGCCACCACGTACCCCACCACGGTCCGCAGGAACGGAACCCGGCCGATGACGCGGACCGCCGCGGGAGCGGCGTCCGAACCGGACCCCTCGACCGACGCGGCGATGAGCCGGTCGTGCACGGTCCGCTGCATGCGCTGGATGAGCGCCGTCGGAATCCACCGCCTGACCTGGATCCGAGCCAGGTCCCTGGTGCGNACCCGACCCGAGCGCAGGGGAGCGGCCAGCACGCGCGCAGCGGCGACCGCGTCGGCCACCGCCAGGTTGATGCCGACGCCGCCGACCGGTGACATCNCGTGGGCGGCGTCGCCGATGAGCAGCAACCCGTCGGAGTACCACCGGCGCAGCCGGTTGAGCTGAACGTCGAGCAGCTTGACGTCGTCGAAGGAGGTCAGCTCGCCCACGCGGTCGGACAGCGCCGGCACCAACTCGGCGACGGTGCGCTGCAGCGATTCGATGCCCTCGGCGCGCAGTCGAGCATCGGCTCCCTTGGCGATGATGTAGGCGCACTGGTAGTAGTCGCCGCGGTCGATGACGATCATGGCGTGACCCGAGGTGAACACGCCCTCGAGGCCGGGCGGGTCACCGTCGCCGCGGGACAGCCGGAACCACCAGACGTCCATGGGTGCGCCAAACGNCCTGTGCGACAGATTCATCGAGGCACTCAATGTCGAGCCGCGGCCGTCGCAGGCCACCGTCANGTCGGCCCGCATCTCCGCGACCTCGCCNTCCGGACCGCGATACCGAACCCCGGTGACGGCCCCGTCGCCGCGACGGAGGGGTTCGAGCACCTCGGTGCTGCGCATCAACCGAAACGTCGGCTCGCGTTGCGCTGCGGTGGCCAGCANCTCCAAGAAGTCCCACTGCGGGACCAGGGCGATGTGCTTGTGCGGGCCGGGGATGTGTCGCAGGTCGACGTCGACCGGCGCACCCTGGACCGACATGCCGATCGTCTCGATCACGCGATGGGTGAGCCGCTGAAAGTCTCGGCCCAACCCGAGGTCGTCGAGCAGTCGCAACGTGCTCGCGTGCACGGTGTCACCGCGGAAGTCCCGGAGGAAGTCGGCGTGCTTCTCCATCACCGTGACGTCGACCCCTGCGCGGGCCAGCAGCAGGCCCAGCATCATGCCGGCGGGACCGCCTCCGGCGACGAGGCACGACGTGGACTGAGGCCCGTTCATTCGATGATCGTAGGGTGGAGCAGGTGAAGGGCATCCTGAGTTGGTGGGACGGGGTCGAACTGTGGCTGTCCGGCCTGGGGTTCGTCGTCCAGACGGTGGTGGTGATGCCCGTCGTGCTGGCGTTGGCCTACCTCGTCGCGGTCCTGCTCGACGGCGCGCTGGGCAACGGCATCCGCCTACTGCGGCGCGACAAGCACCCAGACGGGGACCCGTCATGAGCGGCATGCCCCGGTCCCGGGTGACATTGGTGCTGGTGGCATTGGTGTTACTGGTCGTGGTGATGTGGCTGTTCGCCAGATGACGGCCCGTCGAACTGGTCTGTTACGCTTCGCGCCATGCACGCAGCCTCCAGCAGCGCCGAGAGCCATGTCTTGGCTCTCATCGCCGTGGGCAACTGCGCTGTAGCCGACGTGCACTGTTGTCGCTGACCCCCATTCCGTTGCGCGGTGTGGTGTCGGTCGCGGCATTCTCGATGCCCGAGAACTGATACGTCCCCTCTCCGTCGTGGCGGGTACCAGATCCCATGAACCGCCGCTAGGAAAGGCCCCTCCTCCATGTCCGTCTTCACCCAGAAGTCGAAGCGGTCGTTGACCGCTGCCGGCGCCCTCGCCGTCACGGCCACCTTGCTCGCCGGGTGCGGCGGCGGTGCCAGCGACGTTGCAGGGGGTAGCTCGGGGCCCGCCGCCGAGACCACCCTGACCCTCGTGGCCTATGCCGTTCCCGAGCCCGGCTGGAGCAAGATCATTCCCGCCTTCGCCGCCACGCCCGAGGGCAAGGGCGTCGCCGTCACCGCCTCCTACGGGGCCTCCGGCGACCAGTCGCGCGGCGTGGTCGACGGCAAGCCCGCCGACATCGTCAACTTCTCCGTCGAACCCGACGTGACCCGTCTTGTCAAGGCGGACAAGGTGGCCAAGGACTGGAATGCCAGCGCGACCAAGGGAATTCCCTTCGGCTCGGTGGTCACCTTCCTGGTCCGCAAGGGCAACCCCAAGGGCATCAGGGACTGGAACGACCTGCTCAAGCCCGGCGTCGAGGTCGTCACCCCGAGCCCGTTGAGCTCCGGCTCCGCCAAGTGGAACCTGTTGGCGCCGTACGCCTTCGCCAGCAACGGCGGCCAGAATGCCCAGGCAGGCCTTGACTTCGTGAACAAACTGGTGACCGAACACGTGAAGGCGCGCCCGGGCTCCGGCCGGGAGGCCACCGACCTCTTCATCCAGGGCAGCGGCGACGTCCTGCTGGCCTATGAGGACGAGGCGATCAACGTCGAGCGTCAGGGCAAGCCCGTCGAGCACGTCACCCCGCCGCAGACCTTCAAGATCGAGAACCCGGTGGCCGTGGTCACCTCGTCTCAGCACGTGAAGGAAGCCACCGCCCTGAACAACTTCCTCTACACCCCGGAGGGCCAGAAGCTGTGGGCGCAGGCCGGTTTCCGGCCCGTCGACCCCGCAGTGGCGGCGGAGTTCGCCGGTGACTTCCCGGCGCCGCAGAAGCTGTGGACCATCGCCGATCTCGGCGGCTGGGCCGACGTCGACCCGGCCCTGTTCGACAAGGACAACGGCACCATCACCAAGATCTACAAGCAGGCCACGGGATGACGGCAGGCCTAGCGCCGAGCACCGAGGCGCCGGGTCGACTGCGCCGCGCCCGCGGNACNACGTCGCTCCGCGTCGGCGCGGCGACGCTGTGGCTCAGCGTGATCGTGTTGCTGCCACTGGCCGCGATCCTGTGGCAGGCCGCCGGTGCCGGCTGGTCGGCGTTCGTGGACGCCGCGACATCCAACGCGGCGCTGGAGTCCTACGAGGTGACGCTGTCGGTGTCCCTTGGCGTCACGGTGGTCAACCTCGTCTTCGGCCTGATGGTCGCCTGGGTGCTCACCCGCGACGACTTCCCGGGCAAGCGTCTGGTGGACGCCGTGATCGATCTGCCGTTCGCCCTGCCGACGATCGTCGCCAGCCTGGTCATGCTCGCGCTGTACGGCCCCAACAGCCCCGTCGGGCTGCACCTGCAGCAGACGCGATGGGGCATCGGCGTCGCCCTGCTGTTCGTGACGTTGCCCTTCGTGGTGCGCTCGGTGCAGCCGGTGCTGCTGGAACTCGACCGCGAGGTGGAGGAGGCCGCGGCGTCGCTCGGCGCCAACAACGTCACCATCTTCCTGCGCGTCGTCCTCCCCGCCCTCCTGCCGGCGTTGCTGTCCGGTGCGGGACTGGCCTTCTCGCGGGCCATCGGCGAGTTCGGTTCGGTGGTTCTCATCGGTGGCGCGATCCCCGGGGAGACCGAGGTGTCCTCGCAGTGGATCCGCACCCTCATCGAGAACGACGACCGTACCGGTGCCGCGGCGATCTCGATCGTCCTGCTGGCGACGTCGTTCGTGGTGCTCTTCGTCCTGCGCGCAGCCGGGTCGCGGGCCGCCAAGCGTGAGGAGCTGTCGCGATGATCCTGTCCCGGACGGCGCGACTGCTCCTGCGCTACGTGGCACTGGCCTACATCGTGATCCTCGTCGTGGTGCCGGTCGGGCTCATCCTGTGGCGCACGTTCTCCCCGGGGCTGGGCACGTTCTGGGCCTCGGTCAGCACACCCGCGGCGATCTCGGCGCTGAACTTGTCGTTGTTGGTCGTCGCCATCGTGGTGCCGCTCAACGTGCTGTTCGGGGTCCCCACCGCGCTGGTGTTGGCGCGCAACAGGTTCCGCGGCAAGAGTGTGTTGCAGGCGGTCATCGACCTTCCGTTCGCGGTGTCCCCGGTGGTCGTCGGCGTCGCCCTGATCCTGCTGTGGGGCTCCGCGGGTGTCCTGGGGTTCGTCGAGAACGACCTCGGCTTCAAGATCATCTTCGGATTGCCCGGTATCGTCCTGGCGAGCATCTTCGTCACGGTGCCGTTCGTCATCCGGGAGGTCGAACCCCTCCTGCACGAGCTCGGCACCGACCAGGAGGAAGCGGCCTCGACACTGGGTTCGCAATGGTGGCAGACGTTCTGGCGCATCACCCTGCCGTCCATCAGATGGGGTCTGACCTACGGCATCGTGCTGACCATCGCCCGGACCCTNGGCGAGTACGGCGCCGTCATCATGGTGTCGTCCAACCTTCCCGGCACCTCGCAGACCATGACGCTGCTCGTCTCCGACCGGTACAGCCGTGGTCAGGAGTACGGCGCCTACGCCGTCTCGACGGTGCTGATGACGGTCGCGGTGCTGGTGCTGATCGTCCAAGTGATCCTCGACGCCCGGCGTGCCCGGGCGGCAAGATAGGTTCCGGCTAGGAGACCCCCATGACGTCCGACCAGACCAACGCCATCACCGTGCGTGGCGCCAACAAGCGCTACGGCGACTTCGTCGCCCTCGACGACGTCACCTTCGACGTCCCCGAAGGCTCCCTGACCGCCCTGCTGGGTCCCAGCGGGTCGGGCAAGTCGACCCTGCTACGCGCCATCGCCGGGCTGGACCAGCCCGACACCGGGACCATCACCATCAAGGGCCGCGACGTCACCGGGGTACCGCCGCAGCGGCGCGGTATCGGTTTCGTCTTCCAGCACTACGCGGCCTTCAAGCACCTGACCGTGCGGGACAACGTGGCCTTCGGGCCGAAGATTCGCAAGATGCCCAAGGCCGAGATCAAGAACAAGGTCGACGACTTGCTCGAGATCGTCGGTCTCGCCGGCTTCCAGAACCGCTATCCCAGCCAGCTCTCCGGCGGTCAGCGTCAGCGCATGGCGCTGGCCAGGGCCCTGGCGGTCGACCCAGAGGTGCTGCTGCTCGACGAGCCGTTCGGTGCGTTGGACGCCAAGGTGCGCGAAGACCTGCGGGCCTGGCTGCGCCGCCTGCACGACGAGGTGCACGTCACCACCGTGCTGGTCACCCACGATCAAGCCGAGGCGCTCGACGTCGCCGATCGCATCGCCGTGCTCAACAAGGGCCGCATCGAGCAGATCGGTTCACCCACCGACGTCTACGACAGCCCNGTCAACGGATTCGTCATGTCGTTCCTCGGCGCGGTGTCGTCGCTGAACGGCACGCTGGTGCGNCCCCACGACATTCGCGTCGGCCGCAACCCCGACATGGCGCTGGCCCATACCGAGGGAAGCGTCTCCTCGACCGGCGTCATCCGCGCCGTCATCGACCGCATCGTGATGCTGGGCTTCGAGGTTCGCGTCGAGCTCACCAGCGCGGCGAACAACTCGTCGTTCACCGCCCAGATCACCCGCGGTGACGCCGAGGCCCTCGCCCTGAAGGAAGGCGACACCGTCTACGTGCGGGCCACCCGGGTGCCGCCGATCCCCGGCGACGTCGAGCTGCCCGCCGCCGATCTCAGCGCGGCGGGTCTCCCCGCCACGTAAAGCTGTTGACGTACTTCGCCATGTCCAGCGCGAGGAAGAAGTTGGCGCCCGACGGATGCCCCGAGCCGAACTCGGGCGTGAACTCCCGGTACGGNCCGGCCGCCGCGGCGATCAACGCGTAGTCGTTCTTCACCGCGACCATGACGAGCACCCGGTTGCGGTCGTCGTCGCCGATCGCGTCGACGGGATAGTCGTCGGCCAACTCCCCGTACCCCAGCTGATAACCCACGAAGGCATTGGGGATCTCGTAGTCGAACGTCGCGTCCGGATAGTGCTCCCGCAACATGTCGTCGGCGATCTGCCGCGGCGTCTGCCCGTTGGCGGGCTGCCCGAACAAGCGCAGGGTGCCGCCGTCGCCGGCGAGCAGGTCGAGCACCACGCCGTTGGGCTCGAANGTCGCGTCGTAAGCGGTTTCGGGTCCGGGATAGGACACCGAGAACTGCCCGTCGGTGGAGGTGAACCGCGGGTTGGTGGCGACGGGTGTGGCGATCGGCGGGGTGCCGCAGTCGGGCGGGCACACCACTGCCGCCTCCTGCGGGGTGAACCAGACCGACGCCGCAGTGGTGCCCGCCGCCACCACGGCCACCACGACCCCGAGGACCGACAGCAGGCGAGCCGGCGACGTCGCCGTCACCGGTGCGGGTGGTTCNGACCGCCGACGGNCCCNCGAGGATCGCGACGTNGCGAGGCTCGCCAGGCCGCACTGCGGGCAGAACGGCAGGTCGGGGACGACGCGCTCGCACTCCGCGCATCGCAGTGTCGCCTCCGGCGTCCCGGCGTCGTCGGGCTGGGCGTGCAGCAGCGTGGAGTGCACCACGATGCGCAGCACGTAGAGCGCCACCACCGTGAGAACTGCGTAGACCACGGTCTCGACGACGCTCGGCGGTGAGATGAAGTCCAGCACGCCCAGGCCGAAATAGGCGACGAGCCCGAACGCGACCGACGGCAGGGAAGAGGTCACGGAGTACCACCGCGACCGGTGACCCGTGTCGCGCCGCGGCACGAACCACAGGGTGGCCCCGATTGCGCCGCCGACCGCCGCGGCCGTCAACGGCACCGCGACGCCCTGGATCAAGCCTCCGATCACCAGGTCGACGGCCGACTGGCTGTCGTCGGCGACGGGACCGCCGGACAGTTCGGGCAGCAGGGCCGTCATGCTGCCCGCGGTGACGAAGCAGATCGCCCCGAACGATCCGATCATCATGCCGTGCAACGGCTCTCGGGCGCCCGGGCGCACCATTCGGATGACGACCGTTGGCGCCAGCAGCAGGATCAGGAAGCCCACCGGGATGCCCAGACAGGTCAGCAGCAGGTCGAGCGTGCTGGCCGGCAGGCCCAGGGCGTCGTCGTCGACGCGTGCGGCAGCCAGATCGGTCGCGATGCTCCAGCCGACACCCCCGGCGACGCTGAGCACGGCACTCACCAGCAGTGTGCCCGCCAGCCGGTCCGCCATCACGTCGGCCACGGCGAGGTACGCCAGGAACACCACCGGCNGCCCGACGCCGACGACGCCGATCAACGGGGCCAGCCACATCGGCGCGGCCGTGCCCACCAGCAGTGCGACGACGCCGATCAGCGCGACGCCGAACGCCACCCGGAGATGTCGCGGTGCCCTCGGAAACACCGTGCTCGGCACCGCCGGCCGCAGCACGCGCTCACCGGGAGCGGCGGCGTAGGCCGACAGCCGGAGCCAGGACGGTCCGTCACCTCGCCGCGCGGTCGCCGTCGCCCCGCAGTTTCCGCAGAACTCGCCCTCCGGGACGACGACGGCGCAGACGCGACACGTCATCGTCGTCGCCGTCATCGAGGCGCCATTCCCTTCTGGATGGCGAGGAAGTCACGCGCCAGCTGGGCGACGTTGGGACTGCCGAGACCGGTCGCCAGGTCGTAACCGGGGGCCGCGACGTCGACGGCGCTGCCGCCCAGCGTCACGTCCCGGAACCCCGCTTCGTTGGCGCCTGCGGCGACGCGGTAGAGCAGGGGGTTGACGTCACCGAGGCGCTGACCGCCGTTGGCCAGCAGGTACTGGTTCATCAGCGCGGTCAGACCGGCCCACACGGGCGCCGCCTGCGACGTTCCTGCGCCCACCAAGTCCTGCTGGTCGAATCTGATCCGCACGCCGGTGAACGGGTCGGCCAGGGCGGACACGTCGGGGGTGAGGCGCCGCTGCTTCTTGCCGGAGTCCCGCTCCACGGTCAGCCTGCGCTGCCACGCGGGGCGCGGAAAGAGTTTGGACACACCGCCACTGGTGCCCTGCGACAGCGGCGAGTCGATCCAGGCCTGCTCGGCCAACCACTGGCCGTCCTCGTCGGTCGACAGCGTGGTCCCGCCCACCGACGTCATGCCGGGAAGGGAGGAGATCGCGTCCAGCCCGATGTCGTCGGGGCCTGGAGCCGCGGACCAGTTCGGTCCGCCCTTGCATTCCAGACCCCCGGTGTCACCGCTGGCGTCGAAGGCCGAGGTGCCGTTGCGGTGCGCGCGCTCCAAGGCCGACTGGACGGGCTTGAGGTCGGTCGCGGTGATCAGCGCGTCGCAGCCCCACCCGATCGACAGGCTCCACACGGCGCCGGGGAACTGCTGATTGGTCGCGTCGAACATCTCGGCGATGCGCTCGTAGGTGCGGCCGCCCTCCAACGTGGGACGGGCGTTGACCACCACCATCCGGGCGTCGGGCGCAATCGCATGTGCCACTTCGAGATCCATCACGGTCTCGGCGCGAGACTCACTCGGCTGGCCCCCGACGAGGATCGGCTTGAGCGGCGGCAGTCCGGACATCGACGCGAAGTCGTCGAGGTCACCCTGGTCGTAACCGCTGAAGGCGAAGAAGACGATCGTCTGTCCCTTGCCCGTAATGCCGGCCTCGGTAAGGGGATTGGCGTTGTACGCCGTCAGCAGGGCCGTCGGCGTCAGCCCCTGGCTGGGGACGTCGAGAGGTACGAAGTCGGGGCGCGCCTCGCGGTGTGGGGTGAATCCGAGGATGCGGCCGAGGTCGGTGACCGTGGCGCGGACGGCGGCGGGCACCTCGGGCTGCTGGGGCGAGGCGTAGAAGACTTGCCCCTGCATGCCGCGGTAGTCGTGCACCGGGACGTCGAAGGCGTCGGCGACCACGAGGGGGGCGCCCTCGACGATCGCCCAGTCCTCACCCGGTTGCCAGCGGACGTCGAGGCCCTTGGTCGCCGCCCACTGCAGCAGCGGGTCCGGTCGGGTGGACTCTCGTAGGGCGACGGTGAGCTGGGCGTGGTCCAGCCGGGACGGACCGAGGTCGTCGGAGCTGGCCAGAAGATTGGCGTACGGACCGGTGATGGTGACCGCGGGTCGACCCGCCAAGTCGGATCGATGATCCGAGTTCAGCACGGCCACCCCGGCGATCAACGACACGGCCAACGAGCATCCGGCCACGCGGGTGGCGATGCGTCGATCGAACATGGGGACTCCCGGTCACCGTCGTCGACTCTGCAGGGACGCCACGACGTGACGTCCCTGCAGATTGTCGAATTTCCGTGCGGTGAACGGAGTTAGGAACTGCTGCCGTTGCGGTGCGTTCCGGGCTCGCCGGTGGGAGCCGGCGGTGCCTTCACCGGCGGAGAGAAGCTGTTCGCCCCACCGGGGGTGATGCTCTTCTCCGTCGGGGTGACCGACGACGTGGTGGTCGTCGTGGTCGTGCTGCTGGGTGCGGGCTTCTCGCTGCTGCTGCAGCCAGCGGTGAACGCGCCCATCGTGATGATCGCACCGCCACCGATGACCAACGCCACGCGACGAGTGAAACGATCTGTATTCATCTTCTATCCCAATCCAATCCCCGAATTGCGATCCGACGACCGTTTGCGGGGTCGTGGGCGGCTGGACGCCGCCGTCAATATCATGCCACGAGATGAGCAAATCGCGTACCAATTGCCCGATTCGACGACGGGTGNGCCCAGCTTGCCGATAGCNGNNGAGTCGCGGCCCCGTGGGAGTCCACGGCAAACCGCGTCGGTGGATCAGGCCGCGACGCGGGCCAGCCGGACGGCGTCGTAGCGGTCGAGCAGCGTGGCGGCGACCAGATTGTGCGACCCCAGCGGTTCGGCCATCGGGACGCCGAGCTCGGCGGCCGTTGCGGCGACCCGATCGGTGATGCGGCCGTGGGCCAGGAACCACGGTGCGACGACGAGACGTCGTGCGCCCGTGCTCCGCAGGCGGGCGACGGCCTCGGCGACGGTCGGGTGTGGCCCGGTGGCGAAGGCCACCTCCACCGCGGCCCATCGGGTCCGGGAGCTCAGCGCGGCCGCCAGCGTCGCCGTGCGGGCATTGGCCGCCGCACTCGACGATCCGACCGCGACCACCACGACCCCCACGTCGCGCCGGTCGGACGGCGCCCCGGCAGCGGTTACGCGCTGTCCGAGAAGCGTGATCAGGGCGGGGTCCTCGCCGAGCGCATCGGCGACCTCGACCGTCGCACCGGACTCCTCGATCACCGCCGGCAGGTCCACCCNCGCGTGATGGGCGCTGGCCAGCAGCATCGGGACCACCACCGCGGGGTCGCCGCGCCGGGCGAGCTCGGACAGCACGTCGCCTACGTGGGGTGGCGACTTCTCCAGGAACGCGGCGCGCACCTCGAGTCCGGGCCGCAACCGGCGGATCCGACCGGCCAACGCGTGGGCCACCTCCGGTGAACGGGGGTCCGCGCTGCCGTGGGCGGCCAGGATCAGGGCGGGATCAGCCATCGACGATCACGAGGCGTGCAGCCCGCACTCCGTCTTCGACTGACCGGCCCAGCGGCCGCTGCGGGGATCGGCTCCGTCGATGGGCTTGGCCGTGCACGGCGCGCAGCCGATCGACGGATAGCCTTCGAAGACAAGGGGATTGACCAAGATGTCGTTGGCGTCGATGTAGGCCTGCATCTCCTCGTCGGACCAGGCGGCGATCGGGTTGACCTTGACGAGCCCAAAGGCCTTGTCGTAGCTGACCAGCGGGGCATTGGCCCGCGTCGGGGACTCGACGCGGCGAATCCCGGTCACCCAGGCCGAATAACCCTTCAGCGCCTTGCCAAGCGGTTCGACCTTGCGCATCCGGCAGCACGCCGCCGGGTCCCTGGCGAACAGGTCCTTGCCGAACAGCTCGTCCTGCTTCGGCACGTCGTTCTCGGGCGTGACGTTCACCACGTTCACCCCGTAGACGGCCTCGACGGCGTCGCGGGTGCCGATCGTCTCGGCGAAGTGGTAACCGGTGTCGAGGAACAACACGTCCACGCCGGGGCGCACCTTGGCGGCCATCGCCACCAGCACCGCGTCCTGCATGTTGGAAGCGACCACGTATTGGCCACCGAAGGTCGCGTCGGTCCAGGCCAACAGCTCGTCGGCACTGGCGCCGGCCAGCTCCGCAGCGCCCCGCTCGGCGATCTCGATCAGGTCGGTCTCGGTCATCACGTCGGTCATCGCTACCTCTGCCCTCTTTCTTCGCGCAAGCGGCTCATCGAAGATCAGCCTCTTCGGCCCGAACGGCCCACGTTGCAAAAC
>Ga0055540_1001377_pt1 | contig 14509 bp, 15 predicted proteins | sample AraplaCvi_mMS_r2_2_FD_55040 | JGI IMG/M metagenome (GOLD analysis project Ga0055540, IMG submission 55040) | Arabidopsis root microbial communities from North Carolina, USA - plate scrape MF_Cvi_mMS_r2 | ecosystem: Host-associated > Plants > Roots > Endosphere | place: USA: North Carolina
CTGCTTGACGGTGAAGCGCCCGCCGAACTGCTCGTTGCAGCGCTTGGCCACCGCGGTGAAGGTGGCCATCTCGTTGGCCGGGGTGTAGTAGTTGACGACGANGCCGCCGCTGCTGGCGCCGCATGCNGAGACGAGCGACGCGGCCGTCAGCACAGCCAACGCCGCAGCGCTCAGCCGCCCAACCCGCACACCGTCTCCCGTCCGCACCCCCGACGGCGCCGCCGGGGCAGCGTCGGGCGGGACCGTCCCGCGCACGAACCGTAGAGCGGGTCACGCGCGACGCGCAACACGTCGTACGCCATCGCGTCTAGATCGTGATCCTGCGTTGACCTTGGCGCGCTATTGCGCGGGCGTGGGGGTGCCCTAGATGGTCAAGCGCGCCAACAGATCCCGACCCTGCTCAGCGCTCTGCGGATCACACAGCACGTCGTAGCGGCCGGCGACCAACTGCATCGTCGAGCTGAAATCCCTTGTGCCGCGGGAGATCGCGTACTGCAACCCCGAAGTGATCAAGCCGAAGAACACACCAGCGATCAGACCNGCGATCAGCGATCCCCAGGGGCTGGGGCCGAAGAAGCCCAAGACCAGTCCGATGAACAAGCCCAGCCACGCGCCCGTCAGGGCACCGCCGCCGAGCACGCGCGGCCAGGTGAGCCGGCCGGTGACGCGCTCCACCTGCATGAGGTCCACGCCCACGATCGTCACCTGCTGCACCGGAAATTCCTGGTCGGAGAGGTAGTCCACGGCGCGCTGCGCCTCGGCATAGGTCGGGTAGGAGGCGATGGGCCAGCCCTTCGGAGGCGTGGGAAGCGACGCGAATCCCCCACGGCCTTGGTTCTGTCCGGCCCGCCCAGGATTCTGAAGTGGGTTCGTCATCGTCTGTCCTCGTTCTGTCGTGTTCGGTCGTTGTCGAGGGTCGTCCCTCCTGACATTCTCAACGTTCGACATGGCCGATGAGTGCCGTCCGGGCAAGGAAGTCTGGCAAATGTACGCTCCGGTAGTCTTGGACCCCATGACACCGCCCACCACCACGGCGAGGCGCATGAATCGCACGGCCGTCGCGTCTCTGGCGGCGTCGGTGGTGACGGTGTTCGGAATCGGGTCGATCGTGGGAATCGCACTGGGCGTCTTCGCCCTCAACCAGATCGTGGTGACCGGTGAACGCGGTCGCGGACTGGCGACGGCGGGCATCCTCGTCGGCGCCGTCACCCTCCTGTTGAGCATGACGGCAATCGTGATGGGACTGAGCACGCTATGAGCACTGGATCCGACGACCCCAACCGCGGTCGGGAGTACCCCCCGTTGGAGAACTCCCCGCAGCAGAGCGATCCCCATGCGCCCGTGGACTATCCGAGCGAGTCGGTCCCGCCGCCGCACGAGTACGGCCCGCCCGCCGACTACCAATCCGGCGCTCCCCAGCCCGGGTACCAACAGTCGGGTTACCAACAGCCCGGTTACCAACAACCGGGTTACCAACAACCCGACTATCCACCCCCGGGATACCCCCAGCCCGGGTACCCGCAGCCCGACTACCCCCAGGGCGGCTATCCGCCGCCGGGCTACCCGCCGCCGAATCAGGGAGGCTACGGCTCCCCGTACTACGACCCTTACGCTCCGGCGCGACCGGTGGGCACCAACGGCAAGGCGATCGCCGCGCTGGTGACGTCGTTGGTCGGCCTGTTCTTCTGCGGCGTGCCTGCCATCTTCGGGCTGATCCTCGGCGTCGTCGCGATGCGCGAGACCCGGCGTACGGGCCAGGAGGGCCACGGCATGGCCCTGGCTGGTGTCATCGTCGGCGCCCTGGCCGTGGCCGGCTGGGTGATCTACCTCGTCGTCATCTTCCTGGCCATCGCCGTCACCTCCACTCCGACGTACGGCTACTGACCCGGCGGTGTGAACGGGGCCGACGTCCGGGCCATGCCCGCGGCCCGGCCCTTGCCCGCGACGACCAGCGCCATCTTGCGGCTGGCCTCGTCGATCATCTCGTCGCCGAGCATCACCGCACCCCTGGCGCCGCCGGCCTGCGACGTGTGCCATTCGTAGGCCTCGAGGATCAGCTCGGCGTGGTCGTAGTCGGCCTGNCGGGGACTGAAGATCTGGTTGCCCGCCTCGATCTGGTCGGGGTGCAGCACCCACTTGCCGTCGAANCCGAGCGCAGCGGCGCGCCCCGCCACCCGCCGGAAGGCCTCGACGTCGCGCACCTTGAGGAACGGCCCGTCGANCGCGTTGATCCCCCGTGCCCGGGCCGCGACGAGGATGCGCATGAACACGTGGTGATGGGCGTCGCCGACGTCGTACCCCTCGGGCTGCTCGCCGACGACCAGGGTGCGCATGTTGAGACTCGCCATCATGTCGGCGGGCCCGAGCACGAGGGCCTGCACCCGTGGCCCGGCGGCGATCGCGTCGACGTTGGTGAGCCCCTCGGCGTTTTCGATCTGCGCCTCGACACCGATGCGCCCCACCGGCAAGCCGTGGGTGATCTCCAGCTGAGTCAGCAGCAGGTCCAGGGCGTGGACGTGNGAGACGTCGACCACCTTCGGCAGGATGACGACGTCCAGCACGCTGCCCGCCGCNGCGACGACCTCGATCACGTCGGCGTGCGTCCACGGCGTCGTCCAGTCGTTGACTCGCACCCCGCGCAGCTGACCGGCCCAGCCGTCGGAGGCCAAACTGGCGGCCACGCGAGTGCGCGCATGCGCCTTGGCATCTGAGGCCACCGAATCCTCCAGGTCGAGGAACACCTGATCGGCGGGTAGTTGCTTGGCCTTCTCGATCATCTTGATGCTGCTGCCGGGAACCGACAGGCACGTTCGGCGGGGGCGATAGAGGTTCTCCACGAGATCACTCTCTACTCTTTGACCCATGGTGGCGGTGAACAGGGTATATGCGGCCCGACTGTCGGGTCTGCTGGTGCTCGGGCCAGACGGTGAGTCCGTCGGCCGTGTCCGCGACGTCGTGATCAGCATCGGCATCGGCCGGCAGCAACCGCGCGTACTCGGCCTGGTCGTCGAATTGCTTACTCGCAGAAGGATCTTCGTCGGCCTGCTGCGGGTCACCGCGATCGAGCCCAATGCCGTCACCCTGAACACCGCGAACGTCTCGCTGCGCCGCTTCAGCCAACGCCCGGGTGAAGTCTTGGTCTTCGGCCAGGTGCTCGACACGCGCGTGCGCGTGCAGGATCCCGAGCTCGAAGAACTCGCCGGCGTCGACCTGGTGGTGGTCGACCTCGCCCTCGAGCAGATCCGCACCAGGGACTGGGTGGTGACCAGGGTCGCCGTGCGCAGCCACCGGCGACTGGGACGCCGCACCGCCGTGCACATCGTCGACTGGCAGAACGTCACCGGCCTGACGCAGTCGGCGATGTCACTGCCCGGCCAGGGCGTGGCCTACCTGCTGGCGCAGTTCGCCGGCCAACGCCCCATCGTCGTCGCCGACGCCATCCGCGACCTTCCCGCCAAGCGCCGCTATGAAGTGGTCAACGCCCTCGACGACGAACGCCTCGCCGACATCCTGCAGGAGCTCCCCGAGAGCGAACAGGCCGATCTGATGGAGCGGCTCGAACCCGAACGCGCCGCCGACGTCCTGGAGGCCATGGATCCCGACGACGCGGCCGACCTCCTCGGCGAGTTGGGCGCCTCGGCGGCCGAGGCGCTGCTGGCCCGGATGGATCCCGAGGACTCCGAGTCGGTGCGACGGCTGCTGCAGCACTCCCCCGACACCGCCGGTGGTCTGATGACCTCCGAGCCCGTCGTGCTCGGACCCGGCACCACCGTCGCCGAGGCGCTGGCCAGGGTGCGAGACCCCGAACTGACCCCGGCGCTCTCGTCACTGGTCTTCGTGGTGCGCCCGCCGACGGCCACCCCGACCGGTCGCTACCTGGGCTGCGTACACCTGCAACGGTTACTCCGCGAACCGCCCGCGGCGCTGGTCAGCGGCATCATGGACTCCGACCTGCCGAGCCTCGAACCCGAGACCACGCTCGCGGCGGTGACGCGGTACTTCGCGGCCTACAACCTGGTGTGCGGTCCGGTGGTCGACGACGAGAAGCACCTGCTGGGTGCGGTCACCGTCGACGACCTCCTTGACCATCTGCTGCCTCACGACTGGCGGGTGCGGTCCGACGACCCCGAGCTGCCCGTTGAAGAAAAGCTCACCGATGCCGGTGCACCCTCGGCCGGAGGTCCGTCGTGAGTGACCTGTCATCGCGTCAGCGCCTCGACACCCCGCGCACCAGCCGCCGCCGCTTCACCCCNAGGGTCGACATCGAGGCGGTCGGTCGCATCAGCGAATCGATCGCCCGGTTCCTCGGCACCGGCCGGTACCTCGCCATCCAGACCGTTCTGGTGGTCGTGTGGATCGCGTTCAACCTCATCGCGGTGTCGCTGCGGTTCGATCCCTATCCCTTCATCCTGCTGAACCTCGCGTTCTCGACGCAGGCGGCTTACGCCGCACCCCTGATCCTGCTGGCGCAGAACCGTCAGGAGAATCGCGACCGGGTCGCGCTCGAGGAAGACCGGCGTCGGGCCGAGCAGACCAAGGCCGACACCGAGTACCTCGCGCGCGAACTCGCCGCGTTGCGCATCGCGGTCGGCGAGGTCGTCACGCGGGACTATCTACGCCGCGAACTCGAGGAGGTTCGCGAGCTGCTCGACGAGCTCAAGGCCGCCAAGAAGCCCAAGAAGAACGCACCCGCCAAGCCGACCCGAGACTGGGACGAATCCGTCTAGTCAATGCCGTAACACGAGCAACACCAGATCGGTATGGTGGCGTCGTTCACAACGTTTGCCATTCTTTGCCAGGGGCGACGTTTGGTCACCTGGATCGAGGACGGTCGAGTGCAGTTTCGAGGCGGGGCCGCGTACGCAGCGGTGCGGCGTCACGCGCGCAGCGTCAAGGCCAGACCCGCCGTCGGCGCCCTCGTCCTCGCCCCCCTGATCCTCGCGCTGGCCGTCGGGGCGTCGCCCCCGACGCAGAGGCACGCCGTCGCCGACGCCGGCATCACGCCCCTGGCGGCAGTGGCGAGTACCGGTGACGACGCCGGTGTCGTGGTCGTCGCCGCCCCCCGGCCACCGACTCCGTTCCGCTTCGCCATGGCCAACCTCTCGGCGCCCCCGCCGCCCATCGTGGTGAGTTCGCCTGGCAGCCTTGGCATTCCCGCCGTCGCGCTGAGCGCCTACCGCAACGCCGAGCGCATGATGGCCTCGGCATATCCCGGCTGCGGGGTCAGCTGGAATCTGCTGGCCGGCATCGGACGCATCGAGTCNATGCACGCCAACGGTGGCGCCACCGACGCCCAGGGCAATCCGGCCAGGGGCATCTTCGGNCCCGCGCTGGACGGCACGCTCGCCGGCAACGAGGTCATCGTCCAGAGCGTCGCGGCNGGACGGGTGACCTACGCCCGGGCGATGGGGCCGATGCAATTCCTGCCCGGCACGTGGGCTCGGTACGCCTCCGACGGCAACGGGGACGGCAAGGCCGACATCCAAAATCTGTACGACGCGTCGCTGGGGGCCGCGAGGTACCTGTGCAGCGGCAACCTGAATCTTCGTGACCGCTCCCAGGTGCTCTCGGCGATCCTGCGCTACAACAACTCGATGGCCTACGCCCAGAACGTGCTCGGGTGGGCGGCCGCCTACGCCACCGGCGTCGCGCCGGTGAACCTGCCGCCGATCGGCGTCGCCCCGCCGATCGGCGACGCCCACCTGGCCACNAGCCCCGAGGGCCTCGGCCCGGGCATCGGGCTGCCGGCCAACGACCCNCTCGCCGCCACGAACGTCACCGACCTGAGTGGTCAGAACCAGCTGGGCATCCCGCCCGGTCCGGGTGCTGGCNTTCCGCCGGCGCCGCAGCAGAACTGCCAGGTCTTCTGTCTGACACCGCAGGCCCCGGTCGCGCCGCCGGCNAACTGTCAGGTGTTCTGCCTGACCCCTCAACCCGCTGCGGCNCCCCTGCCCCCGGCGCCGCTCTTCCCGCCGCCCCCGGCGCCCATGCAGTTCCCGTTCGGCGGGCCGCCCGCGGAGCCACCGCCACCTGCACTGCCGCCTGCGGCACCGGCGCCTCCGCCTGGACCGATGCCCGGTCCGACGGGCTAGCGGCTGCGCCTACACTCGCGGGTGATGTCTCAGCAATCGCCCCACGACTCCGACGCGNTGGAATCGGCCGTTCGCTCGGCGCTCTCCAAGGTCGTCGACCCCGAACTGCGCAAGCCGATCACCGAGGTCGGCATGGTCAAGAACGTCTCCGTCGACCCCGCCGACGCCGCCGTCCACGTCGAGATCTACCTGACCACCTCCGCGTGCCCGAAGAAGACCGAGATCACCGATCGCGTGAAGCAAGCCGTCGTCGACGTGCCGGGAACCGGTGCGGTCACCGTCACCCTGGACGTGATGAACGACGAGCAGCGCGCAGAGCTGCGCAAGCAGCTGCGCGGCGACTCCCGCGAGCCGGTCATCCCGTTCGCCCAGCCCGGATCGCTCACCCGCGTCTACGCCGTCGCCTCCGGCAAGGGCGGCGTCGGCAAGTCCAGCGTGACGGTGAACCTGGCGGCGGCGCTGGCCGCCCGCGGCCTGGCCGTCGGCGTGCTCGACGCCGACATCTACGGCCATTCGGTGCCCCGCATGATGGGCACCGAGGAGCGGCCCACGCAGGTCGACTCGATGATCCTGCCGCCGGTCGCCCATGACGTGAAGGTCATCTCGATCGCGATGTTCACCCAGGGCAACACGCCCGTGGTGTGGCGCGGACCGATGCTGCACCGGGCGCTGCAGCAGTTCCTGGCCGACGTGTACTGGGGCGATCTCGACGTCCTGCTGCTGGACCTGCCCCCGGGGACCGGTGACATCGCCATCTCGGTGTCCCAGCTCATTCCCGGCGCCGAGATCCTGGTGGTGACCACGCCCCAGATGGCGGCCGCCGAGGTCGCCGAGCGCGCGGGTGCCATTGCGTTGCAGACCCGTCAGCGCATCGTCGGCGTGGTGGAGAACATGTCCGGTCTGACCCTGCCCGACGGCACGGTGATGAACGTCTTCGGAGAGGGCGGCGGCAAGCAGGTCGCCGCGAGCCTCACGCGGTCGATCGGCGCCGACGTGCCGCTGCTGGGCCAGGTTCCGCTCGACCAGGCGCTGATGGAGGCCGGCGATGCGGGCGTGCCGCTGGTGCTCAGCGCGCCGGACTCGGCCGCTGCGAAGGAACTTCGGTCGATCGCCGACGCGTTGACCGCGCGCAAGCGCAGCCTGGCCGGGGTGTCCCTCGGACTGAACCCGATCGGCCGCTAGGTCGCGTCGCTGTCGAACGGCGTGACGCCGGGCGTGCGCGGCGGTTCGGGTGCCGGGGTGGGCGGCTGCGGTTGCGGTTGGTTGTCCGACACCGGCTTGACCGGCTTGTCGAAGTTCCCGGTCAGGAACGAGTCGTCACCGTCGAGGAGGTGCTTGGTGAGCGCCGCGCGCGGGGTCATCCCCCGCAGCTTCTGCAGCTCGCTCAACGGTTGGCGCAGATCCTCGAACTCGGGTCCTAGATCTTCGCGCAGCTGACTGGTCGCGCCGCTGAGATACTCCCGGGCCTGCCGCACGGTGCCCGTGGTCCAGCGGATGGCGCCAGGTAGTCGTTCCGGCCCGAGGATCACCAGACCGGCGACGACGAGCACCAGCATCTCGCCCCAGCCGATGTTGCCGAACACGGCGTCAGGCGGCGGGGTTGTCGGAGCCGGGGGTGACCGTCAACGTGACGGGCCGCCCGTCGCGCAGCACCTCGATGGGCGCGTCGACGCCGATCTTGAGCTGACGCACGGCCACGACCATCTCGTCGGCGTCGGCGACCTTGCGGTCGCCCACCTTGACCACGACGTCGTTCTCCTTGACCCCGGCCCGGTCTGCGGGACCGCCGGCGACGACGTTCTTGACCAGCGCGCCCGAGGCGACGTCGTTGCTCACCGACACGGCGTTCAGGCCGAGGGTCGGGTGCGACATCTTGCCGTCCTTGATCAGGCCCTCGACGACTTCCTTGACCTCGTTGACGGGGATCGCGAAGCCCAGACCGCTTGCGCTGTCNGACAACGACTTTCCGGCCGTGTTGATGCCGATGATCTCGGAGTTCATGTTGATCAGCGGACCGCCGGAGTTGCCGTGGTTGATCGACGCGTCGGTCTGCACGCCGTCGATGACGGTGTCGGTGTCGGACCCGTCGCCCGACAGCGGGACGGGCCGGTGCAGGGCGCTGATGATGCCGTGGGTGACGGTGCTGCGCAGGCCNAGCGGAGCGCCCGCCGCGATCACCTCTTCACCGACCCGGAGCTTCTCGGAGTCGCCGAAGCGNGCGACGACGAGGTTGTCGACGTTGTCGACCTTCAGCACGGCGAGGTCGGTCTTCTGATCGCGCCCGACGAGGTTGGCGGGCACTTCGTGACCGTCGTTGAAGACCACCGAGATCTGGTACTCCGCGGGGTTCTTCGCGGCGTCGGAGATGACGTGGTTGTTGGTCACGATGTAGCCGCGGCCGTCGACGACGACACCCGAGCCCTGGGACCCCTCGCCCTTGCTGGTCGCCTCGATCGTGACGACCGAATCGGCGACGTTGGCGGCGACCTGGGCGAACCTGCTGGTCGGTTCCTGCTCGTCGGTGGCGCCGGTCTGCAGGGTGACCTTGGAGGTGGTGAAGGCGGGGACGATCTCGGCGGTCTTGTTGCCGATGACGCCACCGATGGCCCCGATGACGAGGGCGACGATCACGATGGCGCCGAGCGCCACCCAGGAGACGCGACCGCCGAAGAACACGTCACGGACGCCGAGCTTGCCGATCGGGCCGTGGTCGACCGTCGCCGGCGCCGGGGCGGGTTGGGCAGGCACGCCGAGCGACGGGGTGGCCGCGGGGTCACGCCACGGATCCGGAGGGACGTCGGCGTCGCGGTCCTGCTCGGCCTGCAGGGCTCCGGCGTCGGCGGGGTGGCGTTGCAGGGTGTCGGTCACCCCGTCGGGGCGGCCGAAGGCGTCGGCGAGCACGGGGTCGGGAGCCTGGTCGCGGGGGGTGTAGTCACCCTGGTCGCGGTGTTGGTCGGCGCCGAGGAAGGAGCCGCTGACGCCGTCGGGGCGACCGAACGCGCGGGTTTGCGCCGGGTCGACCGGCGGGCGCGAGACGGGCTTCGGTTCCATCCGGGGGCGACTGTCGAACTGGTCCTGGTTGGTCACCCGTGATCACTCTCCGTTGGAGCGCACGCCGTCAACAACGCACGCCTCTACCCTTGGACAACTCTTAGACTACCGGCGCTTGCGGCGAGGCCGCGTCTCGCCGACGAGGAACCGCGCCGCCTCGTCGTCGACCGGCGATTCCGGCGGCGCGTGCCGGGGGATCTCCGACAGCGCGCCGAGCAGCGACGAGGGAATGCTGATCGGGCAGGAGTCGCGCAGGGCCGACCGCGCCTGCCCCTGGGCGTCCACCTCCGCTGCGCACTGCGGACACATCGACATGTGGTGGGCGGCCCTCAGGTGCGCGCTCATCCGCAGCTCGCCGTCGACGAAGGCCGCAATGGCCTCGGTGGACAGATGCTCGGTCGAGCCGAACCGGCGTGGCCCGACGGGATGATCGCTCTGGGAGGCCAACTGCGTGGGGAGCCACGAGAATGCACGGCGGAACACGTGCCCCGGGTCCACCATCGACCTGCTCCTCTCCACGACGACGTCAACCAACACATTCGAATGTAGCGCGGCCGGCGAGATTGATCACGCTCGTGACGGCATCGAGATCAGGCGGAGCGCGCGACGCCCTCCGCGCGAGCCTCGGGGTGGCTGGCGAGGTAGTCGCGCAGCGCCTGACGGCCGCGGTGGATGCGGCTGCGGACGGTGCCCAGCTTGACGCCCAGCGTCGCGCCGATCTCCTCGTACGACAAACCTTCGATGTCGCAGAGGACGACGGCGGCACGGAACTCCGGTGCCAGCGAGTCGAGCGCCGCCTGCAGGTCGGGACCCAACCGGGAGTCGTGATAGATCTGCTCGGGGTTCGGCTCGTCGGCCGGCACGCGGTCGTAGTCCTCCGGCAGCGCCTCCATGCGGATGCGGCCGCGGCGGCGGACCATGTCGAGGAACAGGTTGGTGGTGATGCGGTGCAACCAGCCCTCGAATGTGCCGGGCTGGTAGTTCTGCACCGACCGGAACACGCGGATGAACGTCTCCTGCGTCAGGTCCTCGGCGTCGTGCTGATTGCCCGACAACCGGTACGCCAGGCGGTACACGCGGTCCGCATGTTGCCGGACCAGGTCGTCCCACGACGGCATGGTCGTCTTGTCGCCGGTGGCGTCGAACACCGCGGTGCCCGACAGCTCGTCGGCTGGCTGCACCCAGTCGCCGTCGCCGGCCTGCTCGAAGTGGGCCATGAACACTGGGGACGTGCTGGTGGTGGTCGTCGGATCCTCCATGTCATTCGTGCCGATGCCGGAAGCTGTTCCCGTACCTGCACCCGCGGAAACCGCCTCGTGAGCATCGATATTCCCGGGGCTCCAGCCTCCGCGACTTTCCATGCGCTTACCGTTCCCGATGCCGTTAGGGTCCGCATATGAGCAAACTGAGCTTTCCCTGAGAATGTCGGCCGCCCCGGCCGCGAAGTGCGCAAACGGCGCAGATCTCCGCCGATCCCGCGTCGGCGTGCGGGCGTGTCGGGGCGGCGAGCGCTTGGCCTTCGCTCTACGCTGCGGGCATGACCAGCAGCGATGATTCGACGGGTCGACCCGAGGGTGGCGCACCACGGCCAAGCCGGGCCGAAGCGATCGTCGCGCACGCCGAGAATTCGATCTCCGAAGACTCGTTGACGGCTGCGGCCAGGGAACGCGCCGACGACAGCGGCGCGGGTGCCGTGACGCCCGCGGTAGGCGCCCTGCTGAGCGTGCTGGCGAAGATCGCCCAGGCCAAGGCCGTCGTCGAGGTGGGCACCGGAGTCGGCGTCAGCGGGCTGTGGCTGCTGTCCGGGATGCGTGACGACGGCGTGCTCACGACCATCGACGTCGAGCCCGAACATCAGCGGCTCGCCAAGCAGGCGTTCCTCGAGGCCGGGATCGGACCGTCGCGCACCAGGTTGATCAGCGGGCGCGCGCAGGAGGTGCTGACCCGTCTCGCCGACGAGTCCTACGACCTGGTGTTCGTCGACGCCGACCCGGTCGACCAGCCTGCATTCGTCGCCGAGGGCGTGCGCTTGCTGCGCTCCGGCGGTGTGATCGTGATTCACCGCGCAGCCCTTGGCGGCAGGGCGGGCGACGCGAACGCCAGCGACCGTGACGTCACCGCCGTACGGGAGGCCGCCCGGCTCATCGCCGAGGACGAGCGACTCACTCCCGTGCTGGTGCCNCTGGGNGACGGTCTGCTGGCCGCCGCCCGCGACTGACNCCCTCCCGACNCCCCCGCAGTCCCCTACCGCTCAGCCGTTGACGCCGGACTAAACGCGCGTTTAGCATGTTGAACATGCGTTCAGAGGNCCTGTCGACNACGGCCCGCATCCGCGATGCGGCCGTCGAGCAGTTCGGCGAACACGGTTTCGACGTGGGCTTGCGCGTCATCGCCAAGGCGGCCGGGGTGAGCGCCGCCCTGGTGATCCATCACTTCGGCTCCAAGGAGGGTCTGCGCAAGGCATGCGACGACTTCGTCGCCGAGTCGATCCGCGCCTCCAAGAGCGAGACCATCCAGTCCTCCGATCCCGCCTCCTGGCTCGCGCAGTTGGCCGCCATCGAATCCTTCGCACCCCTGATGGCCTATCTGGTCCGGAGCATGCAATCCGGCGGCGACCTGGCGAAGGCCCTGTGGCGCAACATGATCGACAACACCGAGCAATACCTCGACGAAGGTGTGCGAGCGGGCACCATCAAGCCAAGCCGAAACCCCAAGGCGCGGGCCAGATTCCTGGCGATGTCCAACGGCGGCGGTTTCCTGCTGTACCTGCAGATGCACGACAACCCCGCCGACATGCGTGCGGTCCTGCACGACTACGCCCAGGACTCGGTGCTGCCTGCGATGGAGCTCTACACCGAGGGGCTGATGACCGACTCGACGATGTTCGACGCCTTGACGGCGGCGGCGAAGGAGGAATGACCGATGGCAACTGACAACGGCAACGTCGCCGTCGAGGNCCGGGAACTGCGGAAGGACTTCGGCCAGGTACGCGCACTCGACGGGCTCGACCTCGACGTCGCCGAGGGNGAGGTGCACGGNTTCCTCGGCCCCAACGGCGCAGGCAAGTCGACGACCATCCGCATCCTGCTCGGGCTGGCGCGAGCCGANTCGGGCACCGTTCGCCTGCTCGGTGGGGATCCGTGGACCGATGCGGTCGCGCTGCACCGCCACATCGCCTACGTACCAGGCGACGTCACCCTGTGGCCGTCGCTGACCGGCGGCGAGACGATAGACCTCTTGGCGCGCATGCGCGGCGGCGTCGACGAGAAGCGAAGAGCCGAACTCGTCGAGCGATTCGACCTCGATCCGTCGAAGAAGGCCCGCACCTACTCCAAGGGCAACCGACAGAAGGTGTCGCTGGTGTCGGCGTTCGCCTCCCACGCGCGACTGCTGCTGCTCGACGAGCCCAGCACCGGCCTGGACCCGTTGATGGAGAACGTCTTTCAGCAATGCGTCACGGAGGCGCGCGACCGCGGCACCACGGTGCTGCTCTCCAGCCACATCCTGGCCGAGACCGAGGCGCTGTGCCAGCGCGTCACCATCATTCGGGCCGGACGAACCGTGGAGAGCGGGACGCTGGAGTCGATGCGCCACCTGTCCCGCACGTCGATCACCGCAGAGATGATCGGCGATCCGGGAGACATCGGCCGCCTCCCCGGCGTCGAGGACGTCACCGTCGACGGCCGCACCCTGAGTGCCCAGGTCGACGGTGCCAGCCTCGGCGAGGTGGTCAAGCTGCTCGGCAACGCCGGCGTGCGCAGCCTGGTCAGNCGACCACCGACGCTGGAGGATTTGTTCCTGCGCCATTACGGGGCCGACGACGAGCCCTCGAAGCGGGTGACGGCATGACGATCCTCGAACGACCNCACCACCCCGCACACCAGGCACCACCCCGGGCGTCGCACTTCGCGGGAACCGTTGCGCTGCTGCGCCTCTACCTTCGGCGCGACCGCATCNTCCTGCCCGCGTGGGTGCTGCTGCTGTCGGTGCCGCTGGGCACGGTCTACGTCGGCAGCATCGCCGCGGTCTACCCGACGGCCGCGGATCGCGCGAACTTCGCCGCGACCATCATGGCCAGCCCCGCGCAGCGGGCGCTCTACGGCATCGTCTACGGCGACAGCCTCGGCGCCACGGGCATCTGGAAGGCCGGCATGTTCCACGTGCTGATCGCCGTCGCCGTCATCCTGACCGTCGTCCGGCACACTCGCGCCGAGGAGGAATCCGGGCGCACCGAGCTCGTCGACTCGACGGCGATCGGACGTTACGCAAGCCTCACCGCCGCGCTGCTGCTGGCCGGGGGCGGCGCATTCACCACAGGCGTGATCGGCACCGTCGGGCTGCTGCCGGTCGACGTGCCGGCCGGCGGTTCCGTGGCATTCGGCCTGGCGCTCGCGGCGACGGGCCTGGTGTTCACCGCGGTGGCCGCGGTGACGGCCCAGCTGTCACCGAGTGCGCGGTTCGCCCGCGGGGCGGCGTTCGCCGTGCTGGCGGCGGCCTTCACGCTTCGAGCCGTCGGGGACGCGGGCTCGCGGGCCGAGTTCCTGTCGTGGCTCTCCCCCCTGGGGTGGTCGCTCCAGGTGCGCCCCTACGCCGGTGACCGCCTCTGGATCCTGCCGATGCACCTGGTGCTGGCCGCCGTGCTGGTCGCGATCGCCTACCGGCTGCTGGCCGGGCGCGACGTCGGCGCCGGGATGTTCGCCGAACGCCCGGGTGCGCCCAGAGCCGGTCGGGGTCTGCGCGGACCGATGAGCCTGGGGTGGCGGCTCAACCGGGCCTCGACCGCGCTGTGGACGGTGGGCCTGTGCCTCTATGGTCTGCTGATCGGCAGCGTCGTCGACGGGGTCGGAGACGAGATCGGCGGCAGCCAGACCGCGCGCGACGTCGTGGCGCGCCTCGGCGGCTCCGACCAGCTCGAGCAGGCCTTCATCGCCGTGGCGTTCGGGATGCTGGGCATGGTCGCCTCGGCGTTCGCGGTGTCCCTGACCCTGCGCCTGCATCAAGAAGAGGCGAGTCAGCGGGCCGAGCTGGTGCTGGCTGGCGCGGTGAGCAGAACCCGTTGGCTGGCAAGTCATGTGGTGTTCGCGGTCGTGGCCACCGCGGTGGCGATGACGCTGTCGGCGGTGGTGGCGGGACTGACGTACGGCGCGGCCGCGGGTGAGGTGACGGGCAAGCTGCCGACGGTGCTCGGAACCGCGGCGGTGCAACTTCCCGCGGTGTGGCTATCGGTCGGCGTCACGGTCGCCCTGTTCGGCCTGTTGCCGCGTGTCACTCCGGCGGCGTGGGGCGTTCTGTGCGCGTTCGTTGCGCTCTATCTCCTTGGCTCGCTGTCGAATTCACCTCGGTGGCTGCTGAATCTCGAACCCTTC
>Ga0055540_1001383_pt1 | contig 14481 bp, 13 predicted proteins | sample AraplaCvi_mMS_r2_2_FD_55040 | JGI IMG/M metagenome (GOLD analysis project Ga0055540, IMG submission 55040) | Arabidopsis root microbial communities from North Carolina, USA - plate scrape MF_Cvi_mMS_r2 | ecosystem: Host-associated > Plants > Roots > Endosphere | place: USA: North Carolina
GGCTTCGACTCCGAGACCAACGAATGGCTCGAAGGCTTCGAGAAGCAGCGTGACGAGTGGGAGGCCCGGTACGCCGAGGCCGAGCGTCGTCACAAGATGCACACCGCGCAGATGGAGAAGTTCGCGGCAGCCGACGCGGAGGCGGCCAGCAGGCCCGCCACCGCCAACAGCTCCTCGTCGACCTCGTCCAGCTCGGGTCCCGAGTCGACCGGCGGAACGCTGGCCAGCGACGCTCAGCTGGCCGCGCTGCGGGAGAAGCTCGCGGGCAACGCGTAAGACGTAATACGGCAGAACGCCCCGGCTCTTCGGAGCCGGGGCGTTCGTCGTCTTCGAGGTCCCGACTGACAGACTGTGCCCATGCTTCGAATCGGGTTGAGCGGCGGCATCGGCGCCGGAAAGTCAACGGTGTCATCGGCGTTCAGTGAGCTCGGCGGCATCGTCGTCGACGGTGACGTGATCGCGCGCGAGGTGGTCGAACCCGGCACCGAGGGCCTGGCCGCGTTGGTCGAGGCCTTCGGGTCGGAGATCCTGCTGCCAGACGGCGCGTTGAACCGGCCGGCGCTGGCGGCCATCGCGTTCCCCGACGAGGAGAAGCGAAAGACCCTCAACGGGATCGTGCATCCGCTGGTCGGCGCGCGGCGCGCCGAGTTGATCGAGGCAGCCCCGGCCGACGCCGTGATCGTAGAAGACATTCCGCTGCTGGTGGAGTCACAGATGGCGTCGCTGTTTCCGTTGGTGATCATCGTGCACGCCGACGAGGACGTTCGCCTGAAGCGGCTCATCGAGCACCGCGGCTTCGGTGAGGCCGACGCCCGCGCCCGCATCGCCGCCCAGGCCAGCGAGGAGCAGCGCCGCGCGGTGGCCGACGTGTGGCTGGACAACTCCGGCAGCGCCGAGGACTTGGCGGCGGCCGCCCGCGCACTCTGGCACGACCGCATCGTCCCGTTCGCGCGCAACGTGCGCGAGTCCACGCCGGCGCGGTCGCAGCCGAGGTTGGTGACCGCCGATCCGACGTGGCCCGCCCAAGCGGCCCGCATCCTGGCCCGACTTCGCACCGCCTGCGGGCACCACGCGATCCGCGTCGACCACATCGGGTCGACCGCCGTCCCCGGCTTGGACGCCAAGGACGTCGTCGACGTCCAGGTGACCGTTGCCTCCTTGGACGTGGCCGACGAGCTCGCCGAGGCGCTGCTGGCGGCCGGCTACCCGCGGGTCGACGGCGTCACCGACGACGTGGCGCACACCGACGACACCGCGGTGTGGCGCAAGCGTCTGCACGCCTCGGGGGATCCCGGGCGGCCGACGAACGTGCACCTGCGGGTCGACGGCTGGCCCAACCAGCGATTCGCCTTGCTGTTCCGCGACTGGCTGATCGCCGACGCAGACGTGCGGGCGGAGTACCTGGCCGTCAAGCGCGCCGCCGCAGCCGACGGCCCCGAGACCACCGACGACTACGCCGAGGCGAAGGAGCCGTGGCTGGTCGACGCGTATCGCAGGGCCGGGGAGTGGGCCGACGCCACGGACTGGAAGCCCTGAGCCCCGCTCAGGCGACGGGCGGCGGAGCGGGCTCGTCGGGCGCCGGCGGCGCCGGAGCGGGTGCGGGATCGTCGATCGGGGCGGTGTTGCCCGTCGGGAAGTTGGTCACGGTGCCACAGCTCAGCACGCCGTAGCCGGGGTCGTTGTGCTGCGGGGTGAGCCGGGGCGCGACGAACTGGTCGGCCTCGGCGATGATCTGGTCGTTGGCCAGGATCTCGCAGTGCAGGCTGGCCGAGTACGGCCACTGGATGGCGACCTGCATCCCGGCGTCTTGGGCCTTGGTCACCACACCGGTCGCCTCGAACGTGCGCCCGGGCACCATCGTCGGCGTCGCCGTGTTCACCTGCCCGTCGGCGATGGCGTAGCTGATCGTGGCACCCCTCGACATGCCGTCCACCCGGGCCCGGTACACGACGTTGTAGGGGCCGGGCCCCAGGTCGGCCGCGGCGTCCGGGGGTGGCGGAGGCGCGTCGGCGGACTGACCGCTGGCGTCGGGGTCCGCCAGGGCGACGGCGGGCAGCACCTGGGCGCCGAGCAGCAGGACCGCGGCCGCGGAGCCGGCCACCAGCCCACACTTAGTCAAGCTCATAAACGGGGACTTTACGCTGCCCTCCAGGTGAGGGCCATTTCGAGGGGCGCCAACCACGCGTCGACGTCGTAGCCGTTGGCCGCGATGCCGTCGATCGCCGACACCGCCGTCGCGACCGCGGTCGTGGCGGCCTCGGGCGAGAGGAATCCCTCGCGCACCGACGCGAACAGTTCGTCGACGTCCAGGAGCTCGACCCCGGTGCCGGTACGGACCACCAGGTCGAGATAGTGGTCCTCGGTACGCCACACCTCACCGTCGACGACGATCGGCGCGACGTCGAGGTAGAAGTCCTGGGCGCGTTCGTGGCCAGGATTGAAGTGGAAGACCGAGATTCGGAGGCTCAGCGAGGGCAGCAACCATGATTCGAGGTAGTGGAACTGCGCCCGGCCAGGCGTCGGGCGCGCCATGTACAAGCCCCAGGGGTGCACCTCGTAGACGTCCACCGCGCGCACGATGCCCTTGGGGTCGGTGTTGGTGCGCGCGGCGACGTCGAAGGTCTCTCGCTTGGGCGGATGCACGTGCGGGCTCACGGTCGGCGAAACCTCGAGAGGTCGACCGTCAGCGGACCCCGTCCCGGCGGACGGGTGACGATCCACAGCACGGCACCGACGGCCAGGGAGATCCACACGCCCGACCACAGCACGCTGACGGCGTCGAACGCGGTGCACTGGTGGGCGTCGTCGAGGGAGTCGTCCGAGCAGCCGACCCCCATTGCCGTCGCCACCCGGTCCACACCCGGCCAGAAGATCGCGATCAGGCATGCCGTTCCCACGGCGAGCAGCAGCAGTCCGAGGATTCGTAGGGCGATCCGCACCGCTTCCGGCATGGCGTCAGAGTAAACCGGCGGCTACGGGAATGGGCACGTGTCGGTGGTTGGTTCTAACCTGGTGAACATGGCTTTTGCTACCGAATATCCAGTCGTCGCCCACTCGGAGTACCGAGCGGTCGACGACGTCGTGCGCGCGGGTGGCCAGTTCCAGGTCGTCAGTGAGCACTCGCCGGCCGGCGACCAGCCCACGGCCATCGCCGAGTTGGAGCGCCGCATCAACGCCGGCGAGCGCGACGTGGTCCTGCTCGGTGCCACGGGCACCGGCAAGTCCGCCACCACCGCGTGGCTCATCGAGAAGCTGCAGCGACCCACCCTGGTGATGGCTCCGAACAAGACGTTGGCCGCTCAGCTGGCCAACGAGCTTCGGGACATGCTGCCCAACAACGCCGTCGAATACTTCGTCTCCTACTACGACTACTACCAACCCGAGGCGTACATCGCGCAGACCGACACCTACATCGAAAAGGACAGCTCGGTCAACGACGACGTCGAACGCCTGCGGCACTCCGCGACCCACAACCTGCTGTCGCGACGCGACGTCGTCGTGGTCGCCTCGGTGTCGTGCATCTACGGTCTCGGCACGCCGCAGTCCTACCTGGACCGCTCGGTCGAACTGACCGTGGGCGACGAGGTGCCGCGCGACGCCCTGCTGCGGCTGTTGGTGGACGTGCAGTACACCCGAAACGACATGGCGTTCACCCGCGGCTCGTTCCGGGTGCGCGGCGACACCGTTGAGATCATCCCCAGTTACGAGGAACTCGCCGTGCGCATCGAGTTCTTCGGCGACGAGATCGAAGCGCTCTACTACATGCACCCGCTGACCGGGGACGTGGTACGCAAGGTCGACTCCCTGCGGGTGTTCCCGGCGACCCATTACGTGGCGGGCCCCGAGCGGATGGCCATCGCCATCGCCAGCATCGAGAAGGAGCTGGAGGAGCGTCTCGCCGAGCTCGAGGGCCAGGGCAAACTCCTTGAGGCGCAACGGCTTCGGATGCGGACGAATTACGACCTCGAGATGATGAAGCAGGTCGGCTTCTGCTCGGGCATCGAGAACTACTCCCGGCACATCGACGGCCGCGGCCCCGGCACGGCGCCGGCGACCCTCNTGGACTACTTCCCGGAGGACTTCCTCATGGTCATCGACGAGTCGCACGTCACGGTGCCGCAGATCGGCGGCATGTACGAGGGCGACATGTCGCGCAAGCGGAACCTGGTGGACTTCGGGTTCCGGCTGCCGTCGGCGGTCGACAACCGACCGCTGACCTGGGAGGAGTTCGCCGACCGGGTGGGGCAGACGGTGTACCTGTCGGCCACGCCGGGGCCGTACGAGCTCAGCCAGTCCGGCGGTGAGTTCGTCGAGCAGGTCATCCGGCCGACCGGNNTGGTCGACCCGAAGGTCGTGGTNAAGCCCACCAAGGGCCAGATCGACGANTTGATCGGTGAGATCCGCAAGCGCACCGAACTCGACGAACGCGTGCTCGTCACCACGTTGACCAAGAAGATGGCCGAGGACCTCACCGACTATCTGCTCGAGCTCGGCATTCGGGTGCGCTACCTGCACTCGGAGGTCGACACGCTGCGCCGCGTGGAGTTGTTGCGCCAGTTGCGGCTTGGTGAGTACGACGTGCTGGTGGGCATCAACCTGCTCCGCGAGGGCCTCGACCTGCCGGAGGTGTCGCTGGTCTCGATCCTCGACGCCGACAAGGAGGGCTTCCTGCGGTCGGCCCGAAGCCTGATTCAGACCATCGGCCGTGCGGCGCGGAACGTGTCCGGCGAGGTGCACATGTACGCCGACAAGATGACCGACTCCATGAAGCAGGCCATCGACGAGACCGACCGTCGCCGGGCCAAGCAGATCGCCTACAACCTGGAGCACGGCGTCGACCCGCAGCCGCTACGGAAGAAGATCGCCGACATCCTGGATCAGGTGTACCGCGAGGCCGACGACACCGACGCCACCGTCGACGTCGGGGGGTCCGGTCGCAACGCCTCCCGCGGGCGACGCGCCCAAGGCGAGCCGGGTCGCGCGGTCAGCTCCGGCATCGTCGAAGGTCGAGACACCAAGAACATGCCGCGCGCCGAACTGGCCGATCTCATCAAGGAGATGACGGCACAGATGATGACCGCCGCGCGGGATCTGCAGTTCGAGCTCGCGGGGCGCATTCGCGACGAGATCGCCGACCTGAAGAAGGAGTTGCGTGGCATGGACGCCGCGGGCTTGAAGTAACCGCGCTCGACACGCTTGATCTCAACCATGGTTGAGCTCGTACGGTGAACCGGTGACTCAGACGGACGACACCCAGAGCGACGTGCCGGCCGCGGGCTGGCGGGACCTGCTGGGGCCGAAGCACCTCGGGGCGTCGACCGTTCTGGCCGGTGGCGTCGCGCTATACGCCACCAACGAGTTCCTCACGATCAGCCTGATGCCGAACGCCGTGGCCGAGATCGGCGGTCAGCGCCTCTACGCGTGGGTGACCACGGTGTACCTCGTCGCGTCGGTCGTGGCGGCGACCACGGTGGGTTCGGTGCTCACCAGGCTGGGCCCGCGGAGGGCCTATCTCGGTGGGCTCGGCGTGTTCGCGGTCGGCAGCGTGTGGTGTGCGGCCGCGCCCTGCATGGAGATGCTGCTGCTGGGCCGCGTGGTGCAGGGCGCCGCGGGCGGCCTGCTCGCGGGCCTCGGCTACGCGGTCATCAACACCGCGCTGCCGCAGGCGTTGTGGACGAAGGCGTCGGCGCTGGTGTCGGCCATGTGGGGCGTCGGCACGGTGGTGGGACCGGCCGCCGGCGGTTTGTTCGCGCAATTCGGTTCCTGGCGTTGGGCATTCGGGGTGCTGGCCGTGTTGACCGTGTCGACGGCGGCACTGGTCCCGTTCGCGCTACCCGGACCCACGGCCCGTGTCGATCGTCCCGCCGCCGACCGAATCCCGGTGTGGTCCTTGGCGTTGCTCGGTGCAGCGGCCCTGGCGATCAGCGTCGCGGGCATTCCCCGCAACGTCGTGGTGACCTGCGGGCTCCTTGCGGTGGGGGTGGTGCTGGTCGTGGTCTTCCTGGTGGTGGACCGCCGGACGACGGCGTCGGTCCTGCCGCCCATGGCGTTCCGACCCGGTCCGCTGAAGTGGGTCTATCTGACGCTCGGCGTGCTGATGGCCGCCACCATGACCGACATGTACGTGCCGCTGTTCGGTCAGCGGCTGGCGCACCTGGCGCCGGTGGCCGCCGGCTTCCTCGGCGTGTCCCTGTCGGTGGGGTGGACCGTCGGCGAGATCGCCAGCGCCTCGCTGACCAAGGTTCGGGTGATCGTGACGACGGTCGCGGGTGCGCCGCTGCTGATGGCCGTCGGCCTGGCGATCGCCGCGGCGAGCCAGGCCGACGACGCCTCCGTCCTGTTGGTCGCGGTCTGGGTGTCGGCGTTGCTGATCGCCGGCACGGGCATCGGTGTGGCGTGGCCGCATCTCTCGGCGTGGGCGATGGGCAGCAGTGACGATCCGGCCGAAGGTCGCACCGCGGCGGCGGCGATCAACACCGTCCAGCTGATTTGCGGCGCGTTCGGGGCCGGGGTCGCCGGCGTCGTGGTCAACCTGACCGACCGCGGCGACGCGACCGCGGCGAGATGGCTGTTCGCGTCGATGGCGGCNCTGGCGGCGCTCGGATGCGTGGCCTCCTACCGAGCCAGCCGCGGACGANCNGCCGCCTAGACGGCGTTTGCCCATACGGCAACGCGCGAGCCGGGCGAGAAGGCTCTCGGCCAGACTGGTGCGATGACCGACCACCGGCCACCACGCACCGGCAACACCGAGGTGGAGACGCTCCGGGGGTTTCTGGGCTACCTGCGGACGTCCATCATCGGCAAGGTCGAGGGCGCTCCCGAACCGCACGTTCGCACCGCGCAGGTACCGTCGGGCNCCAACCTGCTTGGGCTCCTGAACCACGTCACGACCGTCGAACGCTGGATCTTTCTCGGAGAGCAGGTCGACGACTGGCCGGGGACTCACCCACCCTCCGATGGGCGCTCGTCCACATGATCGAGGAAATCGGCCGCCACGCCGGCCACGCTGACATCCTTCGTGAGGTGATCGACGGCGCGACGGGCCGGTGACCCTCTAGTCCGGGTCGTCGTCGAGCTGCCGGATCGCGGTCACGCCGTCGATGCGGGCCAGGAGGTTCGGCGCGTTGAGGATGCCGTTGCCCGTCAGCGTCAAGAGCACGCCACCGGTGGGATCGGCCTCGAGCTCGGCGAGCTGCCAGNTGCGTCGTTCGCACGCCTGCAGCAGCGAGGTCATGACGCCGCGCCCCTCGTCGTAGGTGACGTGCACCCGGATCGATCCGCTNAGCCGGTTGGCCAGGCGGCGGGCCACCGGCATGAACCCCAGGATGATGAGGAAGTGCATGGCGGTGACGGTGCACGCGAGCAACAGCAGGCCCGAGCCGGCGGCCATGCCGATCGCCGCGGATTCCCACACCGCGGCCGCCGTCGTCAAGCCGTGCACGGAACCGCGGCGGAAGATGATGATCCCCGCGCCGAGAAAGCCGATGCCGGAAACGATTTGGGCCGCCACGCGGGACGGGTCGACGACGACGAGCCCCTCGACGAGGACATCCTGAAATCCGTACTTGCTGACCAGGAGGATGAGCGCCGCCGCGGTGCCGACGATGGTCTGGGTGCGCAGTCCTGCACTCTTGCCCTGGATCTCGCGTTCCAGCCCGATCAGCGCGGTCAGTCCGAACGCGACGAACAGCTCGACGATCTGTCGGGTGCCTTGACCCGGACCGCCGAAGAACGGCGGATCGGCCAGCCAGAGGTGCATGCGGACAAGGTATCGCGAGGCGCCGTAGCGATCACGGCGATTCCAACGGTTGGGCGCGCCGCGTCGAGGTGGCAACGTCGGAGACGACGCGGGTGTGGCTGAGTGGCTAGGCACCGGCCTGCAAAGCCGTTTACACGGGTTCGAATCCCGTCATCCGCTCGCGTCGGGGGAGGGCTCGCCGCCCTGCCCCCACCTCGTCGGCCGCATCGGCTACGGCAAGATGCGGCCGATGAGCTCCTTCACGCCGTCGTTGGCCGAGATCGTCGCGACGCTTCACGTCGACCAGATCGGCGCCGACGACTTCGTCGCCACGCAACTCGACAACCCCGCCCACCACATCGTCGGGGGTCACATCGCGGGCCAGGCACTGATGGCCGCCAGCCGCACCGCCCCGGGGCGCGACCCGCACAGCGTTCACGTCTATTACATCCGCGCCGGTGACGCCCGCCGGCCGGTGGACTTCCACGTGGTGCGCTCCCGCGACGGCGGCACCCTCTCGACCCGGCAGGTCACCGCCCGCCAAGACGGCGAGGTGCTGCTGGAGGCCCTCGCCTCCTTCAGCGCACCGCTGGNCGGTCTGGACTACCACGGCCCGCTACCCGACGTCCCGGCCCCCGAGTCGCTGCTCGGGGTTCGCGAGCAGCTGGCCGACTACGCCGACGAGCTCGGCGGGTACTGGGTGCGCCCCCACCCGTTCGAGCTGCGCTACGTCGACCCGCCGCCACGGCTGGCCCAGGAGCTGCCCGAGCCGTCCCCTCGGATTCGCTTGTGGTGGAGGCCGTCCGAGCCCGTCGTCGACGACGCNGTCGGNGCGGAGGCCCTGCACAGCTGCCTGCTGACCTACCTGACCGGCACGACCATGCTGGAGACCGCCGTCACGATGCGCCGNGCCACCCAGGCCACGTCCTACAACGCGCTGATCGACCACGCGCTCTGGTTTCACCGGCCGGTCGACCTGACCGACTGGGTGTTGTCGGACCAGTTGTCCCCGAGCGGAATTGGCGGGCGTGGGCTGGCGACGGCCACGATGTACAACCGCACCGGGGAGCTGGTGTGCGTCGCCACCCAGGAGCTGTACTTCGGCCGGCCCAGGACGGGACAACCGTCGACGAGGTGACCTGAGGCGAATCGTCATGGGCGTCAACGGGTTTGCCGGGTGACACCGGCAGTGATGACGTAGATCACTCACGGCACGGCGGTGCGACGAGGGCCGCCGGCGGCGAGCCGGGTAGCTTCGATCACCACCGCGGTGTGGGCGCCGTCGCCGGCGCTACGATCATTGCTGGACCTACACGGCCATCCGTGTGATTCGCCCCCTGTTCCCGGAACTTCGGGTTACTGTCTCGGATGGCTNGGCAATCAACCCTTGGGAGGGCTTCGAATGGGCGCCTATCAGACCGTCCTGGTCGGAACTGACGGTTCGGACTCGTCGCTGCGTGCGGTCGACCGGGCTGCGCAGATCGCCGCGGGAGCAGGCGCGAAGCTGATCGTGGCGACGGCGTACTTCCCGCAGAGCGAGGACTCCCGTGCCGCCGACGTCCTCAAGGACGAGGGATACAAGATGGCCGGCAACGCCCCCATCTACGCCATCCTGCGTGAGGCCCGCGATCGTGCTCACACCGCAGGTGCCAAGGAGGTCGAGGAGAAGGCCGTCGTCGGTGCTCCCGTCGACGCGCTGGTCGACCTCGCCGAGGAGATCAAGGCCGATCTGCTGGTCGTGGGCAACGTGGGCCTGAGCACCATCGCCGGCCGGTTGCTCGGATCGGTGCCCGCCAACGTGGCGCGTCGGTCCAAGTCCGACGTCCTGATCGTCCACACGTCCTGACGACGATGGTCCGGGGGCGCTACCAGCCCCTGGATCCCGGGATGCCCTTGAACGGGCCCTTCACCCAGCTGGTGATCCAGCCGCCGTAGAAGCCCCCGGGCTGCGACTCGACCACTTCACCGTTGACGGTGCATCGGTCGACCTGTGCCGCCATCACGGCGACGGCTCCGGCGATCGGCTCGAACCCGGGCGTCGGCTCCGGATACGTCCAGCCCGCTCGTTCGGCGACGCGGTCACCGGCGACGAGGTCGAAGTAGGACGCGACGCCCTTCCACTCACACCAGGACGATCCCGCCGTCGGCCGCAGTGCGCCGTCGCGGAACGCCGACGCCGGGATGTAGTAGGTCGGTGGGTGACTGGTCTCCAGAACCCGCCATCCGCGGTCGGTGGAGGCGATGGTTTGCCCGCCGAGCTCCACGGTGATCGACCCGGCGAAGGGCTCGAGCCGCGGTGGACGCGGGTAGTCCCACACCGACTCCTGGCCGGGTCCAACCTTCTCGGGCCGGGGCCAGCCGCTCACCAGCCCCGCTGCTTCCACTCGTCGAGGTGCGGCCGTTCGGCGCCGAGGGTGGTGTCGTCGCCGTGGCCCGGGTACACGACCGTCGAGTCGGGGTAGACGTCGAACACGCGCGTCGTCACGTCGCCGAGCAACCGCTCGAAGTCGCCGGCGTCCGCGGTCCTGCCGATGCCTCCGGGGAACAGGGAGTCACCGGTGAAGAGGTGGACGGCGTCGCCCGCGGCGGGACCGCGCAGCGCGAGGGCCACCGAACCCTCGGTGTGCCCGCGAAGGTGGATGACGTCGAAGGTGAGCTCGCCGACGTCGACGGTGTCGCCGTGGGCCAGGATGCGGTCGGGCGGGACCGGCAGCGCCCCCGCGTCGAGCTGGTGTGCGGCGGTCGGCGCGCCGGTGGCGGAGGCGACCTCGGCGAGGGCCTGCCAGTGGTCGCCATGCTGGTGGGTCGTCAGAATCAGCGCGAGGGTCGGCGCATGCCGCTCGACCAGGTCCAGGAGCACGGGCGCGTCGTTGGCGGCGTCGACGAGTAGCGTCTGGCCGGACTGGGAACAGGTGATCAGGTACGTGTTGTTGTCCATGGCGCCGACGGACGCCTTCACGATCGTCGCACCGGGAAGGGTTCGTCGTGCTGCGGAACCGGGCTCGACGTGGCCGGTGTAGTCGTCGGTAACGGGGGTTCTCGAACCTGTCATGACTGCCACGGTACGGGGTGAGCCAGGACGCGGCTCGGACTTGTCGGAGGGTCGACATACCATGAGCGCGGTGCGCTTCGAGCAGGTTGCAGTGCACCACCAGACCAGGAGAGATATCAGTTGGCTGACCGCCTGATAGTCAAGGGTGCACGCGAGCACAACCTGCGAAACGTCGACGTCGACCTGCCGCGCGACTCGTTGATCGTCTTCACCGGGTTGTCCGGTTCGGGCAAGTCGTCGTTGGCCTTCGACACGATCTTCGCCGAGGGCCAGCGGCGCTACGTCGAGTCGCTATCGGCCTACGCCCGGCAGTTCCTCGGGCAGATGGACAAGCCCGACGTCGACTTCATCGAGGGGCTCTCGCCCGCGGTGTCGATCGACCAGAAGTCGACCAACCGCAATCCGCGGTCGACCGTCGGCACCATCACCGAGGTGTACGACTACCTGCGCCTGCTCTATGCCCGCGCCGGTACCGCGCACTGCCCCGTCTGCGGTGAACGCATCGCCCGGCAGACCCCGCAGCAGATCGTCGACCAGGTGCTCGCGATGGAGGAGGGCACCCGGTTCCAGGTGCTCGCCCCCGTGGTGCGCACCCGCAAGGGCGAATTCGTCGACCTGTTCGAGAAGCTGAACTCACAGGGGTACAGCCGTGTCCGGGTCGACGGTGTCGTCCACACCCTGACCGATCCGCCGAAGCTCAAGAAGCAGGAGAAGCACGACATCGAGGTGGTCGTGGACCGCCTCAGCGTGAAGGCCAGCTCCAAGCAGCGCCTGACCGACTCCGTGGAGACGGCGCTGGGCTTGGCCGACGGCATCCTGGTGCTCGACTTCGTCGACCTCGACGAGGACGCACCGCACCGGGAGCAGCGGTTCTCCGAGAAGCTCGCCTGCCCGAACGGGCACGCCCTCGCGGTGGACGACCTGGAACCCCGGTCGTTCTCCTTCAACTCCCCGTATGGCGCGTGCCCAGAGTGCGCGGGGCTGGGCATCCGCAAGGAGGTCGACCCGGAACTGGTGGTGCCCGACCCCGAGCTGACGCTGGCCGAGGGAGCCATCGCCCCGTGGTCGATGGGCCACAACGCCGACTACTTCACCCGCATGCTGGCGGGTCTCGGCGAAGCTCTGGGCTTCGACGTCGACACCCCATGGCGCAAGCTGCCCGCCAAGGCCCGCAAGTCGATCCTCGAGGGGTGCGACGAGCAGGTTCACGTGCGGTACAAGAACCGCTACGGGCGTACCCGCTCGTACTACGCCGACTTCGAAGGCGTGATGGCGTTCCTGCACCGCCGCATGGAGCAGACCGAGTCCGAGCAGATGAAGGAACGCTACGACGGGTTCATGCGTGACGTGCCGTGCCCGGTCTGCGAGGGCACCCGGCTCAAGCCCGAGATCCTCGCCGTCACCCTGGCGGCGGCGGACGACGCGAAGTCGATCGCCGAGGTGTGCGAGCTGTCCATCGCCGACTGCTCGAAGTTCCTCAACGCGCTGACCCTGGGGGTCCGCGAGCACGCCATCGCCGGGCAGGTGCTCAAGGAGGTGCAGTCCCGGCTGGGCTTCCTGCTCGACGTCGGGCTCGACTACCTGACGTTGTCCCGGGCGGCGGGCACGCTGTCCGGCGGTGAGGCGCAACGCATTCGGCTGGCCACGCAGATCGGTTCGGGCCTGGCCGGGGTGCTCTACGTGCTCGACGAGCCGTCGATCGGCCTGCATCAGCGGGACAACCGGCGGTTGATCGACACGCTGGTCCGCCTGCGGGATCTGGGCAACACGTTGATCGTCGTGGAGCACGACCTCGACACCATCGCCCACGCCGACTGGGTCGTCGACATCGGGCCGGCGGCGGGGGAGCACGGCGGTCACATCGTGCACAGCGGCACCTACGCCGATCTGCTGACCAATCCCCAATCCATCACCGGCGACTACCTGTCCGGCAAGGAGAGCATCGAGGTCCCGGCAATCCGCCGACCCATCGACCGCAAGCGCCAGCTGACCGTCGTCGGGGCCCGGGAGAACAACCTCAGGGAGATCGACGTCTCCTTCCCGCTCGGCGTGCTGACCTCGGTCACCGGCGTCTCCGGATCCGGCAAGTCCACCCTGGTCAACGACATCCTGGCGTCGGTCCTGGCCAACAAGCTCAACGGCGCCCGNCAGGTGCCGGGTCGCCACCTGCGCATCAACGGTGTCGACCAACTCGACAAGNTGGTCCGCGTGGACCAGTCGCCGATCGGTCGCACGCCGCGGTCGAACCCCGCCACCTACACCGGTGTGTTCGACAAGATCCGCACGCTGTTCGCCGCCACGACCGAGGCCAAGGTGCGTGGCTACCAGCCGGGGCGGTTCTCGTTCAACGTCAAGGGCGGTCGGTGCGAGGCGTGCTCCGGCGACGGCACCATCAAGATCGAGATGAACTTCCTGCCTGANGTCTACGTGCCGTGCGAGGTGTGCCACGGCGCGCGGTACAACCGCGAGACGCTCGAGGTGCACTACAAGGGCAAGACCATCTCCGAGGTCCTCGACATGTCGATCGAGGAGGCCACGGACTTCTTCGAACCCATCAGCTCGATTCACCGGTACCTCAAGACCTTGGTCGACGTGGGCCTGGGATACGTCCGGCTGGGTCAGCCGGCCCCGACGCTGTCCGGCGGCGAGGCNCAGCGCGTGAAGCTGGCCGCNGAGCTGCAGAAGCGCTCGACCGGGCGCACCGTCTACGTGCTGGACGAACCGACCACGGGTCTGCACTTCGAGGACATCCGCAAGCTGCTCAAGGTCATCAACGGTCTGGTCGACAAGGGCAACACCGTCATCGTCATCGAGCACAATCTGGACGTAATCAAGACCTCGGACTGGATCGTCGACATGGGTCCCGAAGGCGGCGGCGGCGGTGGCACGGTCGTCGCGCAGGGCACCCCGGAGGACGTGGCCGCGGTCGCGGAGAGCTACACCGGGCAGTTCCTCACCGAGTTGCTGCCGCAGCCCGCCCCCGCGAAGAAGCGGCGTAAGGTCAGCGCGTAGCGGGCACCGCCGACTTCGACAGTGGGGACGGGAACCGCGGCGCGATGCGCACGCCGTCGAGCCATTCGGTGAGCTCGGTTGCCTTGCGCGTCAATGCCTTCGAGGCCTTGGCGTCGAGCTTCTCGACGAGGTGGAGGACCACGCGGCCGTCGGTGTCCTGGGTCCAGGCGCCGACGATGCGTCCGTCGCACCATGCGGTGGGCCCGCCGTTGCCGTTTCGGTCGAAGACGTGCGGCTGGTGCTCGCCGAGATACCAGTCCCGTTGCTGCCAGCCCATGGTGGTGACGTCGAGGCCCGGCAGGAGCGCACACCACGCCTCGCAGGCGGTCTCGGGCTCGAGGTCGTCGGCCAGCGCGTAACCGGGTGTACCCGCCAGGTCGACCTCGACGGCGCCGACGTCGCGCAGACCGTCGCGGGTCCAGCCGAGGGTCTGCCCGAAGAACCACCTGACGTCGGCGATCGTCACGGGCCCGAAGGTGCGCAGGTACGTGCGCAGGAGCGCGCTCCGACCGGTGTCGAGGTCGACGCCGTCCGCCCGGTCGAGCCATCGATGCGCCGCGGTCCACTTCGGCCGCGAGGTCGTCCACGTCCCGTCGTTGGGACCGCGGACGATGTGACCCTCGGCGCCGAGGACCACGAGGACCCGCGGCGAGATGGGTCCCTCGACGCCCCAGGGCTT
>Ga0055540_1001385_pt1 | contig 14475 bp, 14 predicted proteins | sample AraplaCvi_mMS_r2_2_FD_55040 | JGI IMG/M metagenome (GOLD analysis project Ga0055540, IMG submission 55040) | Arabidopsis root microbial communities from North Carolina, USA - plate scrape MF_Cvi_mMS_r2 | ecosystem: Host-associated > Plants > Roots > Endosphere | place: USA: North Carolina
AGTCTCCCCGGCCGACGCCATCCGTGGCGCGATTACGCCCCCCGGGCGGGTCAGCTGTCGCTGCCGACGGTGATCGCGGTGGCCTCGTCGACCAGCTCCTCGTCGTCGTCGAGGTGGGTCAGATGCGGCCGGGTCAGTATCAGCACTCCGGCACCCAACAGCACGGCGGCCGCCCCCACCCAGAACGGCACATGGGCGTCGAACGTCTCGCCGAGCACCCCGGCCAGCCACGGTGCGACCGCCGCACCGCCGAATCGCAGGAAGCTGTAGGCCGCCGAGGCCACGCCACGCTCGACCCCGGTCGATTCCCCGGTCGCTGCGCTCCTGCCCGCCGGTGCCGCCTTCATCACCGTCTCGGTGATCAACGTGTTGTTGACGCCGATGAACAGACCGGCGATCACCACGCACGCGGCCAAGGCCGGCTTGACGTCGGTGACGACGGCCATCACGGCCAGCAGCACCGAGAACGCCACGAGGTTGAGGACGAGCACGCGCACGGTGCCGAACCGGTGTTGCAACCGAGGCGCGACGACGACGGAGGTGAAGGCCAAGGCCAGGCCCCAGCCGAAGAAGATCAAACCGATCTCGTGGGCCGACATGTCCAGGGGGAACGGNGTGAACGCGAGCAGGGTGAAGAACCCGAAGTTGTANAGNAGAGCCGTGATTCCCACNCCNAGCAGGCCGCGGTGCCGCAGGGCGCGCAGCGGGTCGGCCAGGCTGGTGGCGCGGGCCGCGGGCGGTGTCGTGGGGAGCAGGAACGCGGTGACCACGAAGGCGACGGCCATCAGGGCCGACACTCCGAAGAACGGTCCGCGCCAGGAGAGGGAGCCGAGCACCCCGCCGACCAGGGGGCCGACGGCGATGCCGAGCCCGAGGGCGGCCTCGTAGAGGATGATCGCCTGGGCCACCGAACCGCGCGCGGAGTTGACGATCGTGGCCAGTGCGGTCGCGATGAANAGNGCGTTGCCGAGGCCCCACAGGGCGCGCCAGCCGACGATGCCGGTCACGGTGTCGGACAGACCCGCCAGGCCGGCGCCGGCGATGATGACGACCAGTCCGATCAGCAGGGTGCGCTTGGGCCCGATGCGGCTGGACACCACGCCGGTGATGAGCATCGCGACGCCCATGACGGCCATGTAGCTGGTGAACAGCANCGACACCTGCGACGGGGTTGCGTTCAGGTTGTCGGCGATGGGCTTGAGAATCGGGTCGACGAGACCGATGCCCATGAACGCCACGACGGAGGCGAAGGCGACGGCCCAGACGGCCTTGGGTTGGCGCCACATGGGCGGCTGCTCCTCTTCTGGTGGGGTCAGGTGGACTGTTGGGCGTTGGCGAGGATCGTGCGCATCACGTCGACCGCGTCGGTCAGGGTCTGCCGGTCGGCGGGGGTNAGCCGCTCCAGGTAGGGGTCGACGGCGGCGGCGCGGTCGGCGCGCACCCGGGCCAGNACCTGGCGGCCCTTGGCGGTGATGCTGATCAACACGGCGCGGGCGTCGGCAGGATCGGTGACGCGGGAGACCAGCGACGCTTCCTCCAGACGGCGAACCTGGGTGGTCATGGTGGGCTGCGAGCAGTGGTCGAACGCGGCGAGGTCGGAGATGCGGGCGGCGCCCTGACTCTCGATGATGGACAGCAGCCGGGCCTGCGCGAAGGGGAGTTCGAGNTTCACGCGTTGGGTCGCGAGGCGGTTGAGCCGGGCGACCACCGACANCAGGTCCGCGGAGAGGGTCGTNTCAGCGGTGGCGTGCGTGGCGGAGCGCGATGACATGACGGCCATTTTACATAGAAGCCCTATATACGCCGTCGACGGCCGATCGTGGCACTCCTCACAGGCCGCTGAGATTGCTCTTGGCCGACAGCTGGCAGAATCGGGAAATGGCCAAGACCGGGAGAGCGACCGGCGGCGGCGCACCTCGGCGAGCTGGCTCGATGAAGCCCGACGAGCTGGCGCACGCCGCCATCATGGCCGCCCTCTGCGCCGCCACGGCCATCATCGCCGTCGTCGTCCCGTTCGCCGCGGGCCTCTCGGTGCTGGGCACGGTGCCCATGGGCCTGCTGGCCTACCGCCACCGGTTCAGGGTGCTGGTCGCCGCCACGGTCGCCGGCGGCACCATCGCGTTCCTGATCGCCGGGTTCGGCGGCCTGATGACCGTCGTCAACTGCGCCTACATCGGAGGTCTGGTCGGCATCGTCAAGCGACGCGGCCGCGGACTCCCGACGATCACGATCGCGGCGGTGATCGCCGGTGCGGCCTTCGGCGTCGTCGGCGTCGGCTTCCTGCTGGTGTTCTCCCGCATCCGCGAGCTGATNTTCGCCTCCATCACGGCCAACATGAACGGCATCGCGGCGGTGCTCGACCGCATCTCGGGCATGGANCGGGCCGCCCAGCAGTTGCGCGACGGCTTCGGCACCGTGCTGACCTACTGGCCCGTCCTGATCATCGGATCCAGCATCCTCAGCATCGGCTCGGTCACCCTCATCGGATGGTGGGCGTTGTCACGGGTCCTCGCGCGGCTGTCCGGTGTGCCCGACGTCCACAAACTCGACTCCGACGGCTCCGCCGAACCGGTCGGGCCGGTGCCCGCGGAGTTCCGCGATGTCCGGTTCCGATACGACGGTGCCGCCCAGGACGCCCTCGGTCCGGTGTCGCTGACCATCGGTGAGGCCGAACACGTCGCCGTCACCGGGCCCAACGGGTCCGGCAAGACGACGCTGATGCTGGTGCTCTCGGGCCGCGAGCCGACGGCGGGCCGCGTCGACCGGCCCGGCGCCGTCGGACTCGGCAAGATCGGCGGCACCGCAGTGGTGATGCAGCACCCCGAGAGTCAGGTGCTGGGCAGTCGGGTCGCCGACGACGTGGTGTTCGGACTGCCCCCGGGTACCGAGACCGACGTCGGGCGGTTGCTCGCCGAGGTGGGGCTCGACGGCCTGGCCGAACGTGACACCGGCAATCTGTCCGGCGGAGAACTGCAGCGCCTCGCGGTGGCTGCGGCGCTGGCCCGCCAGCCCTCGCTGCTGATCGCCGACGAAGTCACCAGCATGGTCGACCAGCAGGGACGCGAGGGGCTCATCGAGGTGCTCTCGGGGCTGACGAAGAACCACCGGATGTCGTTGGTGCACATCACGCATTACAACGACGAGGCCGCCACGGCGGACCGGGTGGTCGACTTGACCGGCAACGGGGGCAGCGCCGACAACGTCGAGATGGTCAGCACCGCGCCGGCGCCCGACGCGACCAGCCCGCAGGCCCGCCGCGGCGGCTCGCCGCTGCTGGAGCTCACCGGTGTCGGACACGAGTACGGACTGGGCACGCCGTGGGCGTCGACGGCGTTGCGCAACGTCGACCTGGTGGTCAACGAGGGTGACGGCGTGCTGATCCACGGCCTGAACGGGTCCGGCAAGTCGACGTTGGCGTGGATCATGGCCGGACTGCTGACACCCACGACGGGCACCTGCCTGCTCGACGGCAAGCCCGTGGCCGAACAGGTTGGCGCGGTGGCGATCTCGTTCCAGGCGGCCCGGCTTCAGTTGATGCGTGGCCGGGTGGACATGGAGATCGCCTCGGCTGCCGGCCTGGATTACTACGACCACTCGCAGATCGTCGCCGCCCTCGCGATGGTTGGCCTCGATCCGGCGATCGGACTGCGGCGCATCGACCAACTCAGCGGCGGACAGATGCGTCGGGTGGTGCTGGCCGGTCTGCTGGCCCGCAAGCCGCGGGTGCTGATCCTCGACGAGCCGCTCGCGGGGCTCGACGCGGCCAGCCAGCGCGGACTGCTGGGGCTGCTGTCGTCGCTGCGGCGCGACGCTGGATTGACCGTCGTGGTCATCTCACACGACTTCTCCGGGCTCGAGGAACTGTGCCCGCGGACGCTGCATCTGCTCGACGGCGGCGTGATGGCCACTCCGACGACGGCAGGAGGGGTCGGATGACCGCCCCGCAACGTCAGCCCCGTCCGGTCGTGCTGCTGCGACCGGTGCCTGGCCGCACCGTGATTCACGAACTGTGGGCGGGGACCAAGCTTCTCGTCGTCGCGCTCATCGGGGTGCTGCTGACGCTGTATCCGGGATGGATTCCGATCCTGCTGGTCGGCGGGTTGGTGGTGGTGACGGCGAAGATCGCCCACATTCCGCGCGGCGTACTGCCTTCGGTGCCGCGATGGCTGTGGTTCCTGCTGTTCCTCGGCGCACTGACCGCGTCCTTCGCCGGTGGCAGTCCGCACGTCGTGGTCGCCTCGGTCGACTTCGGGCTCGGAGGGCTGCTGAAGTTCCTTCAGATCACGGTGTTGTCGATCGTGCTGCTGGGGCTCGGCGGGCTGGTGTCGTGGACGACCAACGTCGCCGAGATCGCTCCGGCGGTGTCCAAGATCGGCCGGCCCCTGCGCCCGTTCCGCGTGCCGGTCGACGACTACGCGGTGACGTTGGCGCTTGCGCTGCGGGCCTTTCCGATGTTGATCGACGAGTTCCGCGTGCTGTTCGCGGCGCGCAAGCTCAGGCCGCGCGACCCGGCGACGACCGCCAAGGAGCGGCACCACCGATTCAACCGCGAGATCGTCGACCTGCTGGCCGCGGCCGTCACNGTGGCGTTGCGCCGCGCCGACGAGATGGGCGACGCGATCACCGCCCGGGGCGGCGCGGGTCAGATCTCGGCGCTGCCGTCACGCCCGACCCGGGCTGACGCCGTCGCCTTCGCGATCGTGATCGTGGTGTGCGCCCTCTCGGTGTACGTCGAGGTGTTCACCCCGCTGGCGACGACCTGACTCACGGCCACCCTAACGGTCGGCGGCCACATTCGCGGCAGCCTGGGCGGCTGCGAGGCTGTCGGCCACGCTCCGGCGACCGAGGAACATCTCGTCGAAATACGGTGTCAGCGCCTGATATCCGGCGGCGAAGCCCGGGCCGCCGGGCGCCGCGATGCGGGGTCCGTCGAGCACGTCGAAGAACGGACTCACGTCGACGCCACGGGCGGCCCAATGCTTGAAGTACACCGGTTGGGCCTCGAGGACGGCGGGGATCGCTGCGCCGCCGCTGCCGAGGAATTCGTTGCCGCGCGTGCTGCCCATCCACTCGAGGACGCGTCGGACGGCCTCGGGATGACGGGTCGCCGCATTGCCGGCAGCGGCAATGCCATTGGTGACGCTGACGCGCCCCTTCGGACCGCTCGGCAGCATCGCCACACCCCACCGGAAAGGCGCCTGATCCGCGATCGCGGCCAGGTTGTAGGTGCCCGACTGGAACAGCGCCATCCGCCCCTGCAGAAACTGGTTGCGGGAGAAGTCGCCGTTGCCGTTGGTGTCGGCCGCCGGGGGAGCGACGTGGTCGCGGTTGATCAGGCCCACCAGGTAGTCGAAGGCCTGCACGCCCGCCGGGGTGTCGAAGGCGAAGCGGTCGCCGTCCTGAAAGGTGCCACCGGCGGAGCCGACGTAGTTCAGGTAGACGCCCTGCAGGTCGTTGGCGGCGTTGTACCCCCACTGACGGATCGCGTCAGGGTTGAAAGCCGGTGCGTCGGCGTGGTTTCCGTCGGCGTCGAGTGTCACACGTGCGAGCAGCGGCCGCAGCGTGTCGTCGACCCCGTCGGGTGACCACCGAAGCGCTCGGAGGTCGGCAGGGTCGACGCCGGCCCGGTCGAGCAGGTCGGCGTTGTAATACACCGCGATGCCGGCATCGGTGAGCTGCGGGACGCCCCAGAGCGCCCCGTTGCGGGTGAACTGCCGCACCACCGAGTCGTCCCACGCCCGGGCGGCGTCGGCGCCGAGGGTCTTCCCGACGTCGAGCAGCCTGCCGCTGTCGGCGTAGTTGGCGAAGTAGGCGTTGGACAGCCAGAACACGTCGTCGGCGCCGCCGCCTGCCACGTCGGTGCGCAGCGTGTCGAAGTAGGACGAGTACGCCACCACGTCGAGTCGAACCTCGACGTCCGGGTTCTGGCGGCTGAACTCGTCGAAGGACTGTCGGCAGGCCGCGGCAACCTTCTCGTCCCACAATCGCACCGTCACCACCGTCCTGCCGGAGGGCTCGGCCGAATCGCCGAGCAGCACCGCCACGCCCAGCAGGATGGTCATCACGACAGCCAGTCCGCCGAGGAACAGGGTCGAGAACTTGAGCGTCACTTTAGCCCCGTCACCACGATCGAACCGACGATGTGGCGGCCGAAGGCGACGAAGAGCACAATCAGCGGGACGATCGCGACCGTCGTCGCCGCCATCACCAACGTCCACTGCGCGTCGTAGCGCGACTGCAGGCCAGCCGTCGCGACGGTCAGCACCTGCCACGTGCGTCCGCTCGTGATGACCAGCGGCCACATGAAGTTGTTCCACTGCGACACCGTGGTGATCAGTGCCAGGGTCACCAGAATCGGGCGACTCGCCGGCAACACGACGTGCACGATGACGTCCAGGGTGCTGGCACCGTCCATGCGTGCCGCGCGAATCAGGTCGCCGGGGATGGTCCGAAAGTACTCCCGCAACAGGAAGATCGCATACGGCGAGCCGAACATGAACGGCAAGACCAACGCCCAGAACGTGTTCCGCAGACCCGCCTCGGCCATCATCAGATAGAGCGGGACGACGGTGACCGTCGGCGGCACCATCAGTGTCGCGACGTAGACCCAGAACAACGCGTCGCGGCCGCGGAACTCCATCCGCGCGAACGCATACGCGGCGAAGACGGAGAACACGAGTTGGCCGAGCAGGATGACGGCCGTCGTCAGGGCCGTCACCACGATCGCCCGGCCGAACCCCGCGTCGGCGAGCCCGAGGTAGTTCGCGACCGTGGGCGGCGAGGGCACCGACAGTGGCGAGTGCGTGCTGAACTGGCGCGCGGAGGTGAAGGACGTCAGCAGGCCGAGCCCGAACGGAATCAGGGTGAGCACGGCGAGTACGCCGAGTGCGGCGTAGATCGCGACGTTCCTAGACCAGGTCATAGGTGATCCTGCGGCGGAAGTAGAGGTGCTGGACCAGCGTCACCCCGAGCAGCACCACGAACAGCGCGACCGCCATCACCGCCGCCCTGCCGACGGCCGCCGCCCCGAAGGCCTCGGCGTAGATGCGGTGGGCGACCAGGTCGGTGCGCCCTGCGGGTCCGCCGTCGGTCAGGGCGTACACGGTGTCGAAAACCTGCGCGGCACTGATGTCCCGGTGACGACGACGAAGAAGAACGTGGGCCGCAGCATCGGCAGGGTGACGAAGCGGAATCGCTGCCACGACGTGGCGCCGTCGAGACGTGCGGCGTTCTGGACGTCACGGGGAATGGCAAGGATGCCGGCGAGGAAGAACAGCGTCACGTATCCGACGTTGGTCCACACCGTCACCGCGGAGACGACCGGCAGGGCCAACGTGGGGTCGGTCAACCACTCGACGGGACGGCCGAGAACGGTGCTGACCGCGCCGTCGGTAGGGGCCAGGATCCACTTCCACAACACGGCGATCGCCAGCGGTGAGCAGATCCACGGCAGCACGTACAGCGTGCGCAGCACACCACTACCCGGCAGGTTCCTGGCCAGCATGGTGGCGGCGAAGAGCCCGAGCACGGTCTGCAGCGGCACCACGAACGCGATGAACGCGGCCGTGACGACCATCGAGGTGCCGAACGTCGCGTCGGTGAGCACCGACCGCCAATTGTACAGGCCCACATAGCGGATCGGGCCCAGCAGATCCCAGCTGTGCACGCTCAGCCACAGCACCACGAGCATGGGCAACAGCAGGAACGTCACGACGCCGAACAGGCTGGGTGCGAGCAGCGCGTAACCGGCGGCTGCGTTGCGCACGCTGCGGCGTACCGGCTCGTGACCCACGGCGTCATTATGTGCCACTACGGTGGAGACGTGACAGCGCTCAGACGTGTCGACGCCGACTTCCTCGGCCTGCCGCGACACCAACTCGCCGACGCCGCGTTGTCGGCTGCCACGGCCGCCGGTGCCAGCTACGCCGACCTGCGGATTCACCGCATCACCACCGAGATCGTGCAACTGCGTGACGGTGAGCTCGAGACCTCGGTCATCAGTCGCGAGGTCGGGTTCGCGGTGCGGGTCATCGTCGACGGCACGTGGGGCTTCGCCTCGCACGCCGAACTCGACCCCACCGTCGCCGCCGAGACGGCGCGCCGCGCGGTCCGGGTCGCCACCACGCTGGCGCCGCTGAACGCCGAACGCATCGAGCTCGCCCCGGAGCCGGTGTACTCCGACGTGACGTGGGTGTCGGACTACCTCGTCGACCCCTTCGACGTCCCCGCCTCGGAGAAGATCGCCGTGCTCGACGAGTACTCGGGCCGACTGCTGGCCGCCGACGGCGTCGACCACGTCTCGGCCGGTCTGCAGGCGGTCAAGGAACAGTCCTTCTACGCCGACACGTTCGGCTCGTCGACCACCCAGCAGCGGGTGCGGCTGCAGCCCACGTTCGACGCCGTCGCCGTCGACGCCGCGGCGGGCACCTTCGAGACGATGCGCACCCTCGCCCCGCCCACCGCGCGCGGCTGGGAGTACCTCACCGGCGACGACGTGTGGGACTGGTCTGGGGAGCTCGCCGAATTGCCGTCGCTGCTGGCCGAGAAGACCAAGGCGCCGTCGGTGGTGGCCGGTCCGACGGACCTGGTGATCGACCCGACGAATCTGTGGCTCACCATTCACGAATCCATCGGGCACGCCACCGAGTACGACAGGGCCATCGGATACGAAGCCGCCTACGCCGGTACGTCCTTCGCGACGCCGGACAAGCTCGGCGCGATGCGCTACGGCTCGCCGGTGATGAACGTGACCGCCGACCGCACCGTCGAATTCGGTTTGGCGACCATCGGTTTCGACGACGAGGGTGTGCGGGCCCAGAAGTGGGACCTGGTGCGCGACGGCGTCTTCGTCGGCTACCAACTCGACCGGGTGTTCGCCCCGCGACTGGGGAGAGAGCCGCTCCAACGGTTGCTCGTACGCCGACTCACCGCACCACGTGCCGATTCAGCGAATGGCCAACGTGTCGCTGAAGCCGAGCGCGGAGGACACCACCACCGAGGACCTCATCGCCAAGGTGGAGGACGGCGTCTACGTCGTCGGTGACAAGTCGTGGTCGATCGACATGCAGCGCTACAACTTTCAGTTCACCGGGCAACGGTTCTTCCGCATCCGCGACGGACGCCTCGACGGTCAGCTTCGCGACGTGGCCTATCAGGCCGTCACGACGGACTTCTGGGGCGCGATGGAGGCCGTCGGCGGACCGTCGACGTGGCGGCTGGGCGGGGCGTTCAACTGCGGCAAGGCCCAACCCGGGCAGGTCGCCGCGGTCAGCCACGGCTGCCCGTCGGCGCTGTTCCGTGGCGTCAACGTGCTGAACACCCGGGAAGAATCAGGACGGCAGGAATGATCAGCGCACCCGAGGCGGTCGACCTCGCCCTCGCCGAAGCCGCGCGCCGTGGCGGGGCCGACGAGACCATCGTCGTCGTCACCGACCGCGCGACCGCGTCGCTGCGGTGGGCGGGCAACTCGATGACCACCAACGGCGAGACGCGCAGTCGCGACACCACGGTCATCTCGATCGTGCGGCGAGGAAGCGGCGCGCACGTCGGCTCGGTGAAGTCCAGTGAAGTCGACGCGTCCGCGATCGGCGGTCTGGTCGCGGCATCGCAAGACGCCGCGCGCTCGGCGCCCGAGGCCCGCGACGGTGCGTCGATCCTGACCGGAGACGACGTGCCCGATGACTGGGACTCACCGGTACCCGAGACCGCCGCCGACGTGTTCGCCGGCGTCGCCAAGAGCCTGGCCAAGGGCTTCCGCGGCGCCGACCAGCTCTACGGGTTCGCCCGCCACGAGTTGGAGACCACGTTCGTCGCGACGTCGACTGGCCTGCGGCGCCGCTTCACCCAGCCGACCGGTTCGGTGGAGGTCAACGCCAAGCGCAGCGGAGCCAGCGCCTGGGTCGGCGTGGGTACACCCGACTTCGTAGACGTGCCAACCGATTCCATGCTCGAGCAGCTCTCGACGCGGCTGGGCTGGGCTCGCCGGACCGTCGAGTTGCCCGCGGGCCGCTACGAGACCCTGATGCCGCCGTCGACGGTGGCGGACATGATGATTTACCTCGGCTGGACGATGGACGGCCGCGGCGCGCAGGAGGGACGCACCGCGCTGTCGGCGCCGGGCGGCACCCGGGTGGGGGAGACGCTCGGCGATCTGGGGCTGACGCTGTACTCNGATCCGACGGCGACCGGGTTGGAGTGCGCNCCGTTCGTGGCGGCCACGAGCTCCTCGGAGCGNNTGTCGGTGTTCGACAACGGTGTGGACGTCGACCGGGTCGACTGGATCCGGGACGGGACGATCAACGCGCTGGCCTATCCGCGGGCGGCGGCGGCGGAGTTTGGCGTGCCCGTGGCGATCCCGGCGGACAACATGCTGATGACGGGTGGTTGGGCGAGCCTGTCGGACATGATCCGCCGCACCGAGCGCGGGCTGCTGTTGACCACGCTGTGGTACATCCGCGAGGTCGACCCGACGGTGNTGCTGTTGACGGGTTTGACCCGCGANGGNGTGTACCTCGTGGAGGACGGCGAGGTCACCGCNGCGGTCAACAACTTCCGCTTCAACGAGAGCCCCTTGGATCTGCTGCGCCGGGCCACCGAGGCCGGCGTCAGCGAGGTGACCCTGCCGCGGGAGTGGGGTGANTGGGCGACTCGGGCGAAGATGCCNTCGCTGCGCATTCCCGACTTCCACATGTCCTCGGTGAGTCAGGCGCAGTGATCACGGGTATGGGACGGGCGGTTGGTCTCCGGCCGAGGGTTTGCCAGGGGCCCGATAGGACATACTGGCCGTCATGAGCATGAACTCCTCCGGCCTGCCCAGGGCGGTCGTGCCGAGCACCTTCGACGTCGAAGCGCCGTCCTACGATCAGCTCGTCGGCGCCAACCCCGGGTACCACGAGCACCTGCGCATGTCGGCCCGTCGCATGCGAATTCCCAACGGCGGCCGTGGACTTCGGCTGCTCGACGCCGGGTGCGGCACCGGTGCGTCGACGGCGGCGCTGCTGGACGCCGCCCCCGAGGCCGAGATCGTCGCGGTCGACGCGTCGGCGGGCATGCTGGCCCAGGCGGCCAAGAAGTCGTGGCCGGCGACCGTGACGTTCGTGCACACCCCCATCGAGGACCTGGCCGAGGCGGGCGTCGAGGGGCCGTTCGACGGGATTCTCGCGGCATATCTGCTGCGCAATCTGTCCGATCCCGACGCCCAGCTGCGTCGGTTCCGCTCGCTGCTACGCCCGGGGGCGACGTTGGCGCTGCACGAGTACTCGGTGGCCGACTCGAAGCTGGCGACCGCCGTCTGGAACGCCGTTTGTGCGGGCATCATCATCCCGATGGGGTGGTACCGGACCCGCGACGCCACCCTCTACCGTCATCTGCGCCGCAGCGTGGCGACGTTCGACGGGGCCACGGCGCTGCGCAAGCGCCTCATCGCGGCCGGGTTCGCCTCCGCCGTCAGCGAGACCGTGCCCGGATGGCAGCGCGACATCGTCCACACGTTCCTGGCCGACGCACCCCGCTGAGTCCGCGCCCGCGTCCTCAGCGGGATGCGGCCGTGCGATCATGGGTGCCGCGCGCGAGCGCACGGGGGCGATAGCTCAGTTGGTTAGAGCCGCGGACTCATAATCCGTTGGTCCTGGGTTCAAGTCCCAGTCGCCCTACGTCAGAGGCTGTTTTTCAAGATCGAAAATCTTGAGTCGACGTTTATTCGTCGTTTATGGCCCGATCGAGCAGATCGGCGACCTCGATATGGCTCCTACCTCGGGCCATGTACCTGTCCTGTGTCATGGACACGTTCGTGTGCCCCAGATGGTCGGCGCCGATCCTTGCGGACAGGCCGCCGCCGTCGATGAGGGTGGCCACGGTCTTGCGGAAGCTGTGCGTGGTCACGCCGGCGCCCCCGACTCCGTCGCGCACCTGACGCCATTGCTTGTTGAAGTTGTTCGGGTCGCGCCAGGTGCCAGCCGTCGACGGAAAAATCATCTGCTGCTGACCGAGGAACGGCAGCCGCCGCCGCGCCGTGAGGGCCTCGACCGCAAAACGAGGTAGCGGCAGCGTCCGCTTTCCGGCTGCGCTCTTCGTCTCGTCGACGCGGGTGAGCCCATAGCCGGTCGCCCGAACCAGCTTGCCGGTCACGGTCAGAGTCCCGGCGTCAGCGTCGAAGTCGACCCACCGCAGACCGAGCAACTCGGATTCACGCAAGCCGGTGGCGGCCAGCACGGTGATCGGGTCGACCAGGTCGATCTCTCGGCATCGTTCCGACGCCGACACGTCGGCCAGCAGTCGGCGCAATTGCTCGGCGGTCAACGCCGTGGCTCCCCTGGGCTGATTCTTGGCCCGCAAGGGCTGCACGTCTCTCACGGGGTTCGCCGAGAGCGCGTTGGCCATCACCGCGAGTTGGAGGCCGCCGCGAAGAATCGTCTTCGCTTGCTTGGCCATCGTCGCGTTGTGAGCCTCTCTCATCGACCGGAGGGCCGCGTCCAGCCGAGAGGTATTCGCTTCCCGCACCCGCACGCCGCCGAGGAACTTTCTCAGCTTGTTGGCCGCGAATTTGTACGTAGCGAGGGTGGCGACGGATCTGCCATCCTCCGCCAGTCGTGCGAGGTGCTGATCGACCAGAGCCATCACAAAAGTGTCCGGGCCGATCGCGCCCGGCCCTGCCTCCGATGGCGGGCGGCGTTCTCCCAGTGCTTCGATCAAGACGTCCTCGGCCAGCTTGCCCCGCTTGTCGTGTGCGTCGGCTGGCCCGACGCGCTGAACGCGACGCGTCACGCCGTCGGTGTCGCGAAAGCGGCAGAAGGCCAGCCACACTCCGCCGCCGAGATACTCCCGCCGAATCTTGCCGTGCTCGCCGATTCGCAGCGAGGGTCTGCCCGCCACGGCACTATCCCCGGGGCTGCCCGGCAGGCGTGGTGCTCGTGCTAGCTGGTGAATCCATCATCTCGCCATGGTAATCACGCCGGGTGACGTTTTTCCTCGGCGAATTGTTTTCGTTCCCAGTCCATTACATCGCTCAACAGGTAGCGCACATGCCGGCCGAACTTCGCGTAGCGAGGACCCGTTCCCTTCGAGGCCCACTCGGCCGGCGTCTTCACCGGTAGTCCGTATCGGTCGGCCAGCTCTTGGCGGGTCAGCCACTTGTCATCAAAATTCTCATCCATGGCGGTCACTTCCTTGTCGGTCCGCCCCAGTTCGGATTACCCAACTGTAAGTCTCCGGGGCGACAGTCACCGCGCTATTTTGTCTGGTGGATTTCACCGCGGCCTCGGCGACAGGTCGGCTCGCGATCTCCCACGAATGCAATTTCCACGCCTTCCTGTCCCCTCCCAACCTTCTTTCATCTCAGTCTCATAGGTCACCGACCCATTCTCACTGTCTCCAAAACCATTGCCTAATAGATTCTTACAGCTATTTTCCCGACCCCATAACCTCAGATACTGCAGTGGCACATTTGCACACGGTGCGATACTGGTGGTGGTTGCGTGTGGGGCGTGACCGAAAGTGACGGCGGGGCAGTCGTTCTGACTTTGGGGTTTGATACCTGGGTTGGTGGCTGCGGTGTTGACGATCTCGAAGTTGAAGCGGTGGTCGATCGCCTACTACCTCGACACCGCGCAATCGGCGCGGCGCGCCACCACGGATTTCCACCGCGCCGGCGGCGGTTTGGGGGAGTACTACTCCGAGCACGACACCCGCACCCCGACATGGCTATGCGCCGGTGACACCCATGCTGCTGCTGCGTTGGTCGGGCTTTCAGACACCCAGCGCGCCGGGGGTGAGGCTGAGGCCGCGGTGGTGGCGCGCTGGCTCGACGACGGGGTCACGCCGAGCGGTGCGCACGGCCGGGCTTTGGGTGCGCAGGGCGTGCATGGGTACGACCTGACGTTCAGCGCACCGAAGAGCGTGTCGCTGATCCGGGCGCTGAAGGCCGATGACGTCGTGTCCAAGGGGATCGCCGACGCGCACACCACCGCGCTCGCCGAGGCGATGGAGTACCTGGCCGCCCACGCCGGCTACACCAGGGTGCACAACCCGGTCACCCAGCACAAGGACCTGGTGCACCTCCCCGGGTTGGTGGCGGTGGCCTATCAGCACGAGACGTCGCGGTGCGGGGACCCGCACCTACACACCCACGTCATCGTCCCCAACCGGCAAGCCCGCGCCGACGGCGTCCTGGTGTCGATCGACGGGACGTCGCTGTTCCACGAAGCCAAGGCTGCCGGGGTGATCTATCAGGCCACCCTGCGCCGAGAGCTGCACCGCTCGTTAGGGTTCGAGTGGGAACCGGTGGACCCGCACACCGGGATGGCCCAACTCGCCGGGATCGACCGCACCTCGATCACCGCGTGGTCGCGCCGATCGAGCCAACTGCGGGAGTGGGCGGCGCGCAACCTGCGCGTGCAGGACGGGCCGTTGAGTGCGGCGCAGCTCGCCGCCGCGCAGAAGGCCACCCGACCCACCAAACCCGAAGAGCTCGCCTGGCCG
>Ga0055540_1001387_pt1 | contig 14461 bp, 15 predicted proteins | sample AraplaCvi_mMS_r2_2_FD_55040 | JGI IMG/M metagenome (GOLD analysis project Ga0055540, IMG submission 55040) | Arabidopsis root microbial communities from North Carolina, USA - plate scrape MF_Cvi_mMS_r2 | ecosystem: Host-associated > Plants > Roots > Endosphere | place: USA: North Carolina
GCCGGTTTCTTCTGGCGCGACGGCTGGCGCGGATTCGGTTGCTATCCATGCTGATTCGAACTCTCGCGGTATCCGCGGGGGTCGTCGCGGCAACGTTTACAGTCGGCGCGCCGGCGGCGACGGCGGCTCCCGTCGACTATGCCGCACTGCCCGTCGACCCCAATGTCGTCACCGACTCCACGGCCTACCGGGCCGATCCGCCGGTGCAGGACCCCGACGGGAAACCCGGTATCGAGGTCGTCTACACGCACCGGGACGGTACCCGGGCCATCACCGACATCATCCTCGTCCTGCCAGACGAGCAAGCGGCCGACGTGGCACTGGACGTCAGTCGCGGCGACGTGCTTGCCGACATACCGGGTGCGTCGTCGCGCCCAATCGCTATCGGACAGAACGGAACTCTGATCACGGGACGGGCGGCCAACGGTCAGGACGCCAGCGTCCTCATCTTCACCCAGGGCCCAGCGGTCGCCGCCGTACGGTTCAACGGGGCCGCCGGTGATCCGGTTCCGCTCGACGTGGTCACCGACTACGGCAGGCAACAAGACGCCAACATCCTCGCTGCCCTGGGAGGCTGACGCGCTCAGCGGAGCAGTCGAAGGTGGCTAGGCGCGAGCCCGACGGTGAGACGTTGGCCCCAGGACAGCTGGAGCGCGTCGGTGTCCACGCCGTCGCCAAACGCCACCAGCGCCTCGGATTCGACCGCGACGACGAGGCCCTGGTGGGTGAGATCACCCTCGGTCAGCGTCGTTCCGCTGACCCGGGACGGCCACGCTTCCCGCACGAACCAGCTCAGTCGGGGTTCGGCGGGCGCGGGGAGACGCATCGTGCTGTGGCATTGACCCCAGATGGAGCGGCACCAGCCGGTGGCGCCGGTGCCGGTCGCCACGATCAGGCCGGAGGANGCTTGGTGTTCGGTGCGACCGTCGGGCAGCGTCAGCTGGTAACGGCCGGTCTGATGGCCGGCGTGGCCGACGTAGATCTCGTTGACCGCNGCGAGATGCTGGCCGTCGTCGGTCACCGCATGCACCATCGTCCGGCATTCGACGTCGGGGTGGCCGTCGACGGCGGCCCTCATCAGCGCACCCGCGGTGTCGGCCGAATGTGGCACCAGGACACCAGGATTGCGTTCGGGATCCGGGTTGATCCCGATGACGGGGTGATCGTCGAGGTACTTCGCCACGTTGGCCACCAGGCCGTCCTGGCCGACGACCACCACCACGTCCTCGGGCTCGAACGAGAACCGGGACAGATCTCGGCGCTCGACTCGTCCCCGACGCCAATGGACCGGAACGTCGGCGGTGACGGCGGTGAGCGCGGCCTGGTTCAGGGTGTGGCGGTGTTCCAGATCGGCGATGGACTGCCCTCGGCTGCGCAGGAAGAAGGCCGCCTGACCGGGAGTCCCGTGGCGGGCCACCGCCTCGTCGAATTCGGTGCGGCGGTGCACGATCACGACCCGGGGCGCGAGCGTCATCGACCGCCGCCGTTCAGGGCGATGGCCTGCCCCGCGCCGAGACGGGCAAGGAGTGAGGTGATGACATCCGGTGTCAGGGTCAGGTGGTCGATCTGCGGGAGATTCGCGGCCAACTCCTTGAGCGCCAAGCCCAGCAGCGTGGCCTCGCTGACGTCGCGGTAGGCCGCCAGGCGGGCGGTCTCCGCGGCGGCCTCGGCCTCGCCGACCAGCCGAGTGGCCTGCGCCTTGGCGTCGGCCAGTGCGATCTCACGCCGCGCGGTGGCCTCGGTGGCAATCGCGTCGGCGGCCCAGCTCTCCTGAGTCTTGAGGCGCTCGTTGGCGCCGTGCTGAGCGACCAGTTCCTCCTCGCGGCGGGCTAGTTCGATCTTGGTCTGCAGCTCGTTCTCGCCGATGGCGCGTTCCCGTTCGACGGCCATCGCGCGCCGTTCGAAGGTGGCCTTGTCCGCCTCCTGCTGCACCTGCTCGCGAGCAGGGGTCTGCAGGGCGCGCTCCACGTCGGCCTCGGGACGCAGCGCGACGACCCGAACACCGATCACCGCGATGCCGGTCTCGGCCAGCCGGGCGTCGCCGCCCAGTGCGGCGCTCATCCCGGCCCGCACCGCGGAGATGCCGTCGACGAGCGCATTGGTCATCGGCATTCGGGCCAGCAGGTCGGTCGCGTGCTGCTGGGCCGTCTCGGTCAGCAACCCGGCAAGCTGCTCCAGGGGCGTGGCCCGCCACCGTCCCGTGTCGGCGTCGATTGCGAAGTCGACGCGCTGGACGGCGAGGACCGGATCGGCGATGCGGTAGGTCACCGTCGCCTGCACCGTGACGTCTTGGAAGTCGGCCGTCCTGGCGTGGAACAGCATTGGCAGCTCGCGGTCGTCGAGGGGGACCTCGGATATCGCGGCGTTCAGGGGCCGAAACCAGAATGCGATGCCGGCGCCGTCGTGGGCGACCTTGCCCCGGCGCAGCGCCCGAACGTGGACCGTCGGCTCCACCCGCAGGTGGTGCAGGAAGGGGTAGCGCGTGATGACTGCCATGTCGTGTCCTCTCCTAGTTATCGTCAACAAGACGATAACCGCCGTCTGGATTCTCGTCAAGATGACGATTAACCTCGAGGCGTGGCCAATGCGATCTACGACCCGTCCGACTTTCCCGCCGTCGCGGTGACCGTGGACCTGGTGGTGTTCACGATCCGCGACGGTGCGCTGGCCGTGCTGCTGGTGCGGCGAGGGATCGAGCCCGGCGCGGGAAGGTGGGCGCTGCCGGGGGGTTTCGTACGGCCCGACGAAGACCTCGACGCTGCCGCTCGTCGAGAGCTCGACGAGGAGACGGGGCTGGGCACCGCCCGCCTACACCTCGAGCAGCTCGCCAGTTATGGTGCCCCGCAGCGGGATCCGAGGATGCGGGTGGTCACCGTGGCGTATCTGTGCCTGACCCCTGACCCGACGACGCCCGTCGCGGGAGGAGATGCAGCAGACGTCGCGTGGACTGCGGTGGCCGACCTCGACGAGACCGATCTCGCCTTCGACCACCACCGCATCCTGGTCGACGGTCTGCAACGCGCGCGCGCCAAACTCGAGTACACCCCGGTGGCGACGTCGTTCTGTCCGGCGGAGTTCACCGTCGCCGACCTGCGGCGGGTCTACGAGATNGTGTGGAACACGACTNTGGACGCCCGCAACTTCCACCGCAAGGTCACCGGCACCGAAGGNTTNCTNCTGCCNACGGACCGCACCACCGTGAACCCCGACGGCGGCCGGCCCGCCCGCCTCTACACCCGGGGNCATCTCGACCTCCTGTATCCACCAATGCTTCGAGCTCATCACGCCCCGGATCGGCACTGAGGCCTCCGTCCGACGACGCACNGCGGCAACAGATCCGGGTCAGTGCACCGATGCGGCGGCGGCTTCGATGACCTGGGTGACGGCGTCGGGGTGAGACACCAGCGTCAGGTGCGAGCCACCGTCGAAGCGGGTGACCTGCGAGTGGGCTCGGGCGGCCATCGATTCCTCCGAGGTCGGCGTGATGACCTGATCTCCGCTGCTGATGAAGTACCAGGAGGGAATGTCCTTCCAGGCGGCGTTCTTCGAGGGTGTGAACAGCGCAGCCACTGCCGCTGAGCGCTGGCTGGCCCACGCTCGGGTGGCGAGGTCGGGCGGGAGGTCGTTGCCGAAGTGCTGGAGGAACACGTCCTTCCTGAGGTAGAGCTGAGCCTGCTCCTTGGGCGCGCCGGGGGGCAGTACGGCGTCGAACAGTTCTTCCTGGGGTCGGGTCAACACCGAGTCGGCGCCGCTGAGCTGAGCGGTCGTCTCGCCCACGTCGGGGGCGGCGGCGTCGACGTAGACCAGAGCCTTGACGTTGGGGTTGCCGGCGGCCGCGTTGGTGATGACCGATCCGCCGTAGGAGTGTCCGGCGAGCACGATGGGTCCGTCGACGGTGGAGAGGAAGTTCTTCACGTAGTCGGTGTCGGAGTCCAGGTTCTCCAGCGGATTGGCGATGGCCCGTACGTCGTATCCAGCCTGCTCCAACGCGCCGACTTCGCCGCCCCAGCTCGACGCGTCNGCGAAGGCGCCGTGGACCAGGACGATGGTGGGTTTCGGACCGTNGGGTGCGGGCGCACCGACGGCGACGGCCGAGGGGACCGTCATGGCGACCGCCACCGCAGCGGCGCCCGTGAGCGCTCCCATGCGCACCAGGCGCCACGAACGTTGAAGCATTGATGTTCCGATCTGTCGGGGGGCCTGGGACACAACGTAAATGGGCCAACGCCGGCTCACACCCCACCGATGTCAGCCGGGCACGAGACGCACGAAGCTCGGCACGACGTGCACGAGTCTTCCCGGTCAGCGGCCGGCGTGACGAGCCAGCTCCCGCCATTCACTCGGCGATACGCCAAACTGCGTCCGAAACATTCGGGCAAAACTGGAGTCGTTGGTGAAACCCCACCGTCGGGCGACCTCCGAGATCGAAGCCTTCGGGGTGGGCAGGGCGAGGTCTCTGCGTGCTCCCTCGAGTCGGCGCGTGCGGATCCAATCGCCGAGAGAAATTCCTTCTGCGGCGAGAATGCGGTACAGCTGCCGGACCGACATGTGATTGTCGGCGGCGATGCGAGCGGCGTCGAGGTCGGGATTGCGCACGTTCATCCGGATGTACTCCATGACCTGGATGGCTTGAGTGGCTTGCAGTGCTTCCCTTCCCAAATCGANACTGTCGAGATGGGTCGCGATGACNCCCCGCAGCAGGTCGATCGCAGGCTGACTGACCACNTCGCCGCCGGGCCGATCGAACGCACCGGGCCGCGCGGCCACACGGCGAAAGTAGGAGACGGCCATGTCGGCGATCGGGTGTCCTGGACACAACGGCATGGTGCCGATTCGGCGGATGACGTCGACTGGCAACNNNATTCGATCCAGGGGAACTCGAAACTTGTGCTGTGTGATGCCGTCGTCGTCGGCGAAGGTGAACGGGCTCGTGGAGTCCCAGACGGCCAGATCACCNGNCTGCAAGCGTGTTTCGCGGTCACGTTGCGTCAAGCCGCAGGAACCGGTCATCTGCAGACCGAAGAAGAGGCTGGGTGTCAGGTCGTTGCCTGGCAGCGCCCTGTACGTCACCTTGACGGCGGTGCAGTTCACCGACCAGACCCTCAGGTCGGTCAAATCCGTGAATGCGATGCTTCCCGTCGGGCNGNGATCGACCATGTGCTCGATCTCCAGCGGTGCGAATGTCCTCGTGGTGATGTCGCGGATCGCCTCTTCGCGATCGGAAGCCGGAAGCTTCCGACTGTCGAATTTGACCGTCACGATGCGCTCCAACGTGCTCGAGCCGCGGTCGACTGGCCGATTCCGTCGACCACGATGGAGAGCAACCCCTCCGTCTCCCGTGGATCTCGGGTGGATTCGGTAGCCATGGCGATCGCGTTCAGAAGTGTCGTGATGTCAGCCAGTTTCACATCGGGGCGAACTGCGCCCTCGTCGATCGCCNTGGCCAACAATGCCGTGCCGATGTCCTCCACCACNGCTCGGCACGCCGCCACGAATCCACTGTCCTCGCGAGCGCCCGTGGCGAAGGCCGCTGCCAGACCGTGTTTGGCCCGGACGTGGTCGACGTACGCACGCAACCAGGCGCCAAGTGCCTGCGCGCCATCGGGTTCGGTCAGCAGCTCCTCGCCTCGGGTGCACAACGCCTCCACCTCGGTCACGCATACCGCGACGAGCAGGTGCCGTCGGTCGGGAAAATGGCGGTAGAGGGTCGCGTTGCTGACTCCGGCGCGCCGCGCGATGGCGTCCAGGGGAGCGCCAGGCCCGTGAGTGGAGAACATCTCGTCGGCGGCGGCCAGAAGCGCCTCATAGCTTCGGCGGCCGTCAGCCCGTAGCGGTGGATGCGTCAGGTGCCCGAGCGCGGAACGCGCCGGGNTGATNGGTGGTCGTCGTGGCACAGGCGCTCCGAGTGGCTTGTCAAGCGGGGAACTCCAGAGTTATGGTACTGCTTCGATCAACCGGGGATATCCCCGGATAGGGGACGGGGGCGGCCGGTGTTCACGGTGCTGAGTTACCTCGTCAAGCGGAACGGCATGAGCGTCGAAGACTTCGTCGACTACTACGAACGCCACCATGTGCCGCTCATCACGAGTCTCGCCCCGGCTCCGATCGTCTACGAACGCCATTACGTTCGACGCGGTGACGCCGCAAACGTGAATGACGCGATGATCGACTTCGACGTGGTGACCGAAATCGCGTTCACCGACAGGGCGGCGTTCCAGGCGTGGTCGGAAGCGGTCGGCACCGGAGACGCGGGTGAGCGGGTGGCCGCCGACGAAGCGCGGTTCCTCGAACGCTCGCGCACGCGCGCATCTGTGGTCGACGACCGCGTCACTGCGGGTGACGCTGAACCAAAAGCCATGCCGCGTCGTGTCTAGGGCATCCACCCAATCGAAGGGATCCCCGTGATCATCCAGTCCTCGTATGCCCCAACCGCGACCCCGAGTCCCCTTCCGACGGTTCATTCCGGTGTCTTCGGCACACGATGGCTACACGGGGCGGCCCTGGTGCGCATCCTCTTTGGGCTTCTCTGGGCACTCGACGCGAGCTTCAAGTGGTTGCCCGGATTCCGCGGGGGACAGACGCTTCCCGATGAACTCGGCAGAGCCTCGAAGGTGCACACTCCCGTCATCCATCAGTGGCTGGAACTCTGGAATACGGTCGCACTGGCCAACCCCGGCTTGTTCGCGACCACGATGGCCGTCGTCGAGTCGCTCGCCGCCGCCGCCTTGATATTCGGCGTGCTGTCCAACGTCACCTTCATCGGAACGGCGGTGCTGTCGTTCGGCATTTGGTCGGGCGCCGAGGGATTTCACTTGCCCTTCCATGCCGGCATGACCGATCTCGGCCCGTCGGCGGGTTACGTGTTCGCCTCGCTTGCGCTGTTCTTCGCCGCAGCAGGATCGACGTGGAGCGTCGACGCCTGGTTGCGGCCACGGCTGGGGCGGTTCAGCTGGCTCGCCTCCCCGGCACCGCGCTGAGCGGTACCCCTCGCCCCGACGACGATACCGACCCAAGGTGACATCGGCTGCCCGTGCTTGGTCCTGGCACGGGATGGATGAACTCTGGCACGTGTCGAATGGTGGCCGTCGCCCGGGTCGGATGCCGTTGCAGCACAACGGGTAGCAAGTTCTCTCGCGATGGGCTAGACATTTCAGAGGCTCTGCCCATACGTTCTCGTAGTCCCCAACAGAAAGGCAAGACCCACGATGTCCGAAACCAAGCTCACGGTGATCTACGACAACCCCATCGACCCGGAGGCCTTCGAAACCGCTTACGTGACAGAACAACTGGAGGCTGCTCGCAAGATTCCCGGGTACCTGCGGCTCGAGGCGTCGAAGGTGTGGCCGAAGGAGGACGGAACGCCGACACCGGCCTACCGGATGATCGATCTCTATTTCACCGATTACGACGCCGCCTGCCTTGCCGTGACCACGCCCGAGGCTGGCGCGTACATCCAGGCACTGTTTCGACTTGCCACCGGGGGAGTGCGCATCCTCATGTCCGAGGTCGAAGTGGCGCAGGGCTGAAACTACGGTTCACCTGTTCGACGATTTGGTGAACCGCCAGATGGCGCCGGTGCCGGCCCCACCCATCCGGCACCGGCGTCGCTCTGAACTCGCGCGAAGAGGTCTGACGGTGACGATCGCATCCAAGGAGTGCTGAATGACCAACTGGGCGAACGTGAATGCCGCCGTGCGGAATCAGAGGGTGCGCATCGCCACGATGGCGCTGGCGGGCGGACTTGGACTCATCGTGGTGTCGACTGCCGCGAGTCCGCAGTCGGTCGCCGCGCCCGGCGATCCCACACCGACCGACCAGCGACGGGCGATCGTCAGCGCGTTCGCGACGGCCATCGTGCACGACGACCACGCGGGTATCGCCGCCAATGCGACACCGGACATCGTCTGGACGATTCCTGGTTCGAGCGTCGTATCGGGTCGGATGAGCGGGGTCGACGCGGTCACCAGACTTGCCGACGTCTTGGCGCANTACGGACTGCGCATCGACGTNCAAGGNNTCGCCTACGGAGTCGACACGGTCGCCGTTCGGCTGCACGACAGCGGCGAGCGCAACGGCGTGACGCTCGACCAGGATGTCGTGAACGTCCTGACCATTCGGGACGGGAAGGTGGCCAACGTCGCCGCGAACCTGGCGGACGTCGACCAGTTCGACGCCTACTTCAGCTAGGAACGTCGCGGCGCGACGCCGACGAATACACTGTCGCCACGGCGATCGGTGGGTGTCGTCGTGCCGAACGAAGTGAGCGGTAGGACGTGCAGATCGGCCGGGTCTGGACTGCNCAGCCGCCAGTGCGNGGGAAGTGTCACGGGCCCTTCCCGACTGCTTCGACAACGGGGCGTACGACCCTCCGCCNTGCGGTACGTCCGCTCCAGGGTCGGACGGCAGTCAGGCGACCCCGAGGCAGTCGACGACCCCGCTGGCCGCATCTGCAATCGGTGACCGACGAAGCGTCAACCACCAGTTCATGATTCGCGAGCCAAGGCGTTGCACGCACCCCGCCGGCGACGGTACTACGTGCGATGACGCGCACCCGTGGCGACCGGTCTCGGGATGTTGACAGCAAGTCGGGACGGTCCGTCGCCGAGCCCTCCGAACGGCCCTCACACCGCGGGCAGGTCGCGCTCTTCGGCGCACTGGCGCATCTGGCCGAGGACGCGGTTGACCACCTGCGCGGCAAGCCANAGTGCCACCTCGTCGTCGCGGGACACCGTGGGCAGCAGCCCCGCGATGCGCTGCCGGCGCACCTCCGCTCTGCGGTTCCAATTCTGTCGTCCCGCCGTACCGAGCGCCACCAATGACGCGCGACCGTCCTCGGGGTCGCTCTGCTTCTCGAGTAGTCCTTGGCGCTCGAGACGTTGCACCAACTGCGTCATTCCCGACTGGCTGGCTCCCTCGGCGTCGGCGAGGGCGGTCAACCGCATCGGGCCTTCGCGATAGATCCGGTTGACCACCAGCGCCGCGCTNGCGCTGAGCTCGCCGCGGTCGATCAGGTATCGCCACATCAGATCCGTGGNCAGTTCGATCATCTGGGCGATGGNCTCGACGCTGTCATCGGCTGGCTGCTCCACCCTTGATTTATATCATTGGGGTGATGTTTAGGGAATAACTGAGATCNCCTGGCCGTTGANGCCCTTCTCGCGGCAGCGTCAATATGGTGGATTTGACCGGCTTTTTCGAGTACCGCATACGTACCGAACCTTCGGATGTGCTGTGAATCAAGGCTTGAATGGCTTGGCGTTTGAAATATCTATCGTGCATCGGATATAAAAATCAGGCGAGCGGTTCGGATCGACGATCGCGTCGAGCAACCCCGACATCGGGGTGCCGGCACCGAATCCGAGGAGTCATCCGATGAGTCGACGGCCAACGGTCAGGTCGGTACTGGCAACAACCTGGCTGCCCCTGGTGATCGTGGCGGCTCTCGCCGTCGGTGGTCTGGGGATGTACAAGGCGCATCAGTCGTCGGCGCCCGGCCCGGTGCTCGCGGTCAACCCTCCGCAGGCTCCCGAGGAATTCACACCCAAGCGGATGACCTACGAGTTGTCCGGCGACGTCGGCAGCGGCGGTTTGTTGTCCTACATCGACGTCGACGGCTACCCCCATGAAGTCGACCTCACCGAGCTCCCGTGGTCCCANGTCGAGACCACCAACCTCAGTGTGGTGTCGGGAAGCATCTCCGCGCAGGTGCACGGCGGTCAGATCGGTTGTCGGATCTTGGTCGACGACGTCGTCCGCGACGAGCAGACNGCCACCCGCCAGGACGCCGACGTCACCTGTCGGGTGAAGTCCGCGTGAGCGCGCATCAAGCAAAGCGGCCACTCGTGCCACGAATGGTGCGCGTGTTGGCGATTCCGATCGTCATCTTCTGGGCACTGTTCGCGATCACGACGAATACCTTCGTTCCGAAGGTCGAGGACGTCGCCACCGAACTCGCCGGCCCCGAAGTGCCGACCTACGCGCCGTCGCAGGCCGCGTTGTTGCACATCGGTGAGAAGTTCAAGGAGTCGAACTCCACCAGTCTCACGATGGTCGTGCTGGAAGCCGACCACCCCCTCGGCGAAGCCGAACACCGGTACTACGACGACCTGGTCGTGCGGCTGAACGACGACAAGGCGCACGTGCAGTACGCGATGGACTTGTGGGGTAGCCCGGTGACCGCGGCGGGCGCGCAGAGCATCGACGGCAAGGCGACGTACCTGTTGTTGCGATTGGCGGGCAACGTCGGCCAGATTCAGGCCAACGAGTCGGTTCGATCGGTACGCGACATCATCGCGAAAGATCCTCCGCCGCAGGGCCTCAGGGTCTTCGTCAGCGGGTCGGCGCCGATGGCCTCGGACACCNTGTCCATCGCCAACGACAGCCTAAACAACATCACCATCGTGACCATCGTCTTGATCCTGGTGATGCTGCTCCTGGTGTATCGCTCGCTGCCGAATGTCGCCGTACCCATGTACAGCGTTCTGTTCGAGATCCTCATCGCCAAGGGTGTCGTCTCGACCCTGGGGCATTACGGGTTCATCCCCATGTCNTCCTTTGCGGTGAACATCGTGGTGTCGCTGACCCTGGGTGCCGGCACCGACTACGGCATCTTCCTGATGGGCCGGTACCANGAGGCACGTCGAATGGGGGAGAGCCGAGAAGAGGCCTACTACACCGCCTATCGCGCGGTGTCTCCGATCATCATCGGCTCCGGGTTGACGATCGCGGGGTCGTGTTTCTGCCTGACGTTTGCTCGGCTGGATTACTTCCACACCATGGGCCCCGCGGTGGCGATCAGCATGCTGTTCACCATCGCTGCGGCGCTNACTCTTGCCCCAGCCCTGTTGGCCCTNGGATCCCTGTTTGGGCTGTTCGATCCGAAGACCGCACATCGCGGACAGCTGTACCGGCGGATCGGGGCCAGTGTCGTGCGGTGGCCGGTGCCGATCCTCGCTGCGAGCATGGTGGTGGTCCTGATCGGGGCGATCTTCGTACCCACCTACAGCGTGAGCTACGACGACCGGGCCTACCAGCCTGCAACGGGCGCGGCGAACGAGGGTTTCGCCGCCGCGGATCGTCACTTCTCGCCCAGCAAGCTGTTCACCGAGATGCTGATGGTCGAATCCGACCACGACATGCGCAACTCCGCGGACTTCATCTCCTTGGACAGAGTCGCCAAGGAATTGGTGCGCCTTCCCGGAGTGGCGATGGTGCAGAGCGTCACCCGACCACTGGGCCGACCACTCGACCACGCCAACGTGCCCTACCTGTTCACCGTCCAGGGCGGCGCNGCCGGACAGCAGTTGCCNTTCAACGAACACGCCAACGACAACACCAACCAGCAGGCCGACATTCAGGCCCAAACCGTCGCGACCCTCGGCAAGACNATCGACCTGACCCAGCAGCTGGCCGACGACCTGCACGCCACCACGCTGACCGCAGAGAACCTGGCGGCCGTCACCGACGAGGTCAACCAGGACATCGCCAACGTCGACGACACCTTCCGACCGCTCAAGGCCTACTTCTACTTCGAACCGCACTGCTACGACATCCCGGTGTGTTTCGCGATGCGCTCGCTGTTCGACTCCCTCGACGGCATCGACGCGCTCGACGAACAGATCCACGAGACCGTGACCGATCTGCAGGCCGTCGACGCGTTGATGCCACAGATGGTGGCCCAGCTCAAGGTCACCCGCGACGAGGCCCAGGCGCTGCAGACGGTCATCGTGAACAATTTCGGCCCGGCGCATCTGCAGTCCACGCAAACCGACCAAACGTACTTCGACCAGGTCAACGTGGGCAACGACTTCGACAGGTCGCGTAGTGACGACTACTTCTACATGCCCAGAGAGGGTTTCGACAACGACGACGTCAAGACCGACCTGCGGTTGAACATGTCTCCGGACGGCAAGGCCGCGCGGTTCGTCGTCACCCACGAGGGCAACGCCATGGCGCCCGAGGGCATCGNTCACGTCGACCAGTTCCCGGACGCGATACGGGCCGCGCTGAAGGAAACCTCGCTGGCCGGCTCGAAGATCTACATCGGTGGTGCGGCATCGCAGAACAAGGACATCAAGCAGTACGCCGAATCGGACCTCACCATCGTGGCGATCGCCGCCTTCGTGTTGATCTTCCTGATCATGTTGATCCTGACCCGCAGTCTGATGGCCGCCATCGTCATTCCCGGCACGGTCGCCTTCTCGTTCGCGGGCGCGTTCGGACTGTCAATTCTCCTCTGGCAGCATCTGATTGGCCTACACCTTCATTGGCTGGTCCTNCCGATCACCTTCGTCATCCTGGTGGCCGTCGGCTCGGACTACAACCTCCTGCTCATCGCCAGGGTCAAGGAGGAAATCGGCGTCGGAGTTCAGACCACCGGGCTGCACACCGCGCTCATCCGGGCGCTCGGCAGTACCGGCGGCGTGGTCACCTCGGCCGGCCTGGTGTTCGCGTTCACCATGCTGGCGATGCTCGCCAGTGATCTGAAGACCATCGCCCAGGTTGGCTCGACGGTCTGCATCGGCCTGCTGCTGGACACCCTGATCGTGCGCACGTTCTTCGTCCCGGCTCTCATCAGGCTTCTCGGGCCGTGGTTCTGGTGGCCCACCCTGGTGCGGATGCGCCCGCGGCGCCTCAGTGAGCCCACCGACTTCTTGGGAGTGACGCGATGAGCATCGACACCAGCACACACACCACCGGCCTCGGCTTGTGGGGCCTGCTGATGTTCGTCGCGCTCGGCGTCGAAATCGTCTTGGCGAGCCTCGCTTTCGTCTACGTCCGGCGACTGCTGGCGCTGCGGACCCTTCCCGGTGCCGAGGAACTCAACAGCTACCAGAAGGCGTTGCGCAAGCTGCGCAAGAACGAGCCCATGACCGACGACGAAGTGAATCTCGCCAGGCGAATCATCGACATCCGGCGGTCTCCCATGGCGTACACCGTCCCCACCGCGTTCATGACGCTGGGAATCTTCTACGTCCTTGGCAGCCTGGAATACCTTCACGGTCACCAGGCTTCCGAGCGCACGTTCCTCGGCTTCATCCCCATGTTCACCGCCACCAACCTCATCATCCAAATGCGCAAGACCGCGCGCCTGAAGAAGCGGTTGCCCACACGACCCGCCCCGCAGCCCGTGGCATGAACCCAGGGGTTGGCCTTCCCACGTCTTCGGTCGACGGAACGCTTTACGCCCAGGTCTGCGCGTAATCCCTGGTGAGCCACGTGCCTTCGCACGGATTGCCCACCGAGACGTGTGCGCGCCGACGGGCGGGTTCGAAGATCACCCCGACGGCCGTGGTCCACTGATCCATCGCGTCCGCTCCGGGATCCGGGTGGCAGCAGATGCCCGCCGGGCTGCCGGCGTGGTCGGCGAGGATGCGTTTCCACTCCTCGACCCCGGCGTGCGGTGTCTCGCGGGCCAACCTGCGCACCCGCTGCAGTCGAAACAGCGAGTCGGCCATCAGCATGGCGCCGGCGTCCTCGACGGTGCCCGCCGGTGCCTGGGAGAAGTGGTTGGCGTGCAACAAGAGTCCGTCGTCGTCGGGCACGTCCCACACGACCTCGGCGTAGCCTCCCGGCCGGGTCTCTGCGTCGGCCACCAATCCCTCTCCGGTGCCGAACAGGTAGTTGGCCGAGGAGGACCTGCGGCTCGACTGTAGGAGCGTCGCCGCCTCGGTGGGGGTCCGGCAGTCGAGCAAGGCTCGGAGCATGACGTGATAGGGCACTCCGGGCTCGCCCGAGTCGGCCGAGCAGACGAGCGCGTTGGTCACCAGCGCCAGTCCGCTGGAGTTCATCCCGAACTTGGCCAACAGCCCGGCTTCGACGACCGTTACGAACGACGGACCTTCGTCGGGTTCGGCCTCGACCAACACGACGGTGTCGGCGGAGAACGTCAGCCAGTCCCAGGTTTGGCCGATCAGCTGCTCGCCGTCGGCTGTCCGCGCCGCGAAGGACGTGCACTCCAGGACCGGAGGCAGGTGCGCGCCGGCAGCCCGGACCTTNGCCGCGAACAGAATCTCGGTGCGCAGGTTCATCGCCAGCANGTCGGCGAAGTCGAGGCCGGCGCCCTCGGCTATCCCGGTCATCTCCTCGACGGATGCGGGATGAAAACGCGAGATCGGGTCGACGAAGGCCTGGGCCTCCTCGCGGGCACGGTCCCAGTCCCACCTCGCGAAGTGTGCGTAGACCTCGGCNTAGGCGTCGCGGGTGCGCCGCACTCTTTCGGCCGCCTGTTCGCCGTACTGGGTACCGCGTTCGCGGGCGGTGCCACGGACCGTGAGGATCGGCAATCGGGGATCGTTCATGCGATGAGATGGCCTCCGTCGACGGCGTTTTCGGTTCCGGTGAGGTGCGAGGCCGCCTGTGCCATCTGGAACAGACAGTCGACGACCTCGCGGGCCTGACCAATCGTGCCCAAGGGGAGGTTACCCAGAAACGAGGCCGGCGGCTTCGAGGGTGGTCCAGA
>Ga0055540_1001396_pt1 | contig 14415 bp, 10 predicted proteins | sample AraplaCvi_mMS_r2_2_FD_55040 | JGI IMG/M metagenome (GOLD analysis project Ga0055540, IMG submission 55040) | Arabidopsis root microbial communities from North Carolina, USA - plate scrape MF_Cvi_mMS_r2 | ecosystem: Host-associated > Plants > Roots > Endosphere | place: USA: North Carolina
CGACGATGTAGGCCACCTCGGCGGCGGTGAGGTGGGTGTTGATCGGCACGTAGTACAGCCCGGCGCGACGCGCCGCCCACATCACCGCATGGAAGTGCTCGCTGTTCTCCATCAGCATGGCGACGGCGTCGCCCTCCACCAGACCGGCCGACCGGAACAGGTGGGCGAGCTGGTTGGCCCTGGCCTCGAGCTCGCCGAACGTCACCACCGTCCCCGACGGATGCATGATGACGGCAGGCTTGTCGGGAGTCGCTACGGCGGTGTCGCGGATCTGCATTCAGTGATGCTACGACGACTCGACTTGACGGGTGTCAACTAGGGTGCCGATCAGGTAATCCCGTGCGCACACGTGCAGATTTGGCAACGTTTTCTTGACTTGCGACGGATCTCAGATACGAGCGATCTTGCTGCTCAAGGTGCATAGGAATTTTCACTGCCATCGCCAACCGGTGCTATGGCTATTTCATAACAAAGGTATGGTTTAGACTACGCTGGAGAACTCCACGCAGAGGAAAACCGGATGATCACTCTCTCCACCCCCACGGCCGCCGTCCGACCGAACGCATCCGCAGGGCGCGCCCTGACGGAGGGCTTCGACGCCTCAGCGGCTACCGTCGCCGAGATCGTCGATGCTGATGGCCTNGCCTGCCTCCGCGATGTCGTCAACCGCGATTGGCTGAAAGCCGCCANCGAATTCGTCAACCACTCAGTTCCGTTGAACGGAGCCCAAGAGCTCCTCATCGAGGACTTTGCGGCCACACCGGGAACCTTCGCCGACGAACTNATCCGCGACGGCCGTCTCACACCGTTCCTGAGGTCGGTGGCAACAGCGTGCCGGGCTCGGGTGGGTTCTCATCAAAGCACCATCGAGTGTGAACTTCGGCTGGTGAACGGTCCTCCCAGATCCGTGAAGCCGTTGTGGTTTCACTATGACAGCACCGCCATCACGCTCGTCGTGCCGATACTCATTCCGACATCGGCACCGGGACGATCGGGTGAACTCATACTGTGCCCGAACCGGCGCCCCTTCAGACGGCGAGTGATCACGAACATCGTCGAAAAGAGCTTGTCGCAGAACGACTTCTATCGCCGGCGGTTCATCCGTGGCATGAGCACGCGTTCGGAGATACGGACCGAGGTACTCGAGCCCGGCAACGCGTATGTGTTCAGCGGGTACCGCTCATACCACGCCACTCTCCCCAGTCCGCCCGGGTCTCTNCGTGCGACTCTCATCCTGCATTTTGGAGACGTCCACGACGACAGTGNCCTCTTCAAGTTCATTCGGGCGTNTGGACGCCACATTCGCCAGTGGACCCGCCGACGACAGGCGTCCTCGACGGTCGCCGTACAGTCGTCGAAGTGCGTGTGGCTCGAGGATTGAAGCCCCGCCACCATCCCGCCAACAGTCCGCAAGCGGCTCCAGCAAATGGCCCTGAATCCGCCGGATTCAGGGCCATTCGTGACTGCTCGCGCAGGAGGAGCTAGGCCAATCGTGTCTTCAGGGCGTCGAACTCGTCCTTGATGCCGGTCGGCAGCTTCTCTCCGACGAAGGAGAACCACTCCTCGATCAGCGGCAATTCCTTGCGCCACTCCTCGGGGTTCACGGCCAGCGCCTCGTCGACGTCGGCCGGGTCCACGTCCAAGCCGTCCAGATCGAGATCGGCGGCCGTCGGGACGATGCCGATCGGGGTGGTCGTGCCCTCGGCCTGATGCTCGATGCGCTCGATCGCCCACTTGAGCACACGGCTGTTCTCGCCGAACCCCGGCCACAGGAAGCGGCCGTCGTCACCCCGTCGGAACCAGTTCACGAAGAACACCGCGGGCATCTTGGACTCGTCGGCGTTCTTGCCGAGGTCGATCCAATGCTGGAAGTAGTCGCCGACGTTGTAGCCGAGGAACGGCAGCATCGCCATCGGGTCGCGGCGCACCGTGCCGACCTTGCCTTCGGCCGCGGCGGTGGTCTCCGAGCCGAGCGTGGCGCCGATGAACACGCCGTGCTGCCAGTCGCGGGCCTGGGTGATCAACGGAACGGTCGTCTTGCGGCGGCCGCCGAACAGGATCGCCGAGATCGGGACGCCCTGGGGGTCGTCCCACTCCGGCGCCAGCGTCGGGCACTGCGAGATGGGCGTGCAGTACCGCGAATTCGGGTGCGCGGCCTTGGTGTCGGACTCGCGATCCCAGTCGTGGCCCTTCCAGTCGACGAGGTGGTCGGGGTCGCCTTCGAGACCCTCCCACCACACGTCGCCGTCGTCGGTCTTGGCGACGTTGGTGAAGACCGTGTTGCCCCCGGCGATGGTCTTCATCGCGTTGGGGTTGCTGCTCCAGTTGGTGCCCGGGGCGACGCCGAAGAAGCCGAACTCGGGGTTGACGGCGTAGAGCCGGCCGTCCTTGCCGAACCGCATCCAGGCGATGTCGTCACCGACGGTCTCCGCGCGCCAGCCGGGGATGGTGGGCTGCAGCATGGCGAGGTTGGTCTTGCCGCACGCCGACGGGAACGCCGCCGCGATGAAGTAGGACTTGTTCTCCGGGCTGATCAGCTTGAGGATCAGCATGTGCTCGGCGAGCCAGCCCTCGTCGTGCGCCATCGCCGAGGCGATCCGCAGCGAGTAGCACTTCTTGCCCAGTAGCGCGTTGCCGCCGTAACCCGAGCCGTAGCTCCAGATCTCACGGGATTCCGGGAAGTGGCTGATGTACTTGGTGTCGTTGCACGGCCACGGCACGTCGGCCGTGCCGGGCTCGAGAGGTGCGCCGATCGAGTGCAGCGCCTTGACGAAGAAGCCGTCGTCGCCGATCTTGTCCAGCGCCGCCTGCCCCATCCGGGTCATGGTCCGCATCGAGACGACCACGTATTCGGAGTCGGTGATCTCCACGCCGAGTTTGGGATCCTCGGCACCGAGCGGGCCCATGCAGAACGGCACGACCCAGAGGGTGCGCCCGCGCATCGAGCCGCGGTAGAGGTCGGTCATCAANCCCCGCATCTCCGCGGGATCCATCCAGTTGTTGGTCGGACCCGCGTCGATCTCGCGCTCCGAGCAGATGAAGGTCCGCGACTCGACGCGCGCCACGTCGGAGGGATCCGACAGCGCCAGGAACGAGTTGGGCTGCTTCTCGTCGTTGAGCTTCTGGAAGGTGCCCACCTCGACGAGGTGGGCGGTCAGCCGCTCGTATTCCTCGTCGGAGCCGTCGGCGAACACGACCCGATCGGGTTGGGTGAGTTCGGCAACCTCGCGAACCCAGGCGAGCAGCCCCTCGTGTTTCGTCGGTGCGCTGTCCAGTCCCGGAATGGTCGCTGAGGTCATCTACATCTCCTGCTGGCGGTCTCGGTGAATGCCTGGTTCGAGGTTAACGTGGGTGACATACCCGCGGTTAATCGGTCGTATGTCCGTTGTCTCACAGGAACGATTCAGATGAGCGTTTCCGGCGAAATTGGCGGAGATATCCTCGAATCAACACCATTCATACTGGTCAGTAACATCATCGCGCGTCAATTGCCGGTCCGCCGAGACCCCGTTTCCCGGTGCCGCCCGAGCCTCGGNCGCCCATCGCGACTCGACGGCCAGCAATCGTTCGGCCACCGTCGCCTCGCCATGCCATCGCAACGTGGCGGCGACCTCCACCACCCACCGGTCGAGCGCCGCGCGCTCGTGGAGCAAGCCCCGCGCCCGCACCATCCAGACCACCAGCGCCAGCCCCGCGGCGGTTCCCGCCGCCCACCCGGCGGCCGACCATCCGGGCAGGATGCCCGCCACCAACCGACTCGACGCCAGCGCGACACCAAGCCCGAAACCGACGCCGAGCACCGCCGCGAGTCGGCCCTCCAGCCTCCGAGACGACGTCGCCGGCCGACTCGTGTCGGGCGGGCCGCCCGATGCGACCCCCGGCCGCAGTGCGGCGGCACCCACCTCCGCCGCCGCGGCGCTGATCTCCCGGTCGACCTCGTCGACCAACCACGCGTGGAATTGCGGGGCCGCGGCCGCCACCCGTGCCTCGAAGTCGGCGCTGGCCCCCGACCCGATCCCGGCGGCACCGGCCCTCATCTCGGTCCGCCACGCCGCACTGCGGTCCCGGACGACGCGCAGCAGTCGCAACCGGCTGCGCTGCAGCACCCGCCTGGCCTCGGCCGGATCCGGCCGGGCCGCCGCACGTCCTACAGCGTTGCGCGGCAACGGCGTTCGAGTGATTCCGTCGACCAGCAGCTCGACCAGATCGTCGACCCGAACCACTCCGAGACCGGGCGCGGCCGCGACGCCCACCCAGGGAGTCGACCGGTACCGCGCGTCCCATGACGCGAGCGACGCCCGGTTGGCGGCCATGACCTCTCGCCATCTCCGGTGCGCGTCGACCTTCGACACCACCCCGATGACCAGTTCGGCCCGCTCGGCGGCCGGTTCGACAGACGACCAGTCCGACCGCGACATCGGTGCCGCCGCCGACACGACGGCGAGCACGGCGTCGGGAACTCGGTGCGCGGGGCCGCTGCGTCCCGCCACCACGACGGCGGTGGGCAGCCGGGCCCGTAGCGCGGCCACCACGCCGTCGACCCCGCTCACCTCGGGGCCGGTCACCAGGACCACCGGCGTCACGCTCGCCGCCCGTCCCACAGCCGCAACGAACCCCGGACGAGGTCCCCACTGCACTGCCGGTGCAGCGCCGTGACGGGTCCGCGACCGTAGCTGCGCCAGGTCCTCGCGCGCCGGAGGTGAGCCGCCGCGGTGTCGCCCCGGTCCACCACCAGACCGGCTGCGGTCACCACGTCGACGGCCGCGGACATCGCCGCCAGCGCGGTGACGTCGGCGACCATCAGCTCTTGCAGCGCTGAGTCGTCGAAGAGGTCTGCCAAACAATGCAACTCGGCGATCGCACCGCGGAGGCGGCGATACCGGGCCTGCGCCGCCACCGCGTCGAGGGCGGTCATCACCTCAATGACGTTGCCGACCTCCGCCAGCCGGGCCGCCAGCTGGTCGGCGTCACGGCCGGCCTGCAGCGCCAGCACGGCGTGGGCGACGCCGAACCTGTCCAACAGCGCCAGCAGCTGGCGCCGCACGTCCTCCCCGACCGAATGCGGCGCAGTGACGAAGGCGTCCACCCCGGTGAGGTCGGGCGGCTCGGTCACGAACCGGCGCAGCGCCACGACGAGGTCGTCGGCGACGTCACCGGGAGCCAATGCGGCGAGCAGTCCCACCACGGGGANGANGGGAACGCCGATGCGGCGGGCCTGCTCCTCGGCGCGACGGCGGGCCACCTCGATCGGGCCGTTCGGCCCCACCCCGGCCAGATCGGCCTTGGTGAGCAGCACGAGCACCGGTGCCGTGGCGGTCCGGATCGCGGCCACGTCCTCGGGCTTGACCGCCTCCGCCACCACGACCACGGTGACGTCGGGTGCGTCGGCCCCGTCGTCGACGGTGATCCCGCGAGACCGCAGTGCCGTCGTCACACACCCCCGGCCGACACCCCTACGTCCCGTGACCACCACGCTCGTCGGACGCCCGAGACGTTCGAGGATCCCCGCGACGGGCGCGCCACCACCCGCCCGAGCCAGCTTCTCCAGTTCACCGATGAATGCCGTCGTCACGTTTCCTCCCCCGGATGTCATCGTGACACCGCCGAGCACCCCCACCGAGCGGCAAAACTGGTGGTGTGCGCACTAGCGGCTCAAGGCAACTGTTGGGTATCGAAATGCACCACGATGCGGGCACGAGGGCCTCGATGAGCGACCATGGACGGATGCACGTGCAGCGCGACGAGGCCGACTCGTCGGTCTCCGAGGACGGTTCTGGCGCCGCGCATGCCCCACGCCGCGTCAGCAGCTTCCGTTCCCGGCGCTCCGCACTGTCCGGATTGCAGCGCGAGACGTGGGATCGGCGCTGGCCAGAGCTTGGAATGGTGGTCCGCGATGCCGACGGGACGCTCGCCGAGCCGATCGACGCCGGAGCCTGGTTCGGCAGGTCCGCCCCGCTGATCCTGGAGATCGGCTGCGGCACGGGGGTCTCCACCCTGGCCATGGCGGCGGCCGAACCGGACCTCGACGTCGTCGCGGTCGAGGTCTACAAGCGCGGCCTGGCCCAGCTGCTCAACGGCCTGGACCGCGAGGGGCTCGACAACGTGCGACTCGTCCGCGGCGACGGCGTCGACGTGCTCGAACACCTCCTCGGTTCCGGATCGCTGACCGGCGTGCGGGTGTACTTCCCCGATCCGTGGCCGAAGGTCCGCCACCACAAGCGCCGGTTGCTTCAGCCGGACACCGTCGCCCTGATCGCCGACCGGCTGCGCCCCGGCGGCATCCTGCACGCCGCCACCGACCACCCGGGTTACGCCGAGCAGATCGGCGCGGTGGGTGACGCCGAGCCGATGCTGCGCAGGCTGGAGTTCTCGTCCCTCGACGACGCCGGCCCGACCCTGCCGATCTCGGTGCGCCGACCCGTCACCAAGTACGAGGACAAGGCGCAGCGCGCCGGCAGCGCCGTCTCGGAGTTCGTGTGGGAGAAGCGCTCGTGAGCCTCACAGAGGACTTCGACATGGTCGAGACCGACGATCACGATCGCGACGACGAACGTGACGAAGACCTCGACGACGAGACGAGCGCCGACGCCGTCACCGAGGCGCCTCAGCCCCGGTCTCCCCAGCGCGTGCTCCTGGTGTGGGACGCGCCCAATCTGGACATGGGCCTGGGCTCCATCCTCGGCGGCCGTCCGACCGCAGCGCACCGGCCGCGCTTCGACGCCCTGGGGCGCTGGCTGCTCGCCAAGACCGCGGATCTGTCGCGCGAGCGCGCCGGCGAGCAGCCGCAGGTCATCTTCGAGCCCGAGGCCACGGTGTTCACCAACATCGCCCCTGGTAGCGCCGACGTCGTCCGGCCCTGGGTCGAGGCTTTGCGCAACGTCGGTTTCGCGGTGTTCGCCAAGCCCAAGGTCGACGACGACAGCGACGTGGACAGCGACATGCTCGACCACATCGCGTTGCGCCGCCGCGAGGGCCTGGCCAGCGTGTTCGTCGCGTCGGCGGACGGTCAGGCGTTCCGGCTCCCGCTGGAGGATCTCGCCCGCGACGGCATCGCGGTCAGCGTTCTCGGATTTCGCGAACATGCGAGTTGGGCGCTAGCGTCGGATACCTTGGAGTTCGTCGACCTCGAGGACATCGCTGGTGTCTTCCGGGAGCCTCTACCGCGGATCGGCCTCGATTCGCTGCCCCAGGAGGGGGCGTGGTTGCAGCCATTCCGGCCGCTGTCCTCGTTGCTCAACTCACGCTCGTAACAGATTGAGATCGGCGCAGCGGAGGTAGAGAACTTGAAGAAGATCAGTTAGGAGCTCACGTGTTCGCCTGGTGGGGTCGGATGGTGTACCAATTCCGGTACGTGGTCATCGGGATCATGGTGGCGCTCTGCGTCGGTGGCGGCATCTACGGCGCGAGCCTGGGTCAGCACGTCACCCAGAGCGGGTTCTACGACGACACGAGCCAGTCGGTCGCCGCCTCGGAACTCGCCGACGACGTCTACGGCCGTGACCGGCTGAGCCACATCGTGGGCGTCCTGGACGCACCCGAGGGCAAGAAGGCCAACGATCCGCAGTGGTCCAAGGAAGTCAAGGCCGAGCTCGACAAGGTCGTCGCCGACCACCCGGATCAGATCCTGTCGTGGCAGGGCTACCTCACCAACCCGACCGGTGACCCCACCACCAACAAGGCCCTTGCCAACGACGGCACGCGCACGTTCATCGTCATGCCGCTCAAGGGCAACGACGACGACACCATCCTGAAGAACTACAAGATCATCCAGCCGGACCTGCAGACCGTCGACGACGGCAAGATCCAGCTGGCCGGTCTTCAGCCCATCGCCAGCGAGTTGACGGGCACCATCGGCGACGACCAGAAGCGCGCCGAGGTCGCCGCCATTCCGCTGGTCGCCGTCGTGCTGTTCTTCGTCTTCGGCACGGTGATCGCCGCCAGCCTGCCCGCCATCATCGGCGGGCTGACCATCATGGGCGCGNTGGGCATCATGCGCCTCGCCGCCGAGTTCATCCCGGTGCACTTCTTCGCCCAACCNGTCGTCACGCTGATTGGTCTGGGCATCGCGATCGACTACGGCCTGTTCATCGTGAGCCGNTTCCGAGAGGAACTGGCCGAGGGGTACGACACCCCGGCGGCCGTGCGGCGCACCATGATGACCTCGGGTCGCACCGTCATGTTCTCGGCGGTGATCATCGTCGCCTCGTCGGTGCCGCTGCTGCTGTTCCCCCAGGGCTTCCTGAAGTCGATCACCTACGCCATCATCGCCTCGGTCATGCTGGCCGCGATCATGTCGAACACGGTGCTGATCGCCGCGCTGGCGGTGCTCGGNCACCGGGTCGACTCGATCGGCGTCGGATCGCTGGTGAAGTTCGCNATGCCGAACACNATCCACTCGGACCCGTCGAACCCGAAGAAGAACACCCTGGCGCTGGCCGCCATCCCGACGGGCATCTTGCTNCCGCCGATCGGCATCGCCGTCGGCCACGTCGCCCGACGGCAGATCGCGAGGACCGGCGAGCAGGGCGACACCCTGGCCTACATCGGCCTGGTGTTCGCCTACCTCGGCCTCTACGGCGGGCTCGCCTACGGGTGCTACGCCCTGCGCGACGCCGGCGTCATCGAGGGTGCCCTGTTCTGGATCCTGCTGGGCATCGTGATCTTCTGCGCCACCGTCACCGCGATCCTGGTCCTGGCGCGGTTCGTGCCGCTGATCCGCAGGATCACGCTGTGGTGGCTGAACTTCCTGGCCGAGAAGACCCAGAAGACCAAGACCCGCGAAGAAGTCGAGAAGGGCTTCTGGGGCGTCCTGGTCAACAAGGTGATGAAGCGGCCCGGCGCGTTCGCCCTGCCCATCGTCATCGTGATGATCCTGCTGGTGATTCCGCTCGGCCAGCTCGCGCTCGGCGGCATCAGCGAGAAGTACCTGCCCCCGGACAACGCGGTGCGCCAGGCGCAGAACGCCTTCGACACCAGCTTCCCCGGCTACCGCACCGAGAAGCTGACCCTGGTCGTGCAGGGCGCGACACCCGAACAGCTCGCCCAGGTCAAGAACGAGGCCGCCCAGATCACCGGTTTCACCGGCACCTGGGACGAGCGGCCGGTGGCGCCCGACGTCAAGGACCCGAAGATCCCGATCGGCACCGACGGACAACCGCACCCGTGCCTGTCGAAGGATCTGCCCTGCGTCCTGCAGAACGGTCTGGAGGTCCGCAACGACGCCTCCAAGAAGATCGACGAGCTGCGCAACATGTCGACGCCCAAGGGCGTGACCATCTGGGTCGGCGGCACGCCCGCTCTCGAGCAGGACAGCATCCACAGCCTGTTCTCGAAGCTGCCGACGATGGTCGTCGTGCTGATCCTGACCACCACGGTCCTGATGTTCCTGGCGTTCGGCTCACTGGTCCTGCCCATCAAGGCGGCGCTGATGAGTGCGCTCACCCTTGGCTCGACGATGGGCATCCTGACGTGGATGTTCGTCGACGGGCACGGCTCGGGCCTGATGAACTACACACCGCAGCCACTGATGGCCCCGATGATCGGCTTGATCATCGCCGTCATCTGGGGTCTGTCGACGGACTACGAGGTCTTCCTGGTCTCCCGAATGGTCGAGGCCAGGGCCCGCGGGCTGTCGACTGCGGAGGCCATTCGCGTCGGCACCGCGACCACCGGCCGGTTGATCACCGGCGCCGCGCTCATCCTGGCCGTCGTGGCGGGCGCCTTCGTCTTCTCCGACCTGGTGATGATGAAGTACCTCGCCTTCGGTCTGCTGCTGGCGCTGCTGCTCGACGCGACGATCATCCGCATGTTCCTGGTCCCGGCGATCATGAAGATGCTCGGCGACGACTGCTGGTGGGCACCGCAGTGGATGAAGCGCATCCAGGAGCGGCTGGGCCTCGGCGAGGTCGAGTTGCCCGACGAGCGCAAGCGTCCGACCGCCCGAGAGGCCGAGGTCGACTCCGAAGCTCTCGTCGGCGCCGGGGCGCCCATGCGGGCCCTGCCGCCGCACGACCCGACCCACCCGCAGCCCGGGCCGCGCTCGGCCACCACCGGCAAGGTCGCGCCGCAGCGCGTCAGCCCGCCGTCGGCGGCGGGCACCACCCGTCTCCCGACGGCCCCGCCTGCGCCTCCCGTCGAGCCGCCGACCACCGCCATCCCCACCCAGCGGCCCGCGGCTCCCGACCAGACCACCCGCATCCCGGCTCAGGCCGAGGCGCCGACCACGCGCACGCCGCGCGTCGACCCGAACCGTCCCGCCGCGCCACCGCGGACCGCGGCTCCGGCGCGCGCGTCGGCGCCCCGCGGGTCGAGTAGCCCGGGCAGCCGGGAGATCGAATCGTGGCTGGGGGATCTCCGCGGCGGTGCCGCGCAGGGTGACCGCGGCGGTGCCGCGCAGGGTGACCGCGGCGGTGCCGCGCAAGGTGACCGCGGCGGCCGTCGTCCGTCCGCGCCGCCGGCCAACGAGCCCCCGACCACCGCGATCCCCACGTCGCNCCCGCCGGAGGTCGACCAGACCGAGAAGATCGACACCCGCGCCGCGGCCGAGGACGCGCCCAAGCGGCGCGGGGGCGGCATGAGCGCCGCAGATCTGCTGCGTCGGGAGGGCCGGCTCTAGCTCGCCGGCGTCGGCTCGTCGGTTGCCCCCTCGACGGGCGGTCCGTCGTCGGCGGCGAGAGCGGCGGCCTCGGCGTCCGGATCGTCGGCGAGCAAGACGCGCGCCGCGCTGTTGAGCACCGCGACGATCGGNACGGCGAGCAGCGCTCCCACGATGCCGGCGGTCACGCCGCCCGTGGTGATCGCCAGGACCACGGCGAGCGGGTGAAGTGACACCGCGCGGCCCATTACCAGCGGCTGCAGGACGTGCGCCTCGAGCTGTTGGACGGCGATGATCAGCCCGAGCGTGATCAACGCGTAGACCCAGCCCTTGGCGATGAGCGCCACGATGACGGCCAGCCCACCGGTGACCACGGCGCCGACCAGCGGGATGAACGCACCGAGGAACACCAGCGACGCCAGCGGCAGCGCGAGCGGGATGCCCATGATCGCCAGGCCGGTGCCGATGCCGACCGCGTCGACGAACGCCACCAGGAACGTGGCGCGGACGTAGCCGATCAGGGAGTGGAAACCCGCCCGGCTGGCGTCGCGCACCCGCCCGCGGACGGTCGTGGGAAAGATCTTGGTGACGAAGGCGAAGATGTGGCGCCCGCCCTGCAGCAGGAAGATCAGGGTGAAGAGCATCAGCAGCGCGCCGGTGACGATCTCGGTGACGGTGCCCGCCGTCGACAGCGCGCCGCTGGTCAGCTTCGACTGGTTGTTCTTGAGCGCGTCGATCGCGGTGTCGGTCGCGCTCTTGATCTGGTCGTTGCTGAAGTGCGCCAGCAGTCCGCTGTTGAGCGAATTGCGCGCGTTGGTGATGCTCAGGGTCACCTGGTCGATCAGTGCCGGGGCCCCCTGGATGAACTGGCTGACGACGAAGGTGAGGAGACCGCCGACCACCACGATGCTGGTCAGGATGACGAGCGCGACCGCCGCACCCCGTGGCAGACCCCGGCGGTCCAGGTGGTCGACGAGGGGCAGTAGCATCGCGGTCACCATCGTGGCGAGCAGCACCGGGACCACGATGACCTCGAGCTGCGACACCAGCCAGATGAGCGCGACCAGTGCGGCGAGGATTGTCAGCAACCGCCACGACCAGGCGGCGGTCTTGCGGACGATGGGGTGCACCGACGCGTCGGCCCCCGGGTCCAGTGAGATGGAGTTGAGCCGCGACGCCGACGTCTCGGCCGACCGGGATGGCATCCCGGTAGCGTAACGACTCGCGGCCCGCGCTCTGGCAAAGCTCGCCGGGCGGCGGGGCGCCGTTACCCTGTATCCCGTGTCGCAGGGTGCCGTGAGCGGAGCGACCGGCGAATCGACCCAGGAGAGCCGTCCACGCGGACGGTTCTGGTGGGTGCGCTGGGTGCTGATCGGCGTCGCCGTCAGCGTGCTCGCCGTCGAGGTCGTGCTGGTGTGGGATCAGCTGGCCAAGGCGTGGCGCAGTCTGCTGTCGGCCAACTGGTGGTGGGTGCTCGCCGCGGCCGTCGCCGCGCTGGCGTCGATGCACAGCTTCGCCCAGATCCAGCGCACGCTGCTGAAGTCCGCCGGCGTCGTCGTGCGGCAGTGGCGTTCGGAGGCGGCGTTCTACGCCGGCAACGCGTTGTCGACGACGATGCCCGGTGGACCGGTGCTCTCCGCGACGTTCGTCTACCGGCAACAACGCCTCTGGGGCGCCTCCCCGATGGTGGCGTCCTGGCAGTTGGTCATGTCGGGGGTCCTGCAGGTGGTGGGGCTGGCGTTGATCGGGCTGGGCGGCGCCTTCCTCCTCGGGGCCAGCAAGAATCCCCTCTCGCTGATCTTCACCCTCGGCGGTTTCCTGGCCCTGCTGGTGCTCGCNCAGTCCGTCGCGGCCAACCCTCAGCAGATCGACGGCNTCGGCGTTCGGGTGTTGTCGGGGGTCAACTCGCTGCTGGGCAAGCCCGCCGACACCGGCCTCGGCAAGTGGCGCGAGATGCTCTGCCAGCTCGAGTCGGTCAGCTTGAGCCGACGAACCCTCGGCACCGCCTTCAGTTGGTCGGTGTTCAACTGGGTGGCCGACGTCGCGTGTCTGGCCTTCGCCGCCTATGCCGCAGGGGGCAAGCCGTCGCTGGCGGGTCTGACCGTCGCGTATGCGGCGGCCCGGGCGGTCGGCTCCATTCCGCTGATGCCCGGCGGATTGCTCGTCGTCGAGGCCGTTCTGGTGCCGGGCCTGGTGTCGAGCGGGATGACGCTGGCGGCGGCGATCTCGGCGATGCTGATCTACCGGCTGGTGAGCTGGATCTTCATCTCGGCGATCGGGTGGGTGGTGTTCTTCTTCCTGTTCCGTACCGAGAGCGCCATCGACCCGGACGCCGCGTCCCCCGAGGACGTGACGGGTGACTCCGAACCGAGCCACGATTCCGGGGACCGGCCCTAGGATCGGCGGATGCTCCGCATCGGCTCCGGCAGCGTCGGAATCCTCGGTGCGGTGGTCCTGGTGACCGGCTGTGGCAGCCCGACGCAAGGCCCACCCACCTCCAGCAGCGCCGCCCGCCCGTCGGCCGCCTCGCCCAGCAGCGCTCAGCCCGCCGGGCCGCCGGCGCAGGCCACGCCCGTCCTGGCCAGCGTGATCGCCGCACCCGTTCCGGTGCCGACGACCGACGGCAAGCGTCATCTCGCCTACGAGGTCCAGCTGACCAACGTCCTCGACGGTGACGTCACGCTGAAGTCGTTGTCCGTCAAGGCCGGCGACACCGACCTGCTCACGTTGAGTGGCGATCGACTGGCTTACTGGACGCGAGCCCTNGGCGCTACCCAAACCCCCACGNCCACACTCGGACCCGGCCGCGCCGGCGTCGTGTGGCTCGACGTCGTCCTCGACGAGTCGGCACCCGTCNCGACCGAACTGACCCACATCATCGTCGCCGATCTGGCCAAGCCGATGCCCCCCTTGTTGCCGGCCACGGTGACCGAGAACGCCGTCGCTCCCGTGACCGTGTCCACTCGCCAGCCCGTGCAGATCTCGCCGCCGCTGGACGGCCCGCGCTGGCTGGACGGCAACAGCTGTTGCGACATGACCGCGCACCGNATGGCGCTGAATCCGCTCGACGGAANCCTGTGGGCCGCAGAGCGTTTCGCGGTGGATTACGTACAGCTCAGCGCCGACGGCACGATCTTCACCGGCGACCGAAGCGCGCCCAGGAGCTACCCCTACTTCGGGGCGGGCATCCACGCCGTGGCCGACGGGCCCGTCGTCGCGGTGCTCGACGGGCTGCCCGAGCAGGTCGCGGGCCAGAGCCCCACCGGCCTGCCGCTGGACCAGTACGCCGGCAACCACGTCGTGCAGGACATCGGCGACGGCAACTTCGCGTTGTACGCACACCTGCAGACCGGCAGCGTGACGGTCAAGCCAGGCGACCAGCTCAGCACCGGTCAGGTGATCGCCAAGCTGGGCAACTCCGGCAACACCGACGCCCCCCATCTCCACTTTCACGTGATGAGCTCGCCGGACCCGTTGCGTTCCAATGGTTTACCGTTCACGATCAAGGACTTCACCCTCGACGGAAGACTGGCCTCCATGACTGCGCTCGACCCCCTCCTCGCGGGCCAACCCGCCCCCATGGCGCCTGGGAGCACCCGACGTGACGAGAAGGACCTCAGCCCGTTGGTCCTGGACGTGATGACCTATGCCGCCCGCTGACCGCCGCGCCGTCGCCGCCGCCGCGGCGGCCGACGCGGTGTGCGTGCTGGTCTTCTGCGCCATCGGGCGACGTAGTCACGCCGAGGGGATCACCGTGGCGGGCGTCGCCGAGACGGCCTGGCCGTTCCTGGCGGGGACGGCGATCGGATGGACGGTGGCCA
>Ga0055540_1001399_pt1 | contig 14395 bp, 13 predicted proteins | sample AraplaCvi_mMS_r2_2_FD_55040 | JGI IMG/M metagenome (GOLD analysis project Ga0055540, IMG submission 55040) | Arabidopsis root microbial communities from North Carolina, USA - plate scrape MF_Cvi_mMS_r2 | ecosystem: Host-associated > Plants > Roots > Endosphere | place: USA: North Carolina
CACCAGAACGCCGCTGAGGTTGCGAATGGGACCGCCGGAGGTGGTGACCCGCACGCCGAGGCAGCGCAGCATCGACCGGCAGTACAGGCGCTGCGCTCGCGTCTTCGCGGGGATGGGGAGGGCGAGCAGCACCGCGGTGGGCAGCACCAGCAGCGCACACATCACGCGGATGGTGGTGCGCACCAACATGGTCACGCGCAGCAGTCCGTGGACGGCCTCACACCGCACGCACGACGCGTCACACGACGCCCTCGGCAGCCACGGGCTGTCGACCACCGCGTGGCTGCTCATCGGCGGGTCCCGTCGGACATCTCGCCGGCCTGGGACACCGAGCGCAGGCGCTGCAGGTAGCGGACGTCGGCGCGGCGCTTGTCGAGCAGTGCGGGGAAGTCGCCGACGCCGAAGTCGGGGTCGTGGGCCGGATCGCCGCACACCCGAGCACCGAGCCGGAGGTAGCCGCGCATGAGCGCAGGCAGCGTGGCCCGGGCCGGTGGCTCGATGTCGTCGAGGCCCTTGCCGTCGACGACGACCGGTCGACGGGGGTGCACGGTGAAGGGTGAGGCGTGGCGCTTTCGGACGACGTCGCGCACGCCGCGGATCTGGGCGCCGGGCACCTCGTCGGGCGTCCCCCGCACGGGGACCGACACGCAGCCGGCGACGTAGTCATAGCCACTGCGGTCCAGGTAGGCCAGGATGCCCGCCCACATCAGCAGCACGACGCCACCGTTGCGGTGGTCCTCGCGAACCACGGCGCGGCCCATCTCGACCAGGGAGGGTCGCAGGGGGTCCAGTTCGGTGACGTCGAACTCGGTGGCGCTGTAGAGACCTCCGGCGGCGATCGCGCCGGGCGGCGGCAGCATCCGGTAGCAGCCGACGAGCTCGCCGGACTGGTCCTCGCGCACCAGGATGTGGTCGCAGTAGTCGTCGAATCGATCGGCGTCGCGCCCGTCGAGGCGTCCGGTGAGCTCGAATCCGGGCTCGGAGGTGAACACCTCGTGACGCAGGCGCTGCGCCTCGTCGACGAGCGTGGGATCCGACGACAGCAGCAGTGTGTAGCGCGGTACGGATGATCCGGCGGCGGGTTGATCAGCGGCGATGAGTACGGATGCGGTGCTCATGGCGGCCACGGTGCTTCAACGGGACAGCGACCGGGCAAGCACCGCGTGACGTGTCAGTGCACTCCAGGTGACGAGTTGACCTCGCCGGCGGCGGTCCTAGACGGCGGTGTCGAGCACCTGCGTGGCCGCGGGCTCGGATCCGACGACGCGAAGGGCCGGTCGCCGCTCGACGGTCTGCGTGGCCGTCGGCGCGAGACGCGCTGCGCGCGAACGCAACTCGACCTGGGAGCGGGAGCGCACCACACCGACCGGGCCCGATCCGACGAAGCGGGCGAGCGCCGTGTCCGGCAACGACGACGCCGCCTTGGCCTGGCGGTATCCGACGCGGATGCCTGCGGCGCACGTGGTGAGCAGGCCGAGGATGCCGGGCAGGGCGACGGCGGCCAACGCGGTCAGCGACACCGTCGCGACGACCGCTCCGATGACGTGCTCCACCGTGGACAGGATGTCGCTCTTGGGCGATTCCGCCGGGGCGGCGACCGGGGCGGGCGCCTCCGCGGCAGTGCGGACCACGTCTCGCGTCGCCACGTCCAGCGGAAGGACCGGCGCGGCGGGCGCGGCGGCGGCGGGACCGCCCGGTGCGGCGAGGAGCGTCGGCAGATCGGGTGCCGCCGACCACACGGGCGTCGCGGGATCGGGCGTCACCGCGCGCAGGTGCGCGGGGCCGGCCGCGGCCCCGATGGTCGGTGCAACGGCCCCCGTGCCCACTCCGAGCAGACCAGCGAGGTCGGACGGCAGGGCCGTGAGCGAGGTGCCCGTCTCGCCGACGGAGGTGAGCACGTTGGTGATCGAGGTCAGGACGTCCGAGACGGGCGTCACCGACGTCGGCAGGCCGGCGACGACCCCCGGGACTGCGGTGAGGGAATTGGCGAGGGAGGTGACGGCATTGGTGACCGGCGCCATCGGATCCTTGTTCACCGCAGGAGCGGGAGTGGGAGCGGGCGCCGACTCCGGTGTGGCGACGGGTGCGGCCGACTGCTCGGCCGGCGTGGTCGACTGCTCGGCCGGCGCCGTGGACGCATCGGGTGTGGGGCCTGCGTCGGCTGCGGCGTTCGCGTCGGGGGCGGTGTCCGTGGCGGGTGCCGTGCTGCCGTAGACCGTCGGGCTGCCACCGAAGGTGGTCTTCGGCGACTTCGGGATGCTCGACGGGATTTGGCCCGGCTTGGTGAGGGTGTTCAGCGTGCCGGTCACACCTTGGACGGTGCCTTGCAAAGACGTCTCCACGGTCTTGCGGACGTTGTCGGCGAAGGTCCCGATGGGCCCGCGGGCGGGGCTGGTGGACGTACTCGGCGTCGAGGTGTCGGTGTCCGGTTCGGCCGAGGCGACTGCGCCGCCGGCACCGGCGATCATGAAACTGGTCGAGAGCACGCAAGCGCCCGCGGCAATGCGCAGATGCGTTGACAAGGCGACCTCCTCGTACCAGCTAGTACCCACACGGCGGGCGGTTGACGACAATCGTCCCACATCATCGAGGCCAGCTACCGAGATTGTGCCGGGAATCAGCCGCGCTGACCAGCAGCCGCGGACGCCGATCGGCGCGCGTCGGCGGGCGATCCGACCGCCAGGACACCCGCCCGATTCGCACGTCAACGGCGCATTTCGTCGCTGTACCGCGACGGCGTGACCAAAACGCCAGCTCAGCCCCGCGAAATCTCGAGGCCACGGAGTGGCTGGCGCCGAACGATTTCGTCGCAAACTCCCGCAGGCCCCGATCAGTGGGTGATGGACTCCGATTCGTACCCGCAGATGGCGTCGACCTTCTCGGCCGAGGCGCTGGTGGGGTCGAACTCGTAGCCGAGCCATTCCCTGGCCAGCCGCCGGGCCAGTTCGAGCCCGATGACGCGCTGACCGAAGCACAGCACCTGCGCGTTGTTCGACAGCACCGACCGCTCGACGGAGAACCCGTCGTGTGCGGTGACCGCGCGAATGCCGGGCACCTTGTTGGCGCTGATCGCCACGCCCAGACCCGTACCACACACCAGAAGGGCACGGTCGGCCTTGCCCTCGGCGACGAGTCGCGCGGCGGCCACGGCCACGTGGGGGTAGGCGGTGTGCTCGTCGGCGCCGACGCCGACGTCGGTGACCTCCGCGACGCGGTCGTCGGCCTGCAGGTCCCTCTTGAGCGCTTCCTTGTATTCCGATCCCGCGTCGTCGCACCCGACGACGATCCGTAGTCCAGTCATGTCGTCTCTTTCCTAGGTCTCGTGTCCGAGGCAATCCGCCACGGTGTGGGCGATCATCGCCAACGACGTCGCGCCGGCGTCTGGCGTGCCGACGCTGCGTTCGGCCAGCGGCCGCGCCCGACCCACCTTCGGCCGCATGTCCGCGGTCGCGCGGGCGGCGTCGGTGGCGACCTGTGCGGCGTGCCGCCACGACCCCTTCCAGGACTCACCCTCGGACACCCGGCGCTCGAGCTCCTCGACGAACGGGAGCATGGCGTCGAGCATCGTCTTGTCGCCTGGAGAGGCGCCGCCGAGCGCGATGAGCGAGTCGTAACCGTCCCGCATCGCCGCCGCGACGGTCTCGGAGTCCGGCCGTCCGGTGTCACCGAGGCGAGCGCCGACGGCGTTCAGCAGCGCTCCCCAGAGTACGCCGGACGTGCCGCCCGCCTTGGCCGCCCATTCCCGGCCCGCCGCGGCGAGCACCGAGCCCTGGCCCGCGCCGGCCTTGGCGGCGGCGGACGCGGCGACGCGCGCCGCCGAGGAACCCTTCACCATGCCGCGGCCGTGGTCACCGTCACCGGCGACGGCGTCGATGCGGCCCAACTCCTCCTCGGCGCCGGCCAGCATGCCGGCGATCGCGTCGAACGCCTTGACGACGAACCGGCCGCCGTCGCGTCCCTCGTCGTCGGCCAGTTCGGCGACGTCACGCTCGGGAGCCGCCGCGTCGGCCGCGGCGTCGGTGCGTCGTGGACCCGAATCCGCCGCCGCCGCAACGCCCTTGCGGTAGGCAGGGGTGTCCGCCGGTGCCGTCCAGTACTTCTCGAGCTCGTCGTCGAGCCACATCACCGTCAACGAACACCCGGCCATGTCGAGGCTGGTGACCAGCTCACCCACCTCGGGGTCGACGACCTCGTAACCGCGTTCCCGCAGCAGTCGCGCCGCCGTGCCCCACACGACGAACAGCTCCTCGTACTTCGTGCGGCCCAGACCGTTGAGGATCACCGCGATCCGCTTGGAGTCGGTCGTCGGCTCGTCGGCGAGCACACCGTCGACGAGGGTCACCGCGAGGTCGGCGGCCGACGGCATGGGCTCGTCCCGCACGCCGGGCTCGCCGTGGATGCCCAGGCCGACGCCCATCTGCTTGTCCGGCACCGTGAACAGCGGTGAGTCCGCGCCGGGCAAGGTGCACCCGTCGAACGCCACGCCGAGGGTCCTGGTTGCCGCGTTGGCGGCCTCGGCGACCCGGATGACGCCGGTGATGTCCAGGCCGTCCTCCGCGGCGGCCGAGGCGCACTTGAAGACGGTGAAATCGCCTGCGATGCCCCGCCTCTTGGCTTCCTCGCCGGGAGGCGCACTGGCGATGTCGTCGGTGACGGCGAAGTAGTGCGCGTCGATGCCCTCCTCGCGCAGCTGGGTGACGGCCAAGCCGAAGTTCATCACGTCGCCGGCATAGTTGCCGGTGGTCAGCAGGACACCCGCGTCACCGTGGGCGGCGCGCGCCACCGACGCGGCCTCCTCGGCCGAAGGCGAGGTGAAGATGTTGCCGACCACCGCGCCGTCGGCGAAACCCGGGCCGACGGTTCCGCAGAACGCCGGGTAGTGCCCGGAGCCGCCACCGATGACGACGGCCACCTTGCCCGGTGGCGTCTCGCTGGCGCGTACCACTCCGCCGGGAACACCCGCGACGTAGGTCGAATTGGCGTCGAGGAACCCGACGAGCATGTCCTCGGTGAACCTCGCCGGGTCGTTGAAGAGCTTCGTCATCTCAGTCGATCTCCCGTCTCGGTGTCGAAGAGGTATACCCGTTCGGCGGGCGCGCCGATGACCACCTTCTGCTCGGGCTCGTAGCTCTCCTGCGCCGGCGTCTGGACCACGATGCCCTCCTGCACGCCGGCGACCGTGGTGGTGGCCAGCCCGAACTCCAGCAGATGCTCGAAGTACGCGACGGTGGTGCGCAACCCGGTCCCGTCGCCGGCCGAGACGGAGCAGTCCTGCGGCCGAANGCCCACCGCGACCTCGGTGCCGTCGGCCACCCCGGTCACGGTGGTCGGCAACGACCCTGCGTCCGNGCCGATCTCGACGCGCACGGTGCCGCCGTCGGAGCGCACCACGCCGCGGACGACGTTGATCTGCGGTTCGCCCACGAACTGGGCGACGAACAGGTTGGCCGGGTCGTCGAACACCTCGTCGGGCGTGCCGAACTGTTGCACCACCCCGGCGTCCATCACGGCGAGCCGGTCGGCCAGCGACAGCGCCTCCACCTGATCGTGGGTCACGACGATGGTGGTGTAGCCGAATTCGCGCTGCAGCACCTTGAGTTCNCGCCGAACCCGTTGCCGGGCNGAGGCGTCGAGGTGGCTCAGCGGCTCGTCGAGCAGCAGCACGGGTGGGTTGCGCACCAGGGCGCGCGCCAGCGCGACGCGCTGCTTCTGACCGCTGGACAGCCCGGCGGGCCGCAGGTCCATCATGTCGTCCATCTCCAACCGGGTGCTGATGGACGACACCATCTGCTCGGCGCCCTTGACCTTGCGGGCCTTCAACCCGTAGAGCAGGTTCTCGCGCACCGACATCGGCGGATACAGCGCGTAACTCTCGAAGCCGACGCCGATCCCGCGCTTGGAGGCGGGCAGTTGCGAGATCTCGCGGTCGCCGATCTTGATGGATCCGCTCGTCACCGTCTCCAGCCCGGCGATCATCCGCAGCGTGGTCGTCTTGCCGCAGCCCGAGGGCCCCAGCAGGGCGATCAACTCCCCCGGCGCGATGTCGAGATTGATGCCCTTCACCGCGGCGAAGCTCTCCCGGCCCTTGGCCATGTAGGTCTTCACCAGGTCGGTCAGGGTCAGGCTTTGGGCGGTGGCGGTCTTGGGTCCCGCCGCCGGGGTGGTCGCGGTCGTCATTGCGCTGTCTCCACTTCCTCTACTCCTCCTCGCGTGCGGCCGGTGTCGTGGTCCGCACCGAGTCGTGAGGTGTCACCCTCCCCCGCGGCGAACACGTGGATGTCGTGCTCGGCCACCGTCATCGAGACCTGGCCGCCCTCGTCGACGCCTTCGCGCCCGGAGGACAGCACGATCACCTGCTCGCCGCCCACGTCGACGGTCAACTCGATGTTGCGGCCGAGCCGTTCGGCCAGGACGACGGTGCCCGTCAGCCGTGGCCCCGAGCCGGCCGCTTGGTCGCCGACGACGTGGATGTCGCAGGGCCGCAACCCGACCCGCACCCGGTCTCCCCCGCGGACGTCCACCCCGGCGGGCACGGGCACGTCGAAGGCGCCACCGCCGAGGCGGATTCGCCCGTCTTCGACCTCGCCGTCGAGCAGGTTGATCTCGGGCTGCCCGAGCGCGCGGGCGACGAAGGTGTCGGCGGGACGCCGCCAGATGTCCTCCGGTGTGCCGATCTGCACCAGCGCACCGTCCCTCAGCACCGCGATGCGGTCACCGAGGGCCAGCGCCTCCTGGTAGTCGTGGGTGACGTAGACCGTGGTGGTCTTCGACATCGCCCCGAGCTGCTTGAGCTCGGCCCGCATCGCCGCCCGCAGCTTGGCGTCGAGGTGGCTCAGCGGCTCGTCGAGCAGGTAGACGTCGGCGGGCCGCACCAGCACCCGACCCAGCGCCACCCGTTGTCGCTGCCCGTTGGACAGTTCCCGCGGAAAACGGTTGAGCAGGTGGTTGATTCCGAGTGTCGTGGTGACCTGGTCGATGCGCTCCTTCTGCTGCGCGTCGGTGTACTTGCCCGTGCGGCCGGACTTCAGCGGTGACGCCAGGTTGTCGCTGACCGTCTTCTGCGGGTAGAGCGCGTAGCTCTCGAAGGCCATGGCGACGTTGCGGTGGTAGGGCTCGACCAGGGTGACGTCCTTGCCGCCGATGGTCACCGAGCCGCCGTCGACGTCGACCAGGCCGGCCACCGACTTCAGCGTCGTGGTCTTGCCGGCCCCGCTGGGCCCCAGGATGACGAAGAACTCGCCGTCCTCGATGTCGACCGAGAGGTCGCGCACCGCCTGCGTCTTGCCGTAGGACTTGGACAATCCCTTGAGGGTGACGGTCGCCATCAGGCCTTCACCGCCCCAAAGGACAGGCCGCGCACCAGATATCTCTGGATGGTCAGCGCCAGTATCAGTGGTGGCAGCGCGGCGATGATGGCCGCGGCCGCGGTCAGGTTGTAGTAGGCCTGCCCGCCGCCGCCGAGGAACTTGGTGATCGCGACGGTCACCGTGCCGGCGTTGCTGTCGGCGAGGATGAGGGGGAACACGTAGTTGTTCCAGGCGAAGATGAACGCCAGCAGCGCGGCCGCCGCGATGCCCGGTCGCACGATGGGCAGGGCCACCATCACGAACGCGCGGGTGCGGCTGTAGCCGTCGAGCAGTGCGGCCTGCTCGAGATCTTCGGGAAGATCCTCGAAGTAGGACCGCAGGATCCAGACCACCAGGGGCATGGTCACCAACTGCAGCACCCAGATCATGCCGACCTTGGTGTCGAAGAGGCCGATCTGGTTGTAGATCACGAACAGCGGGACGATCACCATCAGTTCCGGGGCAAAGCGGAACGACAGCATCTGGAACATCAAGTCGTTGCTGCCCTTGTACTTCCAGCGTCCAGCCGCATACGCCGCCGGGATGCCGATGACCAGCGAGACGATGACCGCGCCGCCGCAGTTGATCAAGCTGGTGAGCATGGCGGTCTTGAAGTCCACGCTCGTCATCTGGGTGCCCTTGTCCGAGAGCACCGTGGCGAAGTTCGACCAGCTGGGACTGAACTGGAAGTAGGTGGTGGTCTGCTCCTCGGCGTTCTTCAGCGCCAGGATCACCATCCACACGATGGGAAACAGCGAGAACACGAACCAGATGATCAGACCGAGGTCGGCCACCACCGAGCCGACGCCGAGCCGCTTGTGGCCGGGCAGGAGTTCGGTGCGCGTCGGCTTGAACCTGTCGAGGGCCATTAGGACTCCGCTCCCGCAGCACGACGCTGCGCCTTGCCGAGCACGCTGACGAGGTAGCGCGCGGTGATGAACACGATGATCCAGAGCAGCAGCATGTAGGTGCTGCCCCGCGAGTAGTCGAGGTTGATGATCGAGTCCTCGAACGCCCCGATCTGCAGGGTCCTCGTCGCCACGCCGGGGCCGCCGGCGGTCAGGACGTAGATGTGGTCGAACACCTTGAGGTTGTCCATGAACCGGAAGATGACCGCCACCAGGATGTAGGGCCACAGCATCGGCAGCATGAGCTTGCGGAACATGAAGAACCAGCTGGCACCGTCGACCTCGGAGGCCTCGAACGGCTCCTTGGGCAGCGACCGGATGCCGGCCAGCACCAGGATCGCCACGAACGGGGTGAAGATCCACAGGTCGACCAGGATCACCGAGAACAGCGCATTGCTACTGGAGAGCCAGTCGAAGGTGTTGCCCAGTCCCAGAACGTGATTCAGCACGCCGAACTGCGGGTTGAACATCAGCTTCCAGATCACGCCCGCGATCACGGGGGCGATCATCAGCGGCAGGATCAGGACCTTCTCGAAGATCTTGCCGATGATGCTCGACCGGTTGAGCAGGAGCGCCAGTCCGACACCGAGTGCGGTCTCGACGACGGTCGCCAGGACGGCGAAGATCGCCGTGGTCCGCACGCTGTACCAGAACACCTGGTCGCCGAGAACGGACTTGAAGTTGTCGAACCACACGAAGTGCGGGTTCGGGTTCACCGCGGCGTAGTTGAGGAACGCGTAGTAGGCGCCCACCACGAACGGGTAGAGGATTCCGATGACGATGACCAGAGCGGGAATCGACAACAGGTACGGGCGAAGCTTGCGGCGCCAGGTCGGCACCTCGGGCAGGTTGCTCCGCCGGGTGGCGGCAGGCTGTTCCGGCGATGCGGCCGGCGCCTTGGGGGTCTGAGTCGTCATCGGTGCCAGATCTCCTAGAGGTTGACCTTGGAGGTGTTGGTCTTGGCGAGGCTGCGCAAGCGCGTCGCAGCGTCGTCACCGCCGTAGATGTCCTGCAGCGCTACGGCCCAGTTCTGCGTGGTGTCGAAGAACTTCTTCTGAGGGGTGAACTGGATCTTCGACTGTCCGATCACGGTCTCGAAGGTCTCGAGGTAGCCGAACTGGTCGGCGGCGACCCTCTTGAAGGTGGTGTCGAACACCGACTTTCGCACCGGGTCGGCGTACGTGCCGCCTTCGACGGCCTTGTTCATCGACTCCTTGCCGGTGGCCCACTGGATGAACAACCAGGCGGGGAGCTTGTTGCGGGAGTTGGCGCTCATCGCCCAGCTCCACGTCCACAGGTTGGTCTTGTAGTTGCCGTCGTCGCCCGCGGGGCCGGGGTACCAGCCGAGGTTGCCCGCCTCCTTGCTGGCGCCCGGCTTGTTCTTCGGGTACGTGGCGCTGTCGGCGTCGAAGACCATCATCGCCTTGCCGTCGCCCAGATCGCCGGTGGCATTGGGGTAGTCGTAGGTGGTCCACGAGGTGGGGCCGGCGTCGTGCTGCATCTGGATCCACTTCTTGGTGAAGTCGATCGCCTTGTCGCTGTCCATCTCGGCGATGAGTTCCGAACCGTTGAAGGTGTAGTCCACCGCACCCGCCCGGCTGTACTGCGTCATGAAGCCGGGGTGAATGGTGGCCCAGGACTTGGAGCCTCGGGTGGCGATGCCGTAGCGATTCTGAGACCGGTCGGTCAGGTCGACGGCCAGCTGGATGAAGTCGTCGAATCTGTCGGGCAGCTTGGTGATGCCCTTCTCGTCGAAGATCCGCTTGTTGTAGGCGACGACGTTGTTCTCGAACCCCCACGGGATGGCCCACTGACCGCCGGTGCCCAACGGATTTCCGTTGACGAAGTCCCACCGGGTGGAGGTCCGCAGACCTTCGAAGATGTCCTCGAAGTCGTAGTCCGGGTTGGTCGCCGAGCTGTTCTGCAGCCACGGGTTGAGGTCCTCGATCCACCCCGGCGGTCCGTATTGCCAGATGAAGTAGGCACCGAGCATGAACGCGTCGTGCTTGCCGGAGCCACCCGCNAGTTCGGTGTTCAGCTTGGTGAAGTAGTCGGCCTCGGGCACCAGGTCGACGTTCACCGTGATTCCGGTCAGCTCGCTGAACTCCTTGAGCAGCGGCTGATAGGAGAGCTGGTACGGGTGCGGTGTCTGCAGGATGTTCAGCGTCTGCCCGGAGGCCTTCTTCCAGTCGAAGCCNCCGGTGACCGCGGANGCCCCGTTGGGCGCGCTGGCCTTGCCGCCGACGCCACAGGCACTGAGGACGGGCAGGCTGGCGGCGGCGGCACCGGCAACACCCAACGCCGCCAGCATGTTTCGCCGCGACATCTGAGGACCGCGCGCGCCACTTCGATTGAGACTCATCGTCGAGTTGTCCTTAGTTCGGGTGGGTTCAGGCCGGGATCAGGGAGACCTTGACCGATTCCTTGCCGCTGCCGACGAGGTCGAGACCCTTCTGGAAGTCGCTGAGCGGCAGCTGGTGAGTGCAGATCTCGTCGAGGGGCAGCACGCCCGACTCGATCATCTTGACCGCCGCCGGCCAGCAGTACGGGCCGAGATGCGCACCGAGGACGTCGAGTTCCTTGTCGTCGCTGATGATGCTCCAGTCGACGGTCACGTCACTGCCGAAGACGCCGTATTCGACGTAGCGGCCGAGCTTGCGCAGCGCGTTGAGACCCTGCGGCACGGCCGAGGGATGTCCGGTGCCCTCGAGGTAGACGTCGGCGCCGTAGCCACCGGTGAGGTCCTTGACGATCTTCTCGACGTCCTCTTCGGCGATGTTGATCGTGATGTCGGCACCGCACTTCTTGGCCAGGGCCAACTTCTCGGGGGCCATGTCCAGCGCGATGACGTGCATCGGGTTCTTGGCGCGTGCGCCGGCGATCATGCCGAGCCCGATGGGTCCGCACCCCGCCACGACGACGGTGTCCTCGAAGGTGATCTGGGCCCGCTCCACCGCGTGCAGCGAGCATGACAGCGGCTCGACGAAGGCGGCGTGCGCCGGTGGGATGTCACCGGAGATCTTGTGCACCAACGCTTCCACGGGGTAGGTCATGTATCCCGCCATGGCGCCGGGGGTGCGGCGCTTGAAGCCGTAGAGGTCGTGGGGCTGGCACATGTGGTATTGCCCGCGCTTGCAGAAGCGGCACTCCCAGCACGGCACGATCTGCTCGGAGGTCACCCGGTCGCCGACGGCGATGCCCCACCGACTGGCGGCCTCGTCGTCGAGTTCGACGACCCGGCCGACGAATTCGTGACCGGGGATCACCATGGTCTCGGCCCAGGCGGGGCGATTCTCGTCGCCCCAGAACTTGGCCGCACCGTGGTAGCACTTCAGATCACTGGCGCAGATCCCGACGCTTCGACCCGGACCAGCGCCTCCCCGGGCTTGCGTTGAGGTACGGCGACCTCCTCGAGCCGGTAGTCGTTGGGTCCATGACAGACGACTGCCTGCATCTTCTCGGGGATCTGTTCGGGCATTTCAGAGGCTCCTTCGGCTGTGGCTGAGGTCACATTAACCAGCGTCCTGCACATTTGTCCAGAACGATTGTTCAGAAAGATTATTCTCTGAACAGATGTGCAGGGGCCTGGGGGCGGTGCCATACTGCGTGCATGTCCAGGTCGGCTCACCCACGCCGGCGCAGCAACCGGCAGAGGGTCCGCCGCCGGACGGCGAGGCCGGCCACGTCGCGGCCTCTCTGCTCTACACCGCGGCCCGCCTCTACTACGAGGACGACGCCACCCAGGCCGAGGTCGCCGAACGACTCGGCACCAGCCGCGCCACCGTCAGCCGGCTGCTCTCCGAAGCCAAACGACAGGGCATCGTCCGCATCGAGGTGGTCCCGCCCGCCGAGGCGCGCACCGGAGATCTAGCCGATCGGCTGGCCCGGGCCCTCAACGTCACCTCGGTGTACCTGAGCGCACCGCTGCCGACGCCCGGCTCGGGCCGCACGGTGGTCGACGTGATGGGCCGCGTCCTGGCACCCGCGGTGGCACGTGCCCTCGCGGAGGCCGGGCTGTTGCCGGGCGACGTGCTGCTGGTGTCCTCCGGCCGTACCGTCTACGAGGTGGCGCAGTGCGAGCTGACGCCGCTGCCCGGCGTCATCGTCGCCCCCACCGTAGGCGGGCATGACCAGCCCGAGGAGTGGTACCAGACCAACGAGATCACCCGGCTGGTCGCCAACCGCATCGGTGGACGGGCGAACTACCTGTTCGCTCCTGGCCTGCCCGGCGAGGAGCTCTACCAGTCACTGCTCAACGATCCCAGTATCCAACGGGTGCTTCACCTTTGGCCCCACGCGCGGTGTGCCCTGATGGGCATCGGAGCACCGCCGCTCACCCGTTCGGACATTCCGCGGTTCGTTCCGACGGGCTCGACGTCGCTGCGGTCCGCGGTCGGGGACGTGTGCTCGCGCTTCTACGATCGCGACGGACGACCGGTAGACTTCGAAAACGGCGATCGCCTGATCGCCGTCGAACTCGAGGTGCTGCGCCATGTTCCGGCGACCATCGCCGTCGCGATCGGCAAGGAGAAGGTCGAGTCGATCATCGCCGGCGCCCGCGGCGGGTACTTCAACCGCCTGGTCACCGATCCGGGTACGGCCGCCGACCTCCTGGACAGCTGCACCCCGGGACGGTGAGCCAACGGGCTCACAGCACGGCGTCGGCGAGCCGGTCGACCTGATCCGCCGACGCGACGGCCGGATGGAAGAGCAACCGGTCGAAACCCAGGTCGCGGTACGCCCGAACGGTGTCGAGCGCATCGCGCGGCGAGGACACCATGTCGGCGACGTTGAGCGCCGCGTAGTCCGGCTTGTTTCCGTAGTAGGCGGCCAGGTTTCGCCGCCCCTCCTCGACGACGGAGGCGTCCCCGAGGGCGACGTTCACCGACGTCTGAAGCAGCGGGCGGTCCGCGCGGCCCGCGTCGAGCCACCTGGCGCGGATCTGCTCGGTGAACGACGCCTGGGTCTCGTAGTCGCGCACGGCACCCCCGGCCCACCCGTCACCGACGGTGGCCACCCTGCGCAGCGTCGGCGCACCCTTCCCGCCGAAAAGGACCGGGATGGAGACCGGTGCCGGACACAGCGCCGTGTCACCGTAGAGCGGTTCGCCGGCCCACACCCGGCGCCAGATGACCACGGCCTCGTCGAGAGTCCTTCCGCGCGAATCGAACTCGACGCCGGCCCAGCGGTAGTCGTCGGGTCGCGCGCCGACACCGACCCCGAGGGTGAGCCGACCGCCGGAAGCGTCGGCCAACGTGGCCAGTTGCTTGGCGAGGACCACCGGTGGATAGAGCGGCGCGAGCAGCACGTTGGTCACCAGGTCGACAGTCGAGGTGGCGCCCGCGGCCAGCGCCAAAGTGGTGATCGAATCGAGGCTGGGATAGATCAGCCGGTCGATCGTGGTGAGTGCGTCGAACCCGCGCCGCTCGGCGCGGCGCGCCCACTCGACGACCACCGTCCCGGCCACGCCGGCGATGTGGTTGGGCACTCCGATTCCGAGCTTCATGGCTGACCTTTCGCGTCGTTGACTGCATGGAAGAGTGGGGTGTACTCGCCGCGACGCTCCGCGAAGCGAAGTCGCCGAGCGGCTTTGACGACGACCTCGTCGGCCCCGGGGTCGGCCACGAGCGATGACATCACCTCCGCGACGAACGCGTCGACGGCGATGCCGCCGTCGTCGCCCGATGGGTCCGAGTCGACTCGGACTCGAGGTGGCGCCACCTCGACGACCTGAACGGCGCTGTGGCGCAACTGGAATCGCAATGCCTCGGTGTAGGCGTGCAGTGCCGCCTTGGTGGCACTGTAGGTGGGCAGTTCGGCCTTGGGCACGAAGGCCAACGCCGAGGTCACGTTGACGATCGCCGCCGACGGTCTGCGCAGCAGCGCGGGCAACAGATGCGCGGTGAGCACGAGCGGCCCCAGCAGATTCGTCGAGACCACCTCGCCGACGACGTCCGGGTCCGGGGCGTACAGATCTTCGGCTCGCACGATTCCGGCGTTGTTGACCAGCACGTCCAGCCGCGGATACCGGTGCACCACCTCGCGGGCGAAGTCCCGGACCGCACCCGCGTCGCCCTGGTCCAGCGGCAGGTAGGCCATGCCGGGGTGTCGGGCGGCAACGGCGCGCAACGCCTCGACGCG
>Ga0055540_1001405_pt1 | contig 14369 bp, 17 predicted proteins | sample AraplaCvi_mMS_r2_2_FD_55040 | JGI IMG/M metagenome (GOLD analysis project Ga0055540, IMG submission 55040) | Arabidopsis root microbial communities from North Carolina, USA - plate scrape MF_Cvi_mMS_r2 | ecosystem: Host-associated > Plants > Roots > Endosphere | place: USA: North Carolina
GAGACGTCGCATCGGCAACGTCGACGTCCAGCGCGCGGTGTACCTCGGGTTTCCCTACTACGGCCGGTGGCTGTTGTCGGTCGCACGCGTCCTCGTCGAGAAGCACCTCGTCGGGTTGACCGAACTGACCGAACGGATGGCGGAGGTGCAGCAGCGCTACGCCGGCGGCCTGGCGGGCAAGACCCTGCGGGCGGAGCCGAAGTTCGAAGGCGACGGATCCGGCGTCAAGCGCAACGCCCACATCGTGCACGCGCAGGGCAAGGGCGACCCACAGGTATACGCGGGCAAGGCCGGCACGCCGAGGTTCGCCGTGGGCGACCGGGTGCTGGTGCGGGAGTTGCCGGTGCTGTTCTACACGCGCACACCGGAATACGTGCGCGGCGCCACCGGCGAGATAGCCGCGGTGGCCTACGAGAGCCCCGCCGCCGAGGACGAGACCTGGGACATCCCCGACGCCAAGCCGGAGTGGTTCTACGTCGTCCAGTTCACCATGACCGAACTCTGGGACGACTTCAACGGACCGCCCACCGACACGCTGCGCACCGAGATCCCCGAACGCTGGCTGCACGCCGCCAACTGAACGGACCGACATGACCCACGACCACGACCACGACCACGACCGCACGGTGAAGCCGATGGTCGACGAGGTCACCGACTTCGAGGTGCTCGAGATCGCGCTGCGCGAACTCTGCATCGAGAAGGGCATCTTCACCGCCGCCGAGCACCGGCTCTTCACCGAGTTCGCCGAACAGATCGGCCCGACGCCGGCGGCGCGGTTGGTCGCCCGGGCGTGGCTCGACCCCGACTTCGAACGCCTCGCCGTCACCGAACCGATGACGGCCAGCAAGGAGGTCGGCGTCGACTGGCTCGAACCCACCGGCTTCGGCACGCCCAGCGACTTCACCGCCTTCCAGATCCTCGCCGACACCCCGACCCTGCACCACGTGATCGTCTGCGCCCTGTGCTCCTGCTATCCGCGCCCGATCCTCGGCAACTCCCCGGAGTGGTACCGCACGCCCAATTACCGCCGGCGACTGGTGCGTTGGCCGCGGCAGGTGCTCTCGGAGTTCGGGCTCTACCTGGGCGACGACGTCGAGGTGCGGGTCCAGGACTCCAACCAGAAGCACCGCTTCATGGTCATGCCCGTGCGACCGGCAGGCACCGACGGGTGGACCGAGGACCAGCTGACCGAGATCGTCACCCGCGACTGTCTCATCGGCGTCGCGCTGCCCACACCCGGTGTGACCACCAACGTCGTCACCGCGACCCGCCCGGCGACGCACCCGGTCGGGGAATGACGATGGCCGCCGAACCCGAGGTGCTGCGGACGATGGTNGACCGCGATCACGTCTGGCCCAAGNTGGCCGCCAAGTACGGNGTCGAGAATCCCGTGCCNCCGTGGAAGACCAGCCTGGACGGACTCTGCGACGCGCTCGACCANGCGGCCTGCNACGCNCCGGTGCCCGACTTCAAGGCNCGCCGCGACGAGGAGGANGCGCTCTCGGCGACCGTCTACTCCGATCTGCCGTATCCGGAGAGCCAGCTGGTCTCNCTGGCGCATTCGCTGCTGNCCCGCGGCGTGATCACCGAAGACGAACTGCGNCAACGCATCTCGGTGATCCGCCNNCGACTCGAGGCCTGAGGAGTCACCCCGTCTGCGGGCTGCGNTTCTTGGCCTCGCGCAGACCGACCCAGAACCGGGCNGCCTCGCGGATCGACTCCTCCACCGGCCGCGGCTGCCATCCAAGTTCGCGCTTGGCCTTGCTGCAGTCCACGGGCGCCTCGGCCCGCATCAGGCGCAACGAGTCGACCGAGAGCTTCTCGTCGGTTCCGGTGACCCGCGCCTTGACACTGCCCAGCACGGCCATCGCCCACGCCAGCGCCAACGGGATGGACCGGGTGGGCGGTGGCACGCCGGCGGCTTCGGCGGCGATGCTCACGACCTCGGCGTTGCTGATCATCCGCTCCGAGATCAGGTACCGCTCCCCGACTCGACCGCGCTCGGCTGCCAGGATCAAAGCCCGTGCCGCGTCGTCGATTCCGACGGCCTCCAGCTCGACGCCACTCATCACGAAGGGCATCTTGCCGAAGGCGGCGCCCGCGATGATCGCCCCATGGGGGGTGCGCCCCCAGTCGCCCGCGCCATAGGTGGTGGAGACGCACATGGCGACGGCGGGCAGACCGCGGTCCCGCACGTACTGCATGACGAGGTTCTCGGCCTGCACGCGTGACCGCACGTACGGCGTCACGCTGTCCAGCCGGTCGATCACGTGCTCCTCGGTGGCCACCCGGCCGCGCTTGCGTCCGACCGTCGCGTAACTGCTGGTGAAGACGAACCGTCGGAGACCGGCGGCCACGTCGTCGCGGCAGGCCACCTCCAGCACGTTGCGGGTGCCCTCGACGTTGGTGCGGAACAGCGGCGTCGGATCCCGCAGCCACCCGCGCGTGTCGACGACGCAGTAGTAGACGACGTCGCATCCGAGCATCGCCTCGTGCAGGGCGTCGTCGTCCCAGATGTCGCCGACGACGCGCGTCACGTCGAGATCGTCGATGCCGACGGTGTTGGCTCCGGCTCGCACCATCGCGCGCACCGGATGGCCGTCGGCCACCAACTGCCGGGTGACGTGTGAACCCAGATATCCGTTGGCGCCGATCACCAGGGCGGTCATCGGGCGCCCCCGCCGTAGGTGGCCATCCACCGAGCAGCCTCGTCGGGCAGCGTGCCCAGCGCCTCGGCCTTGCGGCACCACTTCACGGTCGCCGCGACGAAGCGCAGGGGGTTGTAGACGTCCTCCTGCCTGCGCCACTTGCCGTCACCGGCGTAGGTGACGATCGAGATGTTGGTGGCGCTGACGATCGTGCCGTCGCCCGGATCGCGCATCGGGTTGTCGAGCTCGCAGATCACCCGGCCGCGCTCCTCGTCGACCACCGTCCACAGCGACGGGAACGACGTCATGTAGCTGCCGGGGAAGCTCTCCATCGTGCGCCAGATCCACGGCCGGACCTGCTCGCGACCGTGCATCGTGCCGGCCGCGTGTTCGACGTAGGTGACGTCGTCGGTGTACTGGTCAACCCATGGATCCCAGTCCCTGGTGGCCGCGGCCCGCCCGACCGTGGCCTCGAATCCGGCGAACGCCTCGACGAGCTCGGCGCGACTGAACGTGGTACCCGTCACGCCCCGACTAGAACACGTTCTACCTGGGTTTGTCGAGCGGTCGTATCGTCCTCGAGATGAGTGCCCGACGAGCGGCCGTCACCGCTGCGGTCATGGCTGCCGTCGTCGCGTCGACGCCCGCCCCCGTGGCGACCGCCGACGTGCGGCCCGGCCTCGTCGACCTCGGCAACGGACGCAGTCTGTTCCTGGACTGCCAGGGCGCGGGCTCGCCCACGGTGTTCGTCATCCCCGGCAAGGGGAGCTACGCCGAGGCGTGGAACGCCGCCGTGCCGCCCGGGGACCCGATTCGATCCTCCCCCTACGACCTGATCGAGGACGCGATGATCGACCTGAGTCCCGAATCGACCCAGCCACTGGTCGCGAGGACGACGCGGATCTGCGTCTACGACCGGCCCGACACGCGGCCCGACGGAGGCGACCGGTCCACCCCCGTGCCGCAGCCACACGGCGTGCAGTCCGACGTCGACGACGTCCTCGGACTCATCACGGCGGCCGATCTGCCGACGCCCATGGTGTTCGTCGCCCACTCCTACGGCGGGTTGATCCTCGACCTGCTGGCTCGCCAGCATCCCGAACTCGTCAGTGGCCTGGTGTTCTCCGAACCCACCTCGGAGTTCCTCGTCGACGTCGGCTCACCCGCACAGAACGCAGCCTTCGACGCCGACGGCCGGGTGGTCACCGGCGGCGGGGAGGCCATCCTGGCCGCCGACGCGTTCGCCGCCATCGCGAGCGCTCCCCCGTTGCCACACGTGCCCGCCGTCGTGCTCAGCGCGGACGAGTTCGCCGCGCCCGCGGCCCTCACACCGGAGAACTACACCCAGGCCCAGATCCGCCGGGCCAACGACATGCTGGCCGCCGCGCTGGGCACCACCAACGTCGTCGTCCCGGGCACCGGGCACAACCAGATGCTGTATCAGCCGCGCGCCGTCGCTGACGAGATTCTGACGGTCGTCGAACGCGTCCGTGCCGGGAACTAACGCGAGGTCGCCAGTGGTTGTAGGAGTGCACGGATTAGGAGGACGCGTGACATCCACGAACCCGAGGACCTACGAGAAGAACCCCGCCGCGGTGAACGCTCTGTCGCCGGAGCAGTACCAGGTGACGCAGAAGAACGGCACCGAGCGGCCGTTCACCGGTGAGTACTGGGACAACCACGAGCCCGGCATCTACGTCGACGTGGTCTCCGGTGAGCCACTGTTCGCCTCGACCGACAAGTTCGAGAGCGGGTCGGGCTGGCCCAGCTTCACCCGGCCCGTGGACCCTGCCAACGTGATCTCCAAGCGCGACTTCAGCCATCTGATGGTGCGCACCGAAGTCCGGTCGGCCCACGGCGACAGTCACCTGGGGCACGTCTTCAACGACGGCCCCCGCGAGGCCGGAGGGTTGCGCTACTGCATCAACTCGGCTTCGCTGAGATTCATCCATCTCGACGACCTCGAGGCCGAGGGCTACGGCGAGTACACGACACTGTTCGGCAACGGAGAGGCGAAGGCATGACGACCAAGAANGCGATCCTCGCNGGCGGCTGCTTCTGGGGTATGCAGGACTTGATTCGCAAGCAGCCGGGCGTGGTCGACACGCGCGTCGGCTACACCGGCGGCCAGAACGACCATCCGACCTACCGCAAGCACCCGGGGCATGCCGAGGCCATCGAGATCGTCTACGACCCCGCGCAGACCGACTACCGCGCACTGCTGGAGTTCTTCTTCCAGATCCACGATCCGACCACCAAGGATCGTCAGGGCAACGACGTCGGCAGCAGCTACCGGTCGGCCATCTTCTACGTCGACGAGGAGCAGAAGGCCGTCGCGCTGGACACCATCGCCGACGTGGAGGCCTCCGGCCTGTGGCCGGGCAAGGTGGTCACCGAGGTGACGCCCGCGGTCGAGTTCTGGGAGGCCGAGCCCGAACATCAGGACTACCTGGAGCGGTTCCCCAACGGGTACACCTGCCACTTCCCGCGGGCGGGCTGGAAGCTGCCGNAGCGNGAAANCGCTTCGCAGTAGGCCGCTTTCGCCGCGAGCAGACAGAAAGNGCCCTCGATCCTCGCGATCGAGGGCCCTCTTCTGGAGCCGCTTGCGGGCGGCTCGCGGGGCTAGGCCAGGGGGGTGGCGCGGCGTCGGACGACGACGCGGCCGCCCGCCTTCGGCGTGAAGGCCACCCCGCGCGAGTGGGTCTTCTCGTCGGGCGCGGTGGTCGTCTCGATCTCGAAGTGGCGCAGCACCGTTCGCAGGACGACGTCCATCTCGACGTTCGCGAACGCCGCGCCGACGCAGCGACGAGTGCCACCGCCGTAGGGGACGAAGCCCGGCATCGCGGGCCGCTTGCCCAGGAAGCGCTCGGGGTCGAACCGCTCGGGCGACGGGAACTCCTGGGAGCGGCCGTGAATGTGCCCCAATGCGACGAAGATCGAGTACCCGCGCGGGATGACGTAGTCGCCGAGCGCGAACGTCGGGGCGTACACGTGGCGTCCGGCGAAGTCGATGACCGTCCGCGCCCGCTGCGTCTCCAGGATCGTGGCCTGCCGGTACTCGTTGCCGTCGGTGCTCGCCTCGTCCACCAGGCGGTGGAGCACCTGCGGGTGGCGGGTNACCCGCTCGAACACCCAGGCCAGCGTCGACGCGGTGGTCTCGTGACCGGCGGCGAGCAGCGTCAGCAGCTCGTCGCCGATGTCGCGCCTCGACATCGCCGAGCCGTCCTCGTAGGTGCTGCGCAGCAACAGCGTCAGGATGTCGTCGCGTTCCTCGAAGTGCGGATCGGCGGCGACCGTGTCGATCAGCCGCTCCACGACGGCGTCGTACTGGCGCCGGTAGGCGGCGAGCCGCCCCCACGGGGTGAGGCGCCCGTAGGTGCGCGANGGCGTCGGCAGCACGGCCAGCTTGGAGCCCAGCGTNACCCACGGCGGAATGATGCGCCGCAGCTCGTCGAGTTGCTCTCCNTCGGCGCCGAAGACGGCCCGCAGGATGGCGTTGAGCGTGATGCGCATCATCGGTTCGAGTGACTCGAATTCCTGGCCCTCGGGCCACGACGCCGCCTCGCGCAGCGTCTCCTCTTCGAAGATGACCTCGTAGTTCTTGATGCTCTTGCCGTGAAACGGCGGCGTCAGCAGCTTGCGGCGGCGCTTGTGCTCNGTGCCGTCGAGGGCGAACACCGAACCCGAACCCAGGATGCGGCTGAGGTTGGGCTGGATGTTGCCGACGTCGTCGGTGTTGGCGGCGAAGAGCTGCTTGGCGATCTGCGGATCGGCGACGGCCACCATGTCGCCGAAGACCGGGACACGCAGGGTGAACACGTCGCCGTGGCGGCGGGTCATGGCCTCNACCATGCGGCGCCGGGACGCGACGAATCCGAACGCCTGGACTGCCTTGGGCAGCCGCGGACTGGGCGGCAGGAACGGCNCCGGCGCCGAGGCGGGCGCTTCGATGGTCGCTTCGCTCATGGAGGGCTCCCCGGGTATCACGCGGTACTGCGGCGTACCGACTTCGATGTAGTACGGTACCGCTTAGTACCGAACGAGCGCAAGGGCGGAGGAGCGTCGACGATGAGTACGGCCACGGTCGACGACGCCGCTTCGCCGGGTGCGACCGCCTTCCGCCGACGACTCCTCGACGGCCTCGCGGAGTCGATCGCCGAACGTGGTTACCGCGCAACCACCGTCGCCGACGTGGTTCGGGGCGCCAAGACCTCCAAGCGGACGTTCTACGACGAGTTTGCGAGCAAGGAGGAGTGCTTCGTCGAACTGCTGGCCGCCAACAACGACGACCTGATCGCCGGCATCACCGCGGCCGTCGACGGCGAGGCCGTCCCCGAGGTGCAGATCGCCGCCGCCGTCGGAGCGTACGTCGAGCACATCGAATCCCGACCCGCGATCACCCTGAGCTGGATCCGCGAGGCGCCCGCCCTCGGCGATCTGGCTCGCCCNCTCAATCGCGTTGCGATGCAACACCTCACGGANATGCTGGTCGCGATCAGCGAGAGCCCCGGCTTNGCCGCCGCCGGGCTGGCGCCCATCTCGCGCCCCCTGGCGCTCATCCTGCTCGGCGGTCTCCGNGAGCTGACGGCGCTGCTGGTGGAGGACGGTCAAGACGTCCGGGGCATCGTCGAACCGGCCGTCACCGCGGCCCGTGCCATCCTCGGGCTGCCGATCAGTCGAGGATGAGGCGCGCCGCCTTCTCCAGACGCTGCGCGATCCACTCGTAGGACGCGAAGCCCATCCCGGCTCGCACCAGCGCGCCGGAGTACAGCATCTCGAGGGAGTCGATGACGTCCTCGTCGACCTGCGGGCCCAGCGCCGCNGTCAGACGCGCCCTGATGTCGACCCCGATGCGCTGACGCAGCGCCTCCACGTCGGGGTCCCTGCCGAGCAGCGCGCTGGTCACCGCACCCGCGAACTCCGGTTCGTCGGCGACCAGCAGCGCGATGTGTTGCAGCACGTCCACGACGCGGGTGGCCCGGTCGTCGGACTCGTGTGGCGCCGGCGGCGCTGCGGCCAGACGGCGCCAGAACACCTCGGCGACGAGATGCTCCTTGGAGGAGAAGTAGGTGTAGGCCGTGGCCGCACCGACGCCCGCCTCGGCGGCCACCCGCCGCACCGTCAGGACGGCGAAGCCGTCACGGTTGAGGAGGTCGACCGCGGCGCGACCGAGCCGGTCCACGGTCTCGGCCTGCTTGGCGGTCAAACGGCGCCGAGTCGACTCCAAGGCCGGATCGGACACGTGTCCGGACGCTACTACAACTCGGTGACGCCAGCAACGGTAAGTTGACCGTCATGAGTGCCACCGACACCGCCCTGCCGCCCGCGGCCGCCCGCCTCTTCGCACTCGCCGAGCAGGTCACGGGCTTCATGCCCGCCGACGAGGGCCGCGCGCTCTACGACGCGGCGGTCACCTACCTCGGCGACGGGGTGGGCGTCGAGATCGGCACCTACTGCGGCAAGTCGACGGTCATGCTCGGGGCGGCCGCGCAGCAGACCGGCGGCGTGCTCTACACGGTCGACCACCACCACGGCTCCGAGGAGCACCAGCCCGGCTGGGAGTACCACGACACCACCATGGTCGACGACGTCACCGGCCTCTTCGACACCCTGCCGACCCTGCGCCACACCCTCGACGCCGCGGGACTCGACGACAACGTCGTCGCCGTCGTCGGCAAGTCCTCGCTCGTCGCCCGGTCATGGCGAACTCCGGTGCAGCTCTTGTTCATCGACGGCGGACACACCGACGCCGCGGCCCAGCAGGACTTCGACGGCTGGGCGCGGTGGGTGGCCGTCGGCGGCGCGCTCGTCATCCACGACGTGTTCCCCAACCCCGACGACGGCGGCCAGGCCCCCTACCGGGTGTACCGACGCGCGCTGGACACGGGCGCGTTTCGCGAGGTCTCCGCGATCGGCTCGATGCGGGTGCTGGAACGCACCTCCGGCACACCCGGCGAGACGCTGCCCTAGAAGCCCGCTCGACTGCTCCTATGCGCGAGCGGCGGCCCGCTCGACTGCTCCTATGCGCGAGCGGCGGCCCGCTCGACGTCCAGCAGCTGCTCGCCGCGGCGTTCCGCGTCGTAGGCCGCCCGGCCGCCCCGGAGGCCGAAGAGGCGCTTGGACACCAGCAGGTAGATCACGGCCGCCACGTTGATCACGAAGGCGCCCAGGCGCGTCGTGGTGACGCCCTTGGANACCAGGTCNTACACCTCCAACGGCAGGAACACCGANGTCGCGACCACGGCGAAGTACTCGCCCCANCGCTTGAGCAACCACAGGCCGATGCCCTCGGCGAGCTCGATCAGCGCGTAGACGACCAGCGCCAGGGTCANCAGCGCCAGCGTCGACGGCTTTGCGGCCAATGCCTTCTCCAACTCGTGGATCGCGGTCATCTGGTCGACCTTGATGCCCGCGTTGCGCAGCAGCGGGAGGTCACGGTCGAACGCCGCCTGAATGGCCCCCTGCGCGCCGTGGAACTTCCACACCGCGTACGCCGCCAGCGCGATGAGGACCGCGCGGATCCAGCGCTCGACCGCCAGCGCCCGCAGGATGATCGCCTGCCGCAGCGCCTTGCCGCGGATCACCATCGGGGCGTCGTCGGCCGGCCCGCGGCCGTGGGGCGGCCCCGGCACGAAGTCGCCGCAGCGCAGGCAGCGCCACACCTCGCCCAGACCCGTCGNCCCGCTGAGCCGTTCGGCCAGGGCCTCGTCGTCGGGAGCGTAGGTCACGTGTCCCCGCCGCGCGCACGTGCGCAGCTCCCACGTCGCGTGGTCCAGAATCGTGCCCACCGGNGACTCCTCACTGCCAGTCGGGGTGACGCCGGACGTCGCCCAGCCGACGACGGTACCGACGCTTGCTGGCNTTCGTCGCNCACACGGCCCATCTGGGNAGTGACGTTCGTGCATAATCGATCACCGGGATCGGGGGCGTCGTGGCTTCATTCAGCCGGTGGTGGTTGCAGCCCAGTCATTACGACTGGCTGAGCGGGTACCTCCACGCCCACGGCATCAGCGCGACCGCCCGCGTCATGATGGCCGGGATCTCCGCCTCACTGGCCTTGTGCCTGGTTGCCCTGATCGTCGGAGCCGACGGCCCCGACGACGCGGGGTCCGTCGCGATGACGTGGATCGCGTTCGGCGGCGGAGTGGCGGGCATGATCCTGTGGACGGTGCGCTGGCCGACCCGGGTCCAAGCGGTGGTCTTCGCCGTCGTGACCAACACCTCGATCACGCTGGCCTGCCTGGCCTACCCCGACCCGATGGCCTCGCTGGTCGGCTGCATCGCCTTCGCCATCAGCGGCGCCTACATCGCGTTCTTCCTCACCTCGAAGTACGTCGTCTACAACTTCACCGTCTGCGCGGTCGTCGCGACGTACGCCGCGGCNAGGATGATGGCNAACGGNCACGTCGCCCTGGCCGTGGTCGACCTGTTCCTGGTGCTGCAGGTGAACATCGCGATGCCGCTGGCCATCCAGGTGTTGATCCGCGCGCTCGGCAACGACCTCGTGCGCGCCGACCTCGACCCGCTGACCGACCTGTGCAACCGGCGCTCGTTCAAGCTCGAGACCATGGGGCTGATCGTCGCGCGGCCCGCGGCCGACATGTTCCTTCTGGTGGCGGTGATCGACCTCGACGACTTCAAGTCGATCAACGACCGCTTCGGCCACCTGGCCGGTGACCGCGTGCTGGTCGACGTGGCCAAGGCGCTGCGAGCCAGCACGGCCGACACCGCGGTGGTCGCGCGCAGCGGAGGCGAGGAGTTCATCGTGGCCGACACCTCCCACCACGACGACGCGGGCCCGCTGGCCCAGCGCATCTGCGAGGCCGTCGCGGACCTGCCGGTGTCCATCACCGCCAGCGTCGGCACCGCCTGCGCCCGCCTGGAGGGCGTGCCCGCCCAGCAGCACGCGGCGATGGTGGACTACCTCGTCGGCGTCGCGGACAAGGCCATGTACAGCGCCAAGCGCAGCGGCGGCAACCGGAGCCACCACCACGGCCTGACCCGCTGAGCGGTGCTCAGCGCCCGAATGACGCGCAGGCGCAGTCGAAGTCGCCCACCAGACCGGGGGGCAAGTCGGCGCCCCGGAAGAGTCCGCTGCCCGGCGTGGTCGACGTCAAGGCGTCGGCGGCCAGGATCACCGCGGCCCCCGTCCACGTCGTGCGCTCCACCGGCCAGCGCTTGCCGTCGGTGAACACCAGACCCGTCCAGTAGGAGCCGTCCTCCTCGCGGAGGTGCTGCATGGCCGCGAACTGTTCACGCGCCCGCGCCGAATCGCCGATCGCATCCAGCGCCATGACCAGCTCGCAGGTCTCGGCACCGGTCACCCACGGACGGTGGTCGACGCACCGAATGCCAAGGCCCTCGACGACGAAGCGGTCCCAGCGTTCGTCGATGCGCGCGCGGGCGGCGTCACCGCGCAGCGCCCCGCCCAGCACCGGGTAGTACCACTCCATCGCGTGGTCGTCCTTGAGGGTGAACGCCTCGGGATGCTCGGCGATCGCGTGGCCGAGGCTGCCGACCGCCACCTCCCACTCCGGGCGAGACTCGCCGAGGTGGTTCGCCAGCGCCAACGCGCAGCGAATGCTGTGGTGGATGCTGGCGCACCCGGTCAGCAGCGCCTCGGGGATGATGCCCGACGNGCTTCTCGCCCAAGCGATTTGGCCACCGTCGAGCTGCATGGTGAGGACGAACTCCACGGCCGCCTCGACCACCGGCCACATGGCCCGGGCGAAGCCGAGGTCACCGGTGACCACTACGTGGTGCCAGACGCCGGTGGCGACGTAGGCGCAGAAGTTGCTGTCGCTGTTGCCGTCCTCCAGGACGCCGTTGCGCATCTGGATGGGCATCGAGCCATCGGCGCGCTGCACGTCGCGGCACCACTCAAAGGCCGCACGCGCGGGCTCCCACAGCCCGGCGGTGGTGAGCGCCATCGCGTTCTCGACGTGGTCCCACGGGTCGGTGTGGCCGCCGACGAACCAGGGCAGTGCACCGGTGGATTCCTGCGTCGCGGCGATCGAGACCGCCGTCTGCCGACACTGCTCCGGCGTCAGAACGCCTGGTATCCCAGGGATCTCGTGACGCCGCATGGATCAGTCCGCCTGGGCCGGGGACGTAGCCGTCTTCTGGAAGGCCGCCGGCTTTTCGAAGTACAACGCGACGCTCTTGCCGATCAACGGGTTGAGCAGGGATTCGGCGTTGCGGGTCAACCACGGCCGCGACATCATGTCCCACACCAGCATCTTGTGATAGGTCGTGACGAGCGGGTTGTCGGGCTTGTCGACGCCCACGGCACATTTGAGCCACCAGAAGGGCGAGTGCAGCGCGTGGGCGTGATGCCGATGGTCGAAGCGCAGGCCCCTGGCGGTGACCTTCTCGAGCAGTTCGTCGGCCCGGTAGATGCGGATGTGACCGCCCTCGTTGGCGTGGTACTCGTCCGACAACGCCCAGCACACCCTCTCGGGCAGCCAGCGTGGCACCGTGATGGCAAGTCGCCCACCGGGTTTGAGCACGCGCACCAGTTCGTCGATCGCAGCGTCGTCCTGCGGGACGTGCTCGAGGATCTCCGAGGCGATCACGAAGTCGAAGGTGCCGTCGTCGTACGGCAGGTCGAGCGCGTCACCCTTGACGGCCTCGGCCTTCGCCGAGGCGGGCGCCTCGCCCTGCTGCTGCATCGCCTGCAGGATCGCGTCGACGTTGTTGAGTTCGGCGACGTCCTGGTCGAAGGCGACGACGTCGGCACCCCGACGGAACGCCTCGAACGAATGCCGTCCCGCACCGCAGCCCACGTCGATGAGGCTGCTGCCCGCCCCTACGCCCAACCTGTCGAAGTCGACGGTCAACATGTCTTCACCCGTTCCATCGCGCGTTCGTAGACCGAGACCGTCTGAGCGGCCACCGATTCCCAACTGAAGACGTCGACGGCACGCGTGCGGCCGTTGGCGCCGAGCCTGCGCAACTCCAATGGGGAGTCAAGCAATTCACCGAGCACTCTGGTGAGGTCGTCGACGTCGCCGGGGCGGACCAGACGTGCGCACACGCCGTCCTCGCCGACGACCTCCGGGAGGGCCCCTGCCCGACTGGCGACGATCGGCGTACCGCTCGCCATCGCCTCGACGGCGGGTAGCGAAAAGCCTTCGTAGAGCGAGGGAATGCACGCCACCTCGGCCGAGGCGAGCAGGTCTGCCAACTCGTTGTCGCTCAAACCACTCGAGCTGTGCACGATGTCGGAGATGCCGAGCTCGGCGATCAGCTTCTCGGTGGGCCCGTTGGGCTCCAGCTTCGACACCAGTTGGACGTCGAGATCGCGCTCGACGCGCAGCCGGGAGACCGCATGCAGCAGATGACTCACGCCCTTGAGCGGAACGTCGGCGCTCGCGATCGCGATGATGCGATTGCGCACCCGGTGCTCGCTCGGCCGGAACAGCTCGGTGTTCACCCCGAGCGGCACCACGTGCAACTGGTCGGGGTCGACGTCGAAGTCGTCGGCGATGTCGACCGCCGACGACGAGGAGACGGTCAACAACTCCGGGATGCTGCGGGCGACCTTCTTCTGCATCTCGGCGAAGCCGTACCACCGGCGCACCAGGGGCTTGCGCCACCACTTGGCGGCCGCCACGTCGAGCACACGATCCCGGGTGATCGGGTGGTGCACCGTCGCCACCAGCGGCAGTCCCAGCTTCGCCACCTTCAGAAGCGCGTCGCCCAGGCTCTGGTTGTCGTGCACCACGTCGAACTCGTCGCGCCGATCGGCGAGGATGCGCGCGACGCGCAGGCAGAACGTCTTCGGCTCCGGAAAGCCGGCCGTCCACGTCGTGAAGAGCTCGAGCAGGTCGATCCGGTCGTGGAGCTCGCTGACGTGCGGGACCCGGAACGGATCGGGTTCCCGATAGAGGTCGAGGCTGGGCACCTTGGTCAGGCGCACCCGCGGGTCCAGACCCTCCGGATATGGCTGCCCCGAGAACACCTCGACGTCGTGGCCGAGTTCTACGAGACCGCGACTCAGATGACGGACGTACACGCCCTGCCCACCACAATGCGTCTTGCTTCGATACGACAGAAGGGCAATCCGCATGGCTAGTTCACCGCGGCCAGAGTCGGAATCTGCGCTCTGGACATGTGTCCAGACTATAGTTTGACCGGCTAGCTGCCGCAACGCGGCCATCTGCGGCGTTCGGACGCACCCGTCTCACGCCGGCGGAAACCCACCGGTGGCCACCGGCCCCCACCGCACCGGCGTGACCCTGATCAGGCACTTTCCCTGGTCGACCATCGCCTGGCGGTACTCGTCCCAGTCGGAGTGCTCGCCCGCGATCGCGCGGAAGTACTCGACCAACGGCTCGACCGCATCGGGCAGATCGAGGACTTCTGCGTCTCCGTCAACCTGCACGTACGGCCCGTTGAACTCCTCGGAGAGCACCGTCACGCTGGCCCGGGGATCGCGGCGCACGTTCACCGACTTGGCCCGCTGCGGATAGCTCGCCACCACGATCCGGCCCGCCTCGTCGACGCCGCCGGTCACCGGCGAACTCTGCAGCGAACCGTCCGATCGGAACGTGGTCAGCACCATGTGATGCCTGGGTCGGACGAAGTCGAGCAGTGCCGTGCGATCCACCCGGTCGGCGGTAGCGAACTTGCGAGCCATCCCTGCAGCCTACGGTCGGCGGTCGGGCATGCGCTTGAGCGTCCAGGACGGAATCCAGTGGGTGACGGACTTCCGGTTGG